>JGI24890J29729_1000412_pt1 | contig 27907 bp, 40 predicted proteins | sample FreactcultureFD7_FD_29729 | JGI IMG/M metagenome (IMG submission 29729)
ATCAGGCCGGCTCCGTCGTCGAGGCCCAGCGCCAGATGATGCAGTTCGCCCGCATGTCGGTTGACAATCCAGTGCAATTGGCGGAACATATTCTCCGTGCCCGTGGTATTGACCCGCGCGCCGCTTTCAGTGGACAGCCCCAGGCATCCACTCAGGGCCAGCAGCCGGACTTTCAAGCCACGCTAGCGCAACTCGTTGACCAGAAACTCCAGCCGATCCTTGGCGGGTTTCAGCAACAGCAGACTCAGCAGCTTCAAAGCCAGATCGACGCCTTCGCTAGCGACCCGGCGCATCCGTATTTCAACGACGTTCGGACCCATATGGGTCAACTCATGGAATCGGGTCACGCCAAGACGATGGATGAAGCCTACGAGATGGCAACTTGGGCCAATCCGGCCATTCGGTCGTCCCTGTTGGCGACGCAAGCCGAGGAAGCGGATCGCAAGAAAGCTGCGGAGGTGGAGCGGGCACGTAATGCCCAGCGCGCCTCAATCACCGGGTCGCCTGTGCCGGGAGCGGCCTCGCTCAACGGCTCCGGCAATCCAAACGCAAGCATTCGTGAAGACCTCCTCGCGGCTGTGAGACAGCACACGGGGGCGGTCTAGGAGAAAATAGATGGCTTCCCCGAATTATTCGGAAATCGCAACCACCACGCTGGTCCATCGGCAGAAGAAGCTGGCGGACAACGTGACCAAGAACAACGCGCTGCTCTATCGCCTGAGCGAGAAGGGCAACGTCAAGCCGGTCCCCGGTGGCCGCACCATCGTGCAGGAACTCGAGTACGCCGAGAACGGCACGTTCACGCGCTACTCCGGTTACGACACGGTCAGCATTGCCCCGTCCGACGTGTTCACGGCGGCCGAGTTCGACTGGAAGCAGGCGGCTGTCGCCGTCTCCATGTCGGGCCTCGAAGAGTTGCAGAACAGCGGCCCCGACGCCGTGATCGACCTGCTCGAAAGCCGGATCAAGAACGCCGAAAAGACCATGATGAACAACATCGCGGTCGATTGCTATTCCGATGGCACCGCCTCGGGTGGCAAGCAGATCGGCGGCCTCCAGTTGCTGGTGGCGGATACCCCGTCCTCGGGCACCGTGGGCGGCATCAACCGCGCGACGTGGACCTTCTATCGCAACATTGCGGTCAGCACGACCTTTACGGCGGCGGCTATCCAGACCGGCCTGAACTCGGCCTTCGCCCAGACCACGCGCGGCAAGGACCAGATTGACCTCTGGCTGTCCGACAACACCGCTTGGCTGGCCTATCTCGGCTCGCTCCAGGCCATCCAGCGCATCACGTCTGACAAGATGGCCTCGGCCGGCTTCCAAGCGCTGAAGTTCATGGGCGGCGACTTCGTCCTTGACGGCGGCTTCGGTGGCGGCGCCCCGTCCAGCCACGTCTACGGCCTGAACACCGACTATATCTACTACCGGCCCCATCGCGACCGCAACATGGTCCCGCTGAACCCGGACCGCTTCAGCACCAACCAGGACGCGATGGTCAAGCTCATCGGGTTCGCCGGCAACATGACATTGGCCAACGGCTTCGTCCAGGCGGTTTGTAAGTAACCGGCCCAGGAAAAGGAGAACATCAAATGACTACCGCAACTTGGGCAAGCCTCGACCTCCAGCTTGGGGGCAGCGTCCCCGGCGCCTCGGCCGATACCCCGGCGACGCAAGCTATCGGCACGATCAAGCGCTTCTTCGACACCACCGGCCTCTATGGGGTTGGCGAATTCATCTACCTCCCCGGCGTTGCTTCGCTCGCGGTCGGTGATGTCGTCGAATACAACCTGTCGGCCGGCGTTGCGGCGCTGACTGACGCGACGGTCGTTCGCTGGGCTGGCACTGCCGGCACCGGCAAGGCGCTCGCTATCGCCATGACGGCCAATACCTCGGCCACCACGTACAGTTGGTACCAGATCGGCGGCGCGGCCGTCGTGAACACCAACGGCACCGTGGCGGCTGGTGACAAGGCCTTCTGGCAGGCGACGGCTACCGTCTCGACCACGCAGGTCAACGGCAAGCAGGTGCTGGGCATGTCGGCCTTCTCGGCCAACGGTGTGCCGTCTGCCAACAAGGCGGTCTACACGATCGACCGGCCGCACGCGCAGGGCCAGATCCTCTAACCACCAGGGCGGGGGCTTCGGCCCCCGTCTTTTCTTTCTCTTTCAACCGGACCCGCACGAGCGGCATGGAGGCAGTATTGAGCGACCCCGCGATCTTCAAGGTTGTAGACCCGCAGAACCCCAAGGAAGCTGTCTATATCCGCTTCGAGTGGCAGACCGAGAAGAACGAGGCGGAAAGCGACAAGGCTGGAGCTCCCCTGTTCGACACCATCCTGCTGGCATTCATTTCGGCGCCCGGCATGACCCGGAGCGAGGCCACCAAGGTTTGCGAACGCAAAGACCCGCACGGCAAGATTACCGTGAGCAAGGACGCCGTTGACCGCTACGGCCCACAGATCGAAGCCTTCAAGCGCGGCGATGCACCGCCCGACCTGATGGGCATTCCCCTGGCTGAACTCTCCGGCCTCGACGCCGCGATGCGTGCGACGCTGAAGGCGATGAACATTCACACGGTCGAGGGGCTTGCCAGCATGGCCGGCACGACCCCGATCATGGGCTTCCACAAGTATCAGCGCATGGCGCAGGCGTACCTCGACCAGCGCGAAGGGCAGGCGCCCGTCGCCAAGCTCGCCGCCGAACTGGAAGCGGAGCGCGAGAAGAACGGCCGGCTGGAGAAGACGGTGCAGGATCTCGCCGGCCGCCTCGCCAAGCTGGAAGACCTCGACGAGAAGCCAACCAAGCAGCGCAAGGCAGCATAACCATGGCCGACACCGTCAGGGATCGCTTTCAGCGGGCAATGTCTAAGCCCCAGGAAGATGTCAGCATGAAGCTGGCACGCCTCTTGATCGGCCGACTGCCTGCTGACCCCGTGACGGTGCCATCTGCCCCCGTGCCCCCGCCCGTGACTGCTGCCGACTTCGCACGGCAACCGGGCGTCCTCCCGCAGTCGTCAGCCAAGGTCGTGCAGAACACGACACCGGCCCCGGCCGCGCCGCCGGCTGGCGCCCCGGCACAGGTCATGCCGCCGATTGACGTGACAGCCTCGCCCTTGCCGCCAGAAGTGCCGCCCATGCCCGCGTCTATTCCCGTGGGGGGTAGCGATGGCACCGTGCGCGGCGACCTGATGGCAGCCGTCGCCGCTGCCGCACAGAAGCGCGGCATGGCGGCCCCGTGGACGATCAACCAAGGCACATTGGCGGACCAGAAGGGATGACTGTTCTCTCGATCATTCAGACCGCGTGCGCTTGGCTGGCGCTGCCCGTTCCCACGGCGGTATTTAGCCAGACCGATACGCAGGTCATCCAGCTTCGCAACCTCCTGAACGAGGAAGGCTATGAACTGGCGACGTGGCCGGATCACGCCTGGGTGAAGCTGACCAAGCAAAAGACGTTCTCAGCCACGGCTGCGGAAGTCCAGACCGGCGCACTGGCGACCGACTTCGCGCGCTTCCTTGACGGCTCGATTTGGGACCGCACGCAGGACAGACCTGTGTGGGGGCCGATGAGCCCGCAGCAGTGGCAGCAGGAGAAGGCCGGGCCGACCTTCACCACCATGTATTACGGCTTTCGGCTGCGCGGCAATGACTGGCTCATGACGCCGACGCCGACCGCTGCGGATACCATCGCCTATGAGTACGTCTCCAAACTGTACGTCTACGCATCGGGCGACACGGTTCCAACCAAGAGCGCGTTCACTGCGGATACAGACACCAGCATCTTTGATGAAACCTTGGTTTCGCGTGGCCTGCGCTGGCGGTTCCTGCGGGCCAAGGGCCTCGACTACGCGCAGGAATACAAGGGCTGGATTGAGCTTCTACAGCGCACGGCGGCGCGTGACGGCGGTATGCCGAAACTCAGCATCAGCCGCAATTACCCGTGGACCCGCCTGTCTCCGTTCATCCCGGACGGATCGTACCCCGCGCCGACATGACCGCGCTGTCGCAGTACGTCCCGGAAAAGCAATGGCGGCGCACGGTCGCTGAACGCATCGGGCAACCGTCGCTCGCCACCGACGCGACGACCGGCTTCCTCTATGTGCCGACCTGTGCGGGGACGCCCACCGGCACGCCGGCCACGCAGACGGGGCTCGCTCCCATGATCGTAGATGACACGAACCATCGCCTCTACTTCTGGAGCGGCGGTGTGTGGCGGAACGCAGGCCCCTGATGTTCGTCCCGGCCCCCCTGACCCGTCTAGGCCGCGCCCAGCGTCAGGTCTCCACGTCGTTCTCCTTGCCGGCCCCGACAGGCGGCATCAACGCGCGCGACGCCTATACCGACATGAAGCCGGACGACGCCGTGGCAATGGTGAACGTATTCCCGGAAGCGAACTACGTTGCCGTGCGGAAGGGCCATGCCTCATGGTCTACCGGCATGACCAACGCCGTGCAGACGCTGCTGGTCTACAACGGGTCAAGCGGTTCCGATAAGCTGTTTGCGGCTGCCGGCTCGAAAATATGGGACGCCACATCGTCCGGCGCGGCCTCGTCTGTCGTAACCGGTCTGTCGAACGCCAAATGGCAGTGGACGAACATCGAGAACAGCGGCGGCCTCTATCTGATCGCGGTCAACGGGGCGGATTCGGCGCGCTCCTACGACGGCACGACATGGGCAACGCCCGCCATCACCGGGGCCACGTCCTCGACCTTCATCAACGTCTGCCAGTTCAAGAAGCGTCTGTGGTTCGTGAAGGCGAATTCGCTCGATCTCTATTACCTCGCGACGGAGGCCATTGCCGGGCCTGCCAGCCTGTTCTCGCTGGGCTCCGTGTTCCGCCGAGGCGGCTACATCATGGCAATCGGCAGCTTCTCCCGTGACGCGGGGGAGGGACCTGACGACTTCCTGACGGTCGTGACCAATAACGGCGAGGTGGCCGTCTATCAGGGCACCGACCCGGACAGCGCCACGACGTTCTCCCTGGTGGGCATGTTCGACGTGGGCAAGCCCATCGGCCGGCGCTGCATGGCGCGGCTTAATGGCGACCTGACGATCATTACCCAGGATGGCGTGATTTCGATGCAGGCCGCATTGCAGTTCGACCGCTCGGCCGGGCAGAAGGCCGCCGTCACCGCCAAGATCCAGACGCTATTCAGCCAGCTTGCGAGCAGCTATCGGCTCAACTTCGGCTGGCAGCCCTGTGTCTATCCGAAATCCCGTTACCTGATCGTGAACGTCCCAGCGGCTTCCGACAGCAGCCAAAGCCAGCTCGTGATGAACACCGTCACCGGCTCATGGACGCAGTTCACAGGCATGAACGCCGGCTGCTGGGCGGTTGCCAACGATCTGCTTTATTTCGGCGGGAACGCCGGCACGGTCTATCAGGCCGACAACGGCTATCTGGACAACTCCGGCTCGATCCAGTTCTCGTGCCGCACGGCTTGGCAGATGCACGCCGGGGCCACGAACAAGCAATTCACGGCCGTTCAGCCCGTGATGCTGACAGGCGGCTCGGCCTCGTTCGCCATTCAGGTCGATGTCGATTTCCAGACGGTGGCGCCGACCGGCTATATCGACAGTCCTGCGGTTGCGGGCATGACGTGGCCCTTCACATGGCCCGGCACCTGGGGCGGCACGAACGTCTTGGATGCGCGCTGGCAGTCGGTGGGCGCCATCGGCACCTGGGCCAGCATCAATATCGCGGGCTCAGTCAACGGTTCCGGCTTGCAGATGAATAGCTTCAACCTCGTGTCTCAACGTGGAGGCATCTATTGAGGCTCCTTGAGGGTCATGACGAGACGGTGGCGCGGTTCGTTGCCAATCTCGCGCCTATCGAGCGGCCGGTGTTCAATCCGGGTTTCAAGGCATTCGGCGTCATCCGTGACGATGGGGCTTTGGTCGCTGGGGTTGTATTTGATTGTTGGCGTCCGGCCTTTTCTACGCTAGAATTATCGGGTGCCGCGATTAGCCGGCACGCCTTCGGCCCCCGAATCCTCGCGGAACTTGGCGAGTATGCATTCGGAAAGCTCGGAGTATTCCGATTGTGGGCACGCACCTCGACCAAGAACACAGCCGCTAGGCGCTTTCTTAAGCAGCTAGGGTTCATCGAAGAGGGAGTTTCGGCCCACTACTACGGCCGAGGACATCATGCAGCGACGCTGCGGATCATTCGGCCGGAGTGGAAATATCCATTGGCCGATGAGGCCCGCAAGGCTGCGTGATGGCGCGTCGTCGTCAGTTTCCCAAGGGAATGCCTCTTGTTGAGAGGTTGACTGCACTATCAGAGAGGCAGGAAAACGGCTGCCTGCTGTGGCGCGGGAGCGTGGATTCTTACGGCTACGGGCATATCAAATTCGGCGGGAAGTTGCGTCTTGTTCATCGGGCCGCATTTGCGGAGGCTAAAGGCCCGATCCCGTCTGGCGCGCACATCTGCCACTCCTGCGACAATCGCGCGTGCATTGAGCCATCGCATCTTTGGGCTGGCACGAACCAGGAGAACGTATCCGACAAGGTCCGAAAGGGTCGTCATCTATGTGGGGAACTGTCGGCGCGCAGCAAGCTAACGGCAAATGATGTTCGGGAGATTCTCCGGGCATCTGGTGTCCACAAGGAGATTGGCGCGCGCTACGGGATCAGCGGTCGGTATGTAGGCTCGCTCAAGCGCCAAGAGAACTGGCGTCATCTTTCGGGCGGAGGTGCCTAGTTATGCAAAGCCCCTCCGCTCCCCAGACGCCGAATCCAACACAGATCGGCCAGCAGCAGGCGACGCAGAACGTCCAGACCGGCATCGCGAACGCGACCCTCGGGAATACCAATCAGGTCACGCCCTATGGCAACCTGACGTACACCGAAACAGGCGGGAAGGACGTTGGCGGAAATTGGGTGCCGTCCTACACGGCGACACAGATCCTGAGCCCCGAGCAGCAGGCGATCTACGACAAGACCACGGGCCTACAGTCCGGCGCCCTCGACACGGCCAAGAACGTGATGGGGCAGGTCAATACTGCCGTCAATACGCCGCTCAATTTCGACAACGCGCCCAAGCTGCCGACCGATCAGACGCAGCTACGGAACGACGCCTATAGCGCCCTGACGGCGCGCAGCAACACGGATCTGGACCGCTCGGAAACCGCGCAAAAGACCCAGCTTGCCAACCAGGGCATTACGGAGGGCTCGGAAGCCTACACGCGGGCGCTCGATCCGATCAACCGGGCACGGGTGGACGCATCCAATCAGGCGACCATCAACGCGGGCAACATCGCTGGACAGAACCTGTCGCAGGCTCAGACCCTGCGAAACCAGTCCATCAACGAGACGCAGAGCCTCCGCAATCAGCCCCTTCAGGACTACAGCACGCTGATGGGCCTTGGCGGCGGCGTGCAGAGCCCGACCTATGCCCAGCCGACGCAGGCGAACATCGCGAACACCGACATTACGAGCCCCTACTACAACTCGTATGCGGGCCAGATGCAGCAATACCAGACGCAGCAGAGCGCCAACAACTCCACCATGGGCGGCTTGTTCGGGCTTGGCGGCGCGGGCCTTGGAGCGGCCGGCACCTACTTCGGCTTGGCGGCCATGTGATTACTCACATGAGAACGTCAACATCCCCGTCCACTCAACCTGCGTCGGCTTCGCTATCCTGTTGTAGCGAGCACAATGCTCCGTGGCGGCCTTCATTGCGGGCGCCGGGTCTGGCTGGTTCCACCAAGTCGCCACGCCGCCCTTCTCCGTTCCATCGACTGTCGCGCGCCCCGCACATGCGGAAACGCACAGAAGAAGCACAAGCCAAAGTCGCATGATGGATCACCTTTCGCCCCACAAGAATATCGCGCTCCAGTTCAGCGGCGGCAAGGACAGTCTGGCCCTCGTTCATCTGCTGCGCCCGTATTGGGACCGGCTGACGATTTACCACGTCGATACCGGGGATTTATTGCCGGAAGTGGCCGAGATTGTGGCTGAAGTCGCCGCAATGGTGCCCCGGTTCGTCAAGATCGAGACGAATGCCGCAGGCTGGCAGGCCCGGTTCGGTATGCCGAGCGATCTGGTACCGAGTTCCTGCACCCCGCTGGGCGTGAAGATCGGCATGAGCGATCTACGCATCGTGGACCGTTTCGAGTGCTGTGCCTTCAATATCATGGTGCCGATGCACGAGGCCGCGCTGAAAGACGGCTGCACCTTGGTCATCAGGGGAACCAAGCGCGCCGATATGAAGAGCCTTCCGCACGAAAATGGTCCCACGGGGCTCGGCTATGACTTGTGGCTGCCGCTGCTCGACTGGTCCCACGAGGACGTGTTTGCCTATCTGCGTAAGGTCGGTGCCCCGATCTGCCGCGTCTACGAGAACGGCGTACAGGCCCCCGGGTGCGCGACGTGCCCGGCGTGGTGGAACGAAGGCCGAGCGGCATATCTTGCCAAGCATCATACCACCCTACACTCGGCCTATCAGGCGAAGCTCGCACTGGTTGCCGTTGCAGTCGCCCCGCATTGGGCGCATCTCCAGACGGAGATTGGTTGATGGCTGACAACGGGATGCTTGCATCGCTGCTACTACAACAGAAGCAGCAGATCGACCCCAACCGGGCGCAGTTGGAGTTCGCTCGCAAATTGCAGCAGTCTGGATCATCCATGGAGCCGGTCCGGTCGCCACTGGAAGGTCTCGCCAGAGCCCTCCAGGGCGGCCTTGGCGGCTTTATGAGCGGGCAGGCGATGCGCGCACAGGAGGATGAACGGCAGGCCGATATTCAGGGGCTTGCCGGCCTACTCGGCGCCAAGACGACCGAGGAGCGCGTCGCCGCCGCCAAGGGTCTCCGCAACCCTGATCTGGCCGCTCCGCTGATCGCCCAGCTTGCCGGGCGGCAGATGGAACTCGACGACAAGCGGCAGGTAAGCACAAACGCCTACACGGCGGCGGGCGGGGTTGTGCCGGGCGCGCAGCCTGTCGGGCCTCAGTCTGCCGCCACCCCACCCCTGCCGCAGGGCCAGCCCGCGCCGGGTGGCTTCAACAACAACCTGGGCAACATCCGCGCCACCAACCTGCCGTGGGAAGACAAGGGACCGCCACAGAACGGTTTCGAGACGTTCAACACGGCGCAGGCCGGCGCCAATGCCATGGCGAAGAATTTCGGCGCCTATGTGCAGGCCAATCCCAACACGACGGTTGCGCAGGCAATCGCCAAGTGGGCGCCGCCGACCGAGAACGACACGAACCAGTATATCCGACAGGTCGCGGAAGGCACCGGCATCAATCCGGGCATGCCCCTTGGCGAGCTACAGAAGGACCCCGTCGCCTTCGCGCAGTTCATGGAGGCCGTGACCAAGAAGGAAAAGGGCGGCGTCCCGCAGGGCGTCACCGCCGATACCTTCGTGAATGCGGCAGGCGGTGGCAATGCCCAGCAGCCCGGCCAGCCGCTCACCATCAACATGCAAGGCCCGACGCCGCAGGGCAGCGCGGATGGCTCCATGCCCCCGCAGGCCGCACCGCAGGCCCCCGCAGCCCCGCAGATCAGCCCCGCCGCCGCCGAACTCTCGCGGCAGGCGCAGGCCGCCTACAGGTCCGGAGATCCGGCCCGCGCCGCCGCGTTGCAACAGAAGGCGCAAGAGGTGCAGGCCGCTCATCTTGGAGACATCGACAAGGAGAACCGCGCGCAGTCCCTGAAGCAGCCGCAGGAGAACATCACCAACGAGGGCAAGCTCCGCGACGACTTCAATAATCTCCAGCCGGTGAAGGACTATCGCAAGGCCGCGACCGTGTTCCGTTCGGCCGTCGAGGCGGCAAGGCAGAACAGCAAGGCATCCGACCTGAACATGGTCTACGCCTTTGCGACGATGATGGACCCCGGCTCGGTCGTGCGCGACCAGGAGTCGAACATGGTCATTGCGACGGCGGGCGCCAGCGACCGGATCAAGGGCCTCGTGGCTGGCTTGGCGGGCAATTCCGCACTCGGCCCCGACGTGAAGGAAAAGCTGCTCAACGAAATGGGCAGCCGATACGAGGCGTACAAAGTCGCGCATGACAACCTCGCGCAGACCTTCACGGGCATCGCCCAGCGCAGCAACGCCAACCCACAGAACGTCATCACGCCATTCCCTGAGGTTCCGTACACCAAGAAAACCGACGTCCCGAACGCCAAAGGCGCGGATCTGCGGCAGAAATACGGGCTTGAGTGATGGCAGATATCGCCCTCATCAAGCGCAACCTCTCCCGGATGATCGACCAGGGAGCGCCCGAGGCTGACCTGAACGAATACCTCGGAACGGTAGGCTTCAAGTCGCCGGAGCAGTTTCGCGCGGCCTCGAAGTCCGGCGGTGTGACGGGCGATAATCTCGCGCAGGCATTCGGCGGCGGCGCTACGTTCAATTTTGGCGACGAACTCACGGCCGGCGTTCGCGCTGCGCTGCCCGACTTCTCCAACTGGATGATGCGCGGCCCGGCGCTTCAACGCGACGAAAGCATCGGCGGCAGCCCCCAGGCGCAGACAGTCTCGACCGCGCCCGACTTCCAGGGCCGCTATGACGAGGAACTGGCGAAAGAGCGCGAGAAGCTGAAGAACTTTCAGACCAGCAACCCCGTTGCGGCGGGTGCTGCGAACGTGGCGGGCGGCCTCGCTACCACGGCCCTTGCGTTGCCGGCGGCTGCTACCGCTGTCGGCCCGTCTGCCATTATGAACGTCGCCAAGACCGCAGGCGTCGGTGCTGCATTGGGTGGTGCGGCCGGGTTTGGCGAAGGCGAGGGGACAGAAGACCGGCTTACGAAGGGCGCCATCGGTGGCGCCATCGGTGGCGGCGTCGGTGCATTGACGCGCCCGCTGGCGGCAGTCGGCCGGAGCGTGGCTGAAAGCGCACCGGGCCGCATGGTCCTCGATCCCATCAACAATATCGCGCAGGCTTTGCTTGGCCGGGCCGGCAATGCGCGTGCGGCTGCCCAAGGCATCCGGCCGCCAGAGCCACCGCCCGCTCCCACCCTTTCGGCAGAGCAGGGCGCAGCGCAGCGGCTGGCGACCACGTTCCAGCGCGACCGGCTGACCCCGGAGGCGGCGCAGGCAGAACTGGCACGCCTCGGCCCCGAAGCCATCCCGTCCGATATCAGCCAAAGCCTCTTGCAGCAGGGCGTCAACGCCAAGACGCTCCCCGGCGAGACACGCCAGCTTGCACAGGACTTCTTTTCTCCGCGCGAAGGCGTCGGCCGCATCGGGCGCACGGGCGACCGCATGGTGCAGGCCGCTGAAGGCAATGCGCCGCCGCCGTCTCACTTCGCGCTGACCGGAGAGGGGCAGGTATTCGACCAGAACCTGCGCGCGGTTGGGCAGCGTGCATACGGCGCTATGGAGGAGGCTGGCTTCAAGAACTCGCCCGGTATTTCGCGCTTCCTCGAGGAAAGTCCAGAAGTATCAAAGGCGGTTGAGCGCGTACTGGCAAGCGAACAGGCGGCCCGTGCGGGAACCAACCGCGCGCCGGCTTCCATTATCGACGTGATGCACAAGGTCAAGCGCGAGATTCAGAACCTCGGCCTTGAACCCAGCGGACGCCCCAGCAGCACGGCGCACTACTGGCAGCAGACATCCGACGATTTCGTGAGGACGCTAAAGGCCGCCAATCCTGAATTGGCCGCCGCAGATCGCGCCTATGCCGAAGCGGCATCCCTGCCGGAGCGTTACACCGCTGGCGCGTCCATCTTCAAGCGCGGCATGGGCGAGCAGGCGACGGAATCGTCGGCCCCTGGCATTGCCGACTTGTTGCAGAACTCGACCGCCCAGCAGGCGGCGGCAACCCGTGCAGGCGCGATCAACGCCGTTCGTGACAAGGCGCAGACCCTGACGGGTGCGCGCGGCCTTGCTCGAGATATCGCCTTTGGTGGCGGCGAGAATGGCGTGCAGCAGTCGATCCGCTCCGCCCTGCCGAACGAGGCAGAAAACCTCATCCGCCAGTCTGGTACGGAAGGCATCTTTGCCAACACCGCCAACCGCTATCAGGGCGGCCCGCACACGGCCGATGACCTCCTCGGCGCAGCCGCCGACCTCGGCAACAACATCTCGCTCAAGGGCACGGAACACGGCGTATTTCCACGCATCCAAGAGGGCTTGCGTTCGGCGGTTAATTGGGTGGCGAGCCCCAATGAGGCCGTCCGCAACCAGATCGGCCGAATGCTGCTGGATGCCAACCCGGAAACGCAGCGCCGGACCCTCGACCTAATCGCTCAAATTCTTCAACAGCGCGCGGCGGGAACGCCCGTAGCCGCCGGCCTCGCTCAAGCCGGTGGCGGCCTCGCAGGGAGGGAAGCAAGTGCCATTCAACGGTAGTGGGGTTTACTCTGCGCCGAGCCTTCCCGGCTCATGGAACCCCGCCATCTCGGGACAGGATGCGACGCCCGCAGACTGGAACACGTTGCTTGCCGATATTTCGACGGCGCTCTCGACGTGCTGGACGACGGACGGCCAAAGCACGATTTCGGCCAATCAGGCTATGTCGGGCTTCAAATTCACGGGCGTAGGCGATGCCACGGCGCGCACGCAATACGCCTCGATGGGCCAGATCCAGGATGGCGGTGGCATCTATGCTGCGGCCGGTGGAACGGCCGACGTTATCACACTCACGCTGTCGCCTGTAATTACGGCCTATGCCATCGGGCAGAAGTTCAGCTTCAAGACCGGCGCGTCTGCCAACACAACCACCGTCACCCTGAACGTCAATGGCGTCGGCGCGGGTTCGGTCGTCGGCACGGATGGCAGCGCCCTGGCGGCCGGGGAACTTCAGGCTTCCCGGATCGTGGTTGTCGAGGTTGTGGCGACGACGCCGGTCTTCCAGATCATCAGCCAAGCATCTACCGCCGCAACGCAGGCTGCCGGCAACAGCACAACCAAGGTAGCAACTACGGCCTTTGTTGGCGCCGCCGTCGCGGTGGCTGTCAGCGGTTTGAATGCGTCGCTGCGGTCCTATCTTGCTGGCCTCACGCTCTCGACCGCAGGCAGCTCTGGAACTTTCGGCATCGCAACAGGCGTTGCAACGGACACAACGAGCGCGTTCGTCATGTCGCTGGCGTCTGCATATACTAAGACGACCTCGGCATGGGCGGTCGGCACCGGCAGCGGTTCGCTCGATACCGGCGCGATTGCCAACACGACTTGGTACCATGTGCATCTGATCCGCCGACCGGACACGGGCGTGGTCGACGTGCTGACTTCTCTTAGCGCTATGTCCCCGACGCTGCCGACCAATTACACGCAGTTCCGGCGCATCGGCTCGATGCAGACCAACGGCTCCGCTCAGTGGGTGAAGTTCAATCAGCTAGGCGACGATTTCTATCGTCTCGAAAATCTCGATTACACCTTAGGTGGCGGCACCGCCGTTGCCGCCCTGAAGACGCTTAGTGTGCCGACAGGGGTTATTGTCGAGCCGTTCACAACGGTAGTGGCATCCGCCGTTAATAACAATAACGCCGTCGTGCAATATGCCCCCGCCGCCGACGCCACGTTGCTGTTCACAGTGGGGAAGCACTACGAAGGCGATGCGGCAAACGGATCTTCTTCAAGTAACTCCGTCATAGGCCCGGCGACGAATACCTCGGCGCAGATATACGTCGCGCAACCGGGTGCCGGAGGCCTTTCTCAATACATCTACACTTACGGCTGGCGAGACACGCGAGGCCGCAATGATTGACGTAATCAACGCTTGCTCGCTCGACACGGCCGGCACGGCAGCAGGCGGCGCAGGTTCCAACGGCGTCGTCATCATTACCGAATTCTGTTCTCAGTAGGAGAATCCCATGCTCAATCCAGTTTCTCTCGTGCTTAACAACGTCGAGGTGTCCTCGACTGTTCCGCTTCCCGTCGCGATCTATGAGGGCGCCGCTGGCGGCATCACCTGGGGCGCTCCTACGGCGGTTGCCGTCACGGCGGGGCCAACCTCCACCACGCTCATTGCGGCGAACGCCTCCCGCACGGCCATCTCGATCTGGAACCCAGTCGGCAACGCGCAGATGAGCGTCGATATCTCGGGCGGCGTGGCGGTGCTTGCGACGGGGCTGCCCTTGCTTGCCGGCGCCGTCCTGACCCTGAGCGGCGCCGACTGCCCGGTGGGCGCGATCACCTTCATCGGCACGGCGGGGCAGAGCCTCGTCTATCAACAGGGGACCTAAGATGGCCTTCGCAGTCACCCAGCCGGCCCTTACCTCTGCCGCCATCATCGCCGCGCTGGGCTTCACCCCGGCGTCATCGACAATGGCCGATGGCAGCGCGGCGGCCCCGAGCCTGTCCTTTGCGACCGCAACGGATATGGGGTTCTTCAAGGTCGCCACGAATACCTTGGGAATCGCGGCGGCTGGGAAGCCGGTTGCCGAGTTCCAGTATCGAGACCTGGGCTATCAGAATGCCCGCCTCATCCTGGGCACCGGAACGAACGTCAGCGACGTTACGCAGGACACGTTCCTTGCGACCATCAATACGCCATCGTTCACCGTAACGGGCGCGGCGGCTCGGCCAGTCGCGTTCAATATGGGAACGATTACCGTCACCAACGCGGACACGACGACCAAGACGGCGCAGTTTGCGATGCTGGAGATGGACAAGTTCGACATCTATGCGCGAAACGGCTCCGGGTCTACGGGCGCCGATGCGGTCATTCTCAATCGCGTCGTCAACACCCGTTTCCGGTTCCATATCCCCTACGAATACGTGACGCTCGTTACCAGCGTCGGCATAGACTTCGTCATGCCGAACGTGACGGCGACGGGCGCGGCGGTGACGAACTATCGAGCCATCAATATCCCGAGCATGACGGGCTCTGGCGGAACGAACTTCACCGGGATGTTCTTCAACAACGACCCGAGCAAGGGCGGCATTTCGTCGGCCGATGGCGTCAACCTGTCCATGTGGGCGGGGTCGGCCGGGTCCAGTACCGCCAACCTCGTGCTGGGCAGCACCGGAAGCAGCGGTCGCGTCAAGCTCCAGAATCAGGGCGTCGATGTCATCGTGGCGGGCACCAGCGGCGGTGGCGCCTGGCTGGAGGCCAATGTCGGCGGCAGTGTGCCGGTTTGGGGGCCGAACGGCGCGGCCTCGGACATTCACCTTGGGCTTTATTCCAAAGGCGCGAACTCCGTCATCCTCGGATCTCAATTGGGGACCGGACAGGTCCGCGTAACACATACCGCGTCGGCAAATCGCTATATCTCGCTGACGGGATCAAATGGCGGCAATCCGACGATCAGCGTGTCTGCGGGCGCCCTGGCTGTCGGCGCAGAGCTTGTAACGCTGGCAAGCGCCACCGGCACCGCTGGCTTCAATCTCCCGCACGGCACCGCGCCCACAAGCCCCGCCAATGGCGACATGTGGACGACGACCTCCGGCCTATTCGTGCAGATCAACGGCGTCACCAAGACCGTCACCCTTACCTAAAGAGACAAATCCACATGCAGCCGACTCCCCAACAGCCCCCCATGACCGGCCATCAGTATCTTGCGACGCGCGTTGCCAATTCCGACGCGGCGGTCGCCGCCCTGATGGACGAGAACAACACGCTACGAGCCGAGAACGAGAAACTGAAGGCGGAAGTCGAGAAGCTAAAGGCACCGGCCGATCCGCCAAAGAAGTAACGAAGCGGCCCCCCGGAAGGCTGGCACCTAACCGGGGAGCCTAACCGCAGCAGCCTGAAAAAGGAGGCTACTTTGGCTGAGACGAGCCTAGACCGGAATCGGGCAAAATGACCAAAGCCGATTTCCTTGAGCTGATGGGCGCGCTTTCCCCGCCTGCGTTTTTCGGCGCCCTTATCGGGCTGCGATACGCCAAGGACCAGACCCTCCAGCAGCGCGGCGTCAATTTCCTGATCTCTGCCGGGCTGGGCATCGTGGCGGGCGGGGTCTCCGGCGAGGTCTGGCACTTCGGGCCGTGGGTAGTCTCCGCAATCGGCATCTTGGCCGCCGTGGTCGGGATGGATGTCATCGCCGGTATTCGCGCGGTCTCCGGGCAATTCAGCACAGATCCGCTGGGCGCCTTCAAGGCGTGGTGGTCGGCGTGGTGGAAGAAGGGTGCGTCATGAACGACGCGGAAATCCAGTTCATCACCGTCTGCCTGCTGCTGGCCGTGTATCTCGGGTTTCGCGAGTTCGTCCACCGCAAGAAAAACAAAAGGACCCGATGAAGATCAGCGACCAAGGGCTTGAGATACTGATCGAGCGCGAGGGCAAGCGGAACGACGCCTATCTCGACAGCGTCGGCGTGCCCACAATCGGCATTGGGCATACTGGACCCGAGGTACACCTTGGCCTGCACTGGAACGACGACCAGATCGAAGCCGCCCTGCGCGCCGATCTCGACCGTTTCGAGGACGCCATAAACGACAGCGTCACGGTGGGGCTGGAACCGTACCAATTCGACGCGCTGGTGTCTTTTGCCTTCAATGTGGGCGTGGGTGCCTTCAAGACCTCGACGCTTCTTCGCAAGATCAACCTGATGCAGTTCGAAGCCGCCGCCGAGCAATTCGACCGCTGGCACATTCCCCCGGAAATCACCCGCCGCCGCAACGGGGAAAAAGAACAATTTAAGGGCACCCATTTTGTGGCCCAGTACCCATGATGGTTCCTCGGAAAATGACCCTAGCCGAGCGGCTAGATTTCCACTCAATCCCTGAGCCTAACTCCGGGTGTCTTTTGTGGACGGCCAAATGCACACCTAGCGGCCATGGGATGTTGAAGTGGGGCCGCGCGGGGAAAATGGCACACCGCTTGGCGTGGACCGCTCATCGTTCGCCTATTCCTGATGGACTTCTCGTTTGTCACAAGTGCGACGTTCCAAGCTGCATTAATCCAGCGCATTTGTTTCTAGGAACTACTCAAGACAACACCGCCGACAAAATGCGCAAAGGGCGGCACAGGTCCCCAAGGGGCAGCCGACATGGTTGGGCCAAGCTAACTGAGTCCCAAGCCTTAGAAATCAGAAAATCAGATGGCAGCGCGCGAGTGGTCGCCGCTGAGTATGGCGTCTCCCGCGCGACTGTTTCTCTCATCCGCAGCAATAAAATATGGCGGCACATATGAACGAACAGTTCGCCGGCCGCCACTTCGTCGCGCAGTATCCGTGACCCGCGCCCTCGCCATCGGAGCCGCCGTCCTAGCCGCCATCGCCGGGCTGCTGGGCTGGCTTCTCCTCCGCGCTCACGAGGATCTAGGCAAGGCGGAACTCGCCGCCGCCGTGAACGCCGAAACCATCAAGACCTTGCAAGCCAACGAAGCCCGCAACATCGAGATCGACAAGCAAATAGAAGCTGCTCTGCAAAAGACCGCCGCCACAACCCGCGAGGTGATGCGTGCAATCAATACGTCGAGCGATACCGGCGCTTGCGCTAAATCTGAGCCTGTCAGGGCTCTTGACGGCCTGCGGCGCCCCAACCCCGGTGATAAAGACGGTGGACAAGCCCCCGCCGCAGCGGCTCCTAAGCCCCTGCATCCGACCGGACGATAAGCCCGATACGGTGAGCGACCGCGTATTCGCTTCGTGGGTGGCGGATACCTGGCAGCGCGGGCAGGACTGCGCCGACAAGGTGGATGGCTGGATTGAGTGGAAGGCGGGCAAGTAGTGTCCACACCCCAGCTTACCGACGCCGCGTGCCAGGAGGCGGTGGACCTCCTGGCAACGCACAATTCGATTACCAACGCCGCGCGGGCTTTGGGGCTATCCCGTACCACCTTCGGAAGCCGGGTCCACGAGGCGAGGCGCCGGGGCTTCAAGTCCACCATCCAACCCCGCCTTGTGGTCCGGGGCCAGTCGATCTTTCGCAACGAAGCCGGCGAGGAAGTCGCCCGGTGGGACAAGACCGGGCTGGAGGGCAGGGAGGCCGCCGACGCGACGCAGCTCCCCGATCCTAAAAGGATCGTCAAGCTATCGACGCTCTACGACCAAGCCGGCAAGGTCACGCAGCAATGGGTGAGCGAGAAGCCGGAGGACGCGGTACGCGAGGCCCTGTGGCTGGAATGCGCCGCCAAGATCGCCGCCGATGTAAAGCGCGCTGCTTTAGTTAAAGCCCCCAAGGGCATCACGCACAAGGACCTGTTGGCCGTCTACCCGGTGGGCGATCACCACACCGGAATGATGGCGTGGCCGTCCGAAACCGGAGGCGGGGCCTACGACCTCAAGATTGCCGAGCAGATCCTGCGCGATGCCTCCTTCCGGCTGATAGGCGTTTGCCCGCCCTGCGACCAAGCATTGATCGCGTTCCTCGGGGACTTCCTCCACTACGACAGTTACGACACGGTCACGCCTGCCCATAAGAACCTGCTGGATGCAGACGGCCGGTATCCCAAGATGGTGGAGGTGGCCGTCAGGATGATCCGCCACGTCGTCGCGGCGGCCCTGGAGCGGCACAAACACGTCACCCTGATCTTTGAGCCGGGCAACCACGACCCGTCCAGCGCGGCCTTCATGACCATCCTGCTGGCCTGCCTGTACGAGAACGAGCCCCGCGTGACCGTGGATAAGGCCCCGCGCCACTATCACTATTACGAGTTCGGCAAGGTGCTGCTGGGCACGCACCACGGCGACAAGGCCAAGCCCGCGATGCTGCCGGGCATCATGGCGCACGACATGCCGGAAGCGTGGGGCAGGACCGTCCATCGCCTCTGGATGACAGGCCATGTCCACCACGAAAGCCGCAAGGAATACGCCGGCTGCAAGGTCGAGACGTTCGGCGTTCTGGCACCCGCAGACGCCTATTCCGCCCATGCCGGCTATCGCAGCGAACAGTCGATGAAGGCCATCGTCTTTCACCGTGAGCATGGCGAGGTGGAGCGCCACACCGTCTGCCCGACAATGTTTGAGGCCGCCGCATGATCCGCCGCGCCACCCCCGACGACATTGAAGCTATCGAGGCCGCAGACCGCGTCTGCTTCCCCTTCGACAAGCCGTACATGTTCGCATGGGACAAAAATGCATCGTGGGTGGCGCACGACAAGGAGGAGCTTGTCGGCTACCTGTCAGCCCATCCGCTCCGCAATGGGATTTGGTTCTTCTCCCGCGTCGGCGTCATGCCATCGCACAGAGGGCAGGGGCTACAGCGCAAGCTGATGACCGTGATGGAGCGCCACGGCCGCCGCGAGGGATGGCGGGAGGTCGTCACCTACACCGTAGGCCGCAACGGCTACTCGACGGCGAATATCTTGGAAGCGGGATACCGGACCTATGAGCCGCGCAAGTCCTACGTCGGTTTTCAGGTTGTCCACTTACGAAAGAAGCTCGGCAATGACTAGCTGCCTTCCCCGCCTTCACGATGTGAACGGCGAGCTATCCGTTAGGTTCTTCAAGGACGGGGTAGACCACAAGTTCGACGTGTCCGTTGAGGCCCTAGCCACCTTCATGCAGGACGGCATGGACGCACTGGCACGGAGGATACGGAAGCCGGCGCGTGTCGCCCATCCGTCCGACAGTGACCAGCCGAGGCCGCCAGTATGAAAACCGGGGCGTACCTCTCGGCAGAGGCCCCGGCCACAACCGGCGATCAACCCGGCCGCCCCTGGTGGGGTCTTAAGAAACGGATGCTCACCTGTGTTATTCCTACGGGCGGGTGCTTTGCTTTGTCCCGCCATTTGGCGGCGGATAGACATTTCCCGACTGTGCCGTGGGCGTGCCCGACCCCGGTAAAACCCTGTAAAACCCGTAAACTCGATCCCGACGGCTACCGGATTGAATGTTGCCACACTGGTTCCCGGTAACGCCTAAACCCCGTATTTGCTGCCCGTTCGTCGTTTGCCAATCAACGGTAAATCCCGCAACGTCCCGAGAACGCCCGCCCGCACTGTGACAGGTGCGTGCCAAGAAGGGCGAGTGTGACACGGGCACAGTGGGGAAAGCATGGCGACGTTTCGTCAACGCGGGGGAAGATGGCAGGCGATTATCCGCCGCACCGACCTGAGGGCAAGCAAGTCGTTCGACCGGAAGATAGATGCCGTGGCCTGGGCGAGGGCGCGGGAACGGGACGCCGACATGGCGGGCACCATGCCGGGCACGATGTCGGGCACGCTGGCCCCGGTGATTGATCGATACGAGCGCGAGGTCTGGCCGTCGAAGCGGTGGGGAGCCTCCAAGGCACACGAACTCACGGTGCTTCGCCGTGACCTTGGCGGGCGCCTCCTGAGCGATTTCTCGCAGGCGACGGTCCTTGCCTACGTCCGAGGGCTGAACATCACTGGCGGGGGAATTTCCACCCGTCTGAGCTATCTGAAGGAGGTGCTTAAAACCGCCCGCGATCTGTGGGGCCTGCCAGTGCCCCTGGGCGAGGTCGAGGCGGCCATATCGTCGGCGAAGCGGATGAAGATCGCGGGCAAGTCGCAGGCACGGACCCGGCGTCCGACGCAGACCGAGATCGACGCGGTGATCGCCTACAGCGAGGCGCAGACGCGGTCCCTGATAGACCTTGGCGTGTTGGTGCGGATCCTGTCCGTCCTTCCGCTGCGGTTGGGGGAACTGCTCGGCATCCAGTGGGGCGACATCGACGCGGGCCGGCGATCCGCCGTCATCCGCTCGCGCAAGCATCCCGATATCCGGGTTCGGGAGAAGAACGACCAAGAGGTGCCATTGATCGCCTTCGCGGGCGTTGACACATTCGACCTGATCGCAGGGCGGCCTCGATACTTCGATAGCCCGTTCCCCTACAAGCGCACGTCCGTCTCGGCGGCATTCCAGGCGGCGACGATCAAGTGCCAGATCCACGACCTGCATATCCACGACCTGCGGGCGCACGCCATATCCCGGCTGCTGGAGGGCGGCCTGCAAATCCCGCTGGTGGCGCTGATCAGCGGGCACAAGAATTGGAAGGTGCTCGCGTCCCACTATGCCCGCATCGACCCGCTGGCCGTGCACGACGCACTCAAGCGGCTGTGACGGTGCGGGCCTTCAGGTAGTCCTCGACGGCATCGGCCTTGAAGAGCCTCTTGCGGCCGGCTTTCACGAACGACGGCAGGTCACGGTGCGGGCGGTTCTTCAGCGTCTTCACGGAGACGCCCAGCAGCGATGCCAGGTCGTCCTCGGTGATGAGGTTGAAGCGTTCCAGAAGGTGTTTCGGCTCGGTCATGACCGCCTCACTCGCGTCGGCGTCCCGGCCCGGACTTGAAGCGCGATCCAGATGCGGAGCGCCGCCCATAGAACATGAGCCCTCCCGATTTCTATGTCGCTCATGTCACAGATCCTTTGCGCTCATGTCACAGCTTTGCGGGCGGCGGCACAATATGATCGCCGCCTTCTTGCTTCTCTGCCGATGCGGCCCAGTCGGCCCACGCATTAAGCGCCGCCGCCAGCGTGCGCGCCTCTCGCACGTCAGCCCGGCAGAACTCCAATTCGTACAAGCACAAACTTTCGCCGGACCCTTGCGTGAACACCACGACCATAGACCCAGAGGAGAACCCAGGATGAGGGCCGATTTCGATCATCGTCTCTGATTCGGTGTAGCCAATGTCAACGCGCGCCGATGCGACGGTTTCGTCGGCGTCGCGGTAAAGTGCATCTATAATCCGTTCAATGGATTTCATCGCTTCCCTCCCTCAACACTGTCTGTCCGTTAACCTTGCGCTTCCACTTCGATTGAAAGGCGGGGGCCTTGCGGATGCCCAGCGCCTTGTCCCGCTGCCGTGTGGACTTCGCGATCTGCCCGACATCGACGGCGGTTTTGGGCTTATGGCAGCAGTCCCATCCCAGGAGCCTGCCATCGGCCGCAGTCAGCGGGCGGCTCTTGTCGGCCAGCAGCCCCTCGGGGATGGTGTGGTCCACGTGATAGGGCTTGTGGCCCAGCACCAGCCCGCATCCCTCGCAGGCGATCCGGCCGTCGCCATTCACGGCGCGCAGGACGATCTCCGCGCGGACCTTGCGGGGGAACTCGCGGCGGCTCATTGTACCTCCAGCACGCGGACGCCAGCCGCCTTTGCGCGCCGCACCATATCTGCCGTGCCGATGCCACCGGGGAATGCGACGACCAAATCGGGCTTTCCATGATCAAGCATCTTCTGGTTGCGAATCGGTCCGGCTGCCCGGCCGTGCTTGTTCCAATCCGCCTGATACACCCTGCATTCAACTCGCCGCCTATGTGACCATTCTCCGGCGCACGCATCCGCGCCGTTTGCGCCGCCATGCATGACAAACGTCGGTTGGGGCACAAGCCCATCAAGCGACGTGAAGACCGAGCGAATGTCGTGGTAGTCTCGGCCGCCGCAAACAAGCACCCTCACGCTGCCTCCTTGAGCGGAATGGCCCGCTCCGCGCTCATGCTGCCCGCCGTTCAGCGACCGGGAGAAGGTCGCCGGGATCTGTCAGCGCGACGCCCTTCTCGGAGAAGTGCCGGTGGATGCCATCCAGGTAGGCCGTTGCCTGCTTCGTGGTCATGAGTCGGCTGATGGGAAAGTCGAGTGGCTCCATCATGAGGGCGACTTTCTGCTCGTAGGGAAGCGGCCGAACGATGGCGTCATACCGCTCGCGAAAGTCCCCGTTCTCGGCCCTGAGGATGGGAACGCCGATGGTCAGCTTGCAATATCCGCGCACTTCCTCCGGCGTCCAGTCGCCTAATTGCTCTGCTATCTCGTTCAGCCAAAGCCGCTGGAGCTTGTTCTGCCGCAGGGTCCGCTTTCCGCCCTTCGACAGGGATACGGTCAGCGGCAGCGGCTGGCTTTGTATGAAGCGGACCAGCAAAATCCGGTCCTGCTCTGTTTCCACGAAGCGCGTGGTCATGCGGCGATGGCCTTGAAGCGGTCGCGGGCGTTGTCAGCCGCGAGGCAGACGCGCTCATACTGTTCCGGGTGGTTGTCCTCCAGCTTGCCGAGCGCCTTTTCGTTGCTCTCAAACCAGCCGTCCACGTCCTCGCGGCTGCTGGCGAAGTTGAGCGATTCGATGGCCGTGTCTGCCCAAGCTTTCGCATTGGCCGCCGCCTTCTTGTCGGCGCCGATGCGATAAGTGGACTTGTCGTTGCCGGTCGTCGCCACGATCTCCTGGCGGGCCTGCTCGATGCTGTTGGACGCTGCGCCCATCACGCCGGTTTCGCGCCCAGCCGCCGCGTTGCCGTCGTCATCGACGGGGGCCACGCCGCAGAATGCCGACAGGCTGAACCGGCGCGCGTAGGTGATGGCCGAGCCGACGCCGTGGGCATCAGGCTTCGCGGTGGGCATCCCGAGCGTGTTGGAAAGCCACTGGCCCGACGAGTGCATCAGCATCGTCTCGACCTCGATGCCGTTGTCGGATCGGCGCGGAAGCTGGATGATCGACAGTCCGTTCTTGGCGAGCGGCTCCCTGACGGCATCCCATACCGCGCCGAGGTCGGCGTACTTGGAGCGAAACGCGGGATTGCTCTTGTCCTTGACGGCTCCCTCGATCTCGCCTTGTGCCTTCGCCATTGCGGCGGCTAGTTCGTTGATGTTTTCGCTGCGGTTCATGTCGTTCTCCTAGGTGAAAAGCCAGATGATCCATCGGCGGAACAAGCCGTACCGACGCCGTGGTGGAATGGGGCACAGTGTGGTGCCGCAACGCGGGTCGTTCATGTCCGCTCCATCGCGTTCTCGAGGGCGTCGCTGTATCCGTCCGTTGACAGGTACTCCCCCGCCCACTCCTCCAGCATCGCCTGCATCTGGTCGTCGATCTGGTGGTGGACGAGCTTGACGCTGATCAGGTCAACCTCGGCGGGATCGGCGGGCTGCGGCGTGCCGTACATGACGGCGGGGCTGCCGGGCGTGAAGCTGTACTCAATCAGCACTTCCAGGCTGTCGGGCTGGAGCCCGAACGGCGCGTAGGCCGTCATGCGGTGCTTGGTCCTCATACCCGTCCCTCCTTCTTGAGAAGCCGCGCGTGGTCGGCCATGTCGGCAATGCGACCCACGAAGCGGTCATGCGCGTAGCGTTCGGCGTAGGCTTCCGCCTCGGTCGGCGTCATGCCCAGTTCCTCGCCCTCTTCCAGAAGGCGGTCGTATCCGTCGATCCAGAGGTCCTTGTTCATCGCCGTGCCTCCGCTCTTGCGTTCCACGTCTCGTATTCGTCCTGTAGAATGCTGACATCGAAGGCGAAGGAGTCGGGATCGATGCCCGCGTCGTCGGCTTCCTTCTGCTCGGCGCCGTGCAGGCTGGAGAGGAGGTCAAGAACGCGGCCCGCAAAATCGCTGGCGTGGTTGTCGATCTCCTTGACCAGTTCCGCGTCGTATGTGCGGTCACGTCTGGCTTTGACTGCCATCAGGTAGAACCGCGCCGCCTGTTCCATCTGCGTCAGTTCCTGGCGGGTGTCCGACCACTGCTCTTTGATGCTGTGGCGGCGGGCGGCGTGTCCCGCGCTACGGCTGGGCCAGGAGGTTGATCCGTCCATCACAATGCTCCCTAAAAGCAGGTGTCGCAGGTGCAGTGATTACGCTTGCCGCTCTCGCAGCGGGGCGAGGCGTCGTGCGGCGGCATCATCATTGAAGCGCCGTTCGCGTCGCAGTATGTGCACTCGCCGACCGGCATCCGCCGCACACGAGCCGGGCGAGGTGTCTTCTCGGCGTGTGCGTTGAGGATGGCGCAAACCTTCACCGCGTCTTCAATGTTCGCTTCGGCAACGGCGCTCACGACGCGGGACACGAACCCGTTAGCGACCGGGAACTCGACGCCCGGCTCGCTGGTTCCGTCCGGGTAGACAATCAAGCTCTGCATGTTCCGTCTCCCTAGTTAAGCTGGCACTCAGTTGAGCCGACCGTGATCGGCTCTCAGAGGGTCAGAACACGCGGACTGCGCTCGGTCAAGCGAAACTTAAGCCGTTAGGCAAAAAAAATCACATGCGCGGACGAATCTCGGCAATCCGGTATGCTTTGGCCCACTTCTTACGGCTCAGTTCATAGTCTTTCGCGGGATTGAACTGCCGAACGCGCCAAGCATCGGAGCCGACCCGCAGCAGCCGCTTGACCAGCCCGTACATCGTGCCGTCCTCGGCTTGGTGCACGAACACGCAGTCGGAGCCCGGCAGCAGGGGCAGGGCGGGGTTGATGACCACCTGATCGCCTTGGGCCAGCCGCTCCAACATGCTGTCGCCGACGACGTGGAAGGCCCAGGGATCGCGGACGTTCAGCGTGCGCTCGGACCGGCGGATATAGTCAATCGGCTCGGCGGTCAGGATCATTTCGCCGTCGCCGTCACCGGCCGCGACGCTTGCCCATACGGGAATATCAGGCTTGTCGGTCGGAGGTGAGAAAATGGCGGGGGTTTCCGTTGCGCCAAGGCGCCGCTGGGGCGGCTCCGGCGCCAGAAAGCTGATCTGCCCTGAAGGCGGCGGCTCCCGCGTGAGATTATCCACAGTCGTGTGGAGGAACGCCGCGAGGTCGCTGTAGCGGGTGACCTTGGGGCCGGTGTCCTTGGCGAACCACTGCGAGACAGCCGACTCGGTGATCTTGAAATGGCGCGCGATATCGACCGGCTTCTTGCCGGCACTCAGCATTGCGGCCTCGATACGCTTACCAATCCCCATTCTTAAGTTGTCCCGAATAGCCGGATCAACCGCTACTAAAGTTTTGCTTGCGTGGAACTTTAGTAACGCTTATGGTTGCGTCATGAGCAGTCTTGGATTTGATCTCGCGCGGGAAGCGGCAGGCGGCAAAAACGTCGATCTTGCCAAGCTTCTAGGCATTACCGAATCGGCCGTGAGCCAGTGGGCTTCCGTGCCGCCCGACCGAGCTATCGAGATCGAGGAAAAGACCGGCGGCAAGGTCACGCGGTATCAGATCAGACCCGACTACTTTGGCGCACTTCCCCCTGCCAAGCCTCGCCGTGCAGCAAAGCGAGTCAGGTCATGAACCTCGACAAGAAAGCCCTCGCCGGTTTCATTCAGGAAATCGAGGACAGCCGCACCCGCCAGAAGGGCGAGACGGAATTCCAGCGCGATGTATTCAAGCGTGCCAAGGAAAAGCAGTTTGACGTTAAGGCCCTGCGGATCGTCTTGCAGCGCCGCGCGATGGAGACGACGCGCCGTGACGAGCAAGACTACAACGTCCATGCCTACGAACTCGCGCTAGGTGTCAAAAAGGACGCCATAGAAGCGATGGAGCAGGGTGCGACGGCCCGAGAGGCCGCCCGACGCTTCCACCTTCCCAGGGCCGCCGTAACGGCTTTAAAGCCCGGCACAGAAAACGAAGAATTTGAGCCAGCCCACGACAGCGAGACGGGCGAACATTCAGAAACGGCCGATCTAGACACCCGGTCGTTAGGCAGTGACGAGGGCACGGCTGACGTAACGACAGCTTCAGCCCTTGTCGCTGCCGATAACAGCGCGGCTCCCGAGGAGGCAACTCTTGATCGACCGCAGTCGGAACATGCTTCCGGTTCTGACAAGCCAGCACCCGATGGGGAGATATGGGCTGGCACTAATTCGACATCTTGCGGCGGCACATGCCCCACAAAGGAGCCGGAGACCGACCGGCATGTGATTGGCCATCCGACCGGCCCGCAAGACCCTATCACAGACGACGACGCCAGCGCCTTCATGGAAGCGGCTCGGGCCAAGCTCGACGCCCTGAAGCGCGCGCGGGGCTTCGCATGACCGGCCTCTGCCTCTTGGCGGTGTGCTTCGTCGTCCTGGTGGTGGAGGCGTGCGAGTGACGCGCCCTAGCCCAGGCCCAAAGGTCTACGACGTTCGAATCGGCGCGAGGCCGTTGCCCGCCGATCTGCGCGCCTCCCCTGGTCAGCGCAGGCCCGACCGTTTGCTCCCCGCGCGGTCGGGCGCTCTTCACAGCCTGGACTTCTCCTCCCCCAGGCTTGCCTGCCCCGCTGGTGCTGCCTTCGGGCGCACTGGCGGGGACTTTCTGATTGCGTCGAGGGGCAGATAGATGGCTCGCATATCTATTGAGTGGCGCCTTACAAATTACGTCACCGTTGCCGCCAACGGATGCCGTATTTGGACGCGCAGATGCGGGAAAAATGGGTATGGCGTGGTGGGCTATCAGGGGCGTCTCCAATCGGCGCACCGGGTCGCGTTCAAGGTATTCCGGGGAGAAATCCCCGATGGAATGCTTGTTTGCCATAGGTGCGATACCCCCGCCTGCGTTAATCCCGATCATCTTTTTCTCGGCACAGCCGCCGACAACATGGCGGACAAAGTCGCCAAGGGGCGACAGCGCAGCTTGAGCGGGGACGCGCATCCCCGCGTGCGGCTTGCTGACAATCAGGTCGCCCAGGTCATCGCCGCAGTTCAAACCGAGCGCGTCGCTGATGTCGCTAGGCGTTTTAGTATCAGCGCTTGGCACGTTTACAAGATTTGCGCCGGACTTCGGCGCTCTAAAGTCGATGGAGTTTCCGCATGACCCATCGCGCTCTCGATCGTTCGCCGCAAGCTTGCCGGCAATCCGACGAACGATCGTTCCAAGTCGCTCCAGTCTCAAGCTTCTCTCCATGCACACACATTGGAGAAAGCCATGACCAAGAGGTTGGGACGTTCACCCAAGCAGGAGAACAGCGTGTCCGTGCAGGCTGAAACCAAGGCGCTGTTATGGGCCGCTGTGCCCCGGCGCATGGGCGACAACGTGAAGTCGTGGACGCTGTATGCCGCGCATCAGCTTGGCTGGAACCCGCGCCGAGTGCGGGCGATCTGGAACGAAGAGGCCCGCGTGATTCGGGCGGAAGAGTGGACCGCGTTGAATGAAAAACTGGCCGATCTGACGAGCGCAGCGGCACGGAGGCAAGAGGCGATCAATGAACTTCAGACTATGGCGCGGGCGTCTACTGCTCAGACTGTCAATCGTTCTGGACCGTTGGGCGTGGCGCGCAATGCACCAAGCCAAGAAGGATTTCGGTCGAAGCGTTAGGCCCGCTGGCGACCTGTTCGACCAAGACAATCCAAGCGACCTGAAGGAACTGTTCGACACCAACCGGGAATTCCTCGTCAATCAGGCCGGCTCCGTCGTCGAGGCCCAGCGCCAGATGATGCAGTTCGCCCGCATGTCGGT
>JGI24890J29729_1000413_pt1 | contig 27901 bp, 32 predicted proteins | sample FreactcultureFD7_FD_29729 | JGI IMG/M metagenome (IMG submission 29729)
CCGCCTGCGTGCGGCGGGCGCTTTCCGAACTCCAACGCGTCCTCCCGGCGCGGGTCGAGGCCCGGGAAATGATCCAGGCCGAAGCCGATCGGGAGATCGCTTGCATGGAACACGCGCTGATCACGCTGCGCACGGTCGCCGCCCACAGGCACCCTGATCGGAATAATCCGATGAAGGCGCTGAAGAAGAAATGAGCGCCTACTACAACGAGAACGATCCCAAGGCCGCGCTCTCAAGCCCTCACAGGAAGCCAATCATGATTGAAAAGGAATAGCGTTTAAATGTCCGTTTTCCGCATGACCCCGGAGCAACTGGCCGATTACAACCGTGATCGAGACAAGAAAATGACGGCTACCCGCCAGGCGCCTAGCAAGTACCGGAACAAGCGCACGGAGGTTGACGGAATAACCTTTTGCAGCAAGAAAGAGGCTGACCGGTATTTGCAGCTTTCTATTCTGCAAAAGTCCGGCTCAATATCTGGTCTTTGCCTGCAAGTACCGTTCAGGATCGACGTTAACGGCGTTCGTGTCTGCAACTACGTTGCCGACTTTGTTTATACGCAAGGCGGCTCCGAGGTTGTCGAGGACGTGAAAGGGATGAAAACATCCGTTTACTCCCTCAAGCGGAAGCTGATGAAAGCGGTTCACGGGATAACCATAAAGGAAACTTAATGGAAGATTACGCTGACGATATTAGGCTTGCCTGGATTCGCCAGGTTACGGAAACCATTTCGGAAGATGACACGCCGTATCTGGACCGCAAGCGCAAGGAGGCGATTGAGTGGCTGCGGACCCAGAGCAAGCGCGGCTACCTGCTCGATCCGCAAGTGCCGCGCAAAGCTTAAAGGCCCGCGGCCCGGGCGTCCGCAATGTGTTTTTGCAGGACGGAGTCCACCTGCTTGAACAGGGCCGCGATGCTTGTCAGTTCATCGGCAGACGGTTGCGCGCGGGACTCGGATTGCATCTTCGCAATGATGGGCCCCACTACCGCGATCACCGCTTGCAGGTCGGCAAAGCCTTGGAGCGCCAGCTGCAGCGCCATCAAAATAACGGGCATGTCATTTCCCCTGGTTGGCGGCGAGGAAAGATTCCAGCGCCGGAAGTTCGCTTGCAAGCACGGAGGTCACCGCCTGCACGTTGGCAGTGCCTCCGGTTGCCCAGTAAGCTGCCGCTGACGATTGAATGGTGGACGCAGCGCTCTGCACGGCCTGCGCCTTGGCACTGGAGATAAGCCGAGCAGTCAGCAAGTGATCTGCCATCATTTCAGCAGCAGTAGCCACGCCTTGCGCGTAGACAAGGCGCTGGTTGGTGGTCTGCGCGACGGGAGCCCCCACGAGCGCACACCCGTGGATTCCACCGAACACGCCCACCAGCAGCGCAAAAATTGTGACAAGCAGCAGGTAACGGAACGTGCGCTCAAGCATTGGTTTTCTCCGGTTGGGTGGTGCCAAACTCGCCCGGTGTCCGCGTATGCTGGACGAACGCTGCGATGGCCGAGATGAGGAACACTTTGAACACTACAGGGGTCAGCATGGTCCCCCAGGTTGCGGAATCTGGCATGGCTTGCGCCGAGGACATGATCCCGATGAGTATTGCGGACATGGCCATATCCGTGGTTTTTGCGGCAAGTGTGGGCATTTACGCCTCCTACGACAAGAACAAGTCGCGCTCAGCCTCGCGACGGTTGAGCAGGCCCTGCACCTCGCGCCCGCCCGCATGGTCCCACCGCAGCAACTCCTGGGCCGCGGCGCCGAAGTCTCCGGCATTCAACCGCCGAAGAAGGGTGGAAGTCTCGAACGCTCCGCAGCCCACGTTGAACGTGAAAGCGCACAAGGCGTCGAATTGGTTCTGAGTCAATTGCGCCGTGCACTTGTGGTTAATGCACGCCACTACCGGTTGCAAGTCTCGCTCCAGCAACGCAAGCGCTTCGTCCGCCTTCATGGTGGTGTAGGGGCTGTACGGGTCGCCGGGCTTGATCTTGTGGCCGTAACCAATGGTCCAGTACCCGGCGGAATCCTTGTATGCGGTCCCGTCGAAGCCTTCGCGTGACTTAATGAACTCAACGCCTTGCTGCGATATGTCCAACTGCCGTTCCCTCCGGGTGAAGCGTGTCAAGCCGGGCAAGCCGTTCGTCTGTGTGCCGGACTCTTGCCTCGATCACGTCCAATTGTCGCGCAATTCGCCCAAGGGCAGAAGTGACCGTCCACCCAATTGCGCCAAGTCCTGCAGTCACCGCAAGGCCGACCACCCCCGACAACACAGTGTGGTCGCTAAATACGGCGTCCGCCGTGTCGGACAGTACAATGCCCGCCATTCCCATTGTAAAACCACACAGAGCGCTGCTTACCTTGATGCGGTGCAATTGCATTCGTTTAATTTGTCTCATTGGAGGCCTTATGCAGTCGTATTGGACAAAACAGCCGGAACCTGTTTTGCGCGACTTGGTTCGGCGCTTTGGCCGGGTATGGTGCGATGAAATACCGGCTAAAGCCATGCGCCGCCTTTCTCGAGGCCTGCAAAAGCGCGAGTTCGGCGACATCCCCGTTCATGCGTTTAATAAACTCTGGGGGCTTGCTTCCTTGTCTCGGTGGCAAACTCGCGGCGGCGTGCTGCGCGAAGAACCCAGTAGCCGGTACATTGCCATCGACCGCCCGGTTACCCCGGCGAAGTTGTCCCTGTACTGTCCGCTGAACCGGTACGATTTGGGTGCGCTGGCCTTGCAAGCAACCGAGGTTTTTGTGGTGCGGATCCCCGGAGATTGGAACGTGTACCGGCGGCTGGTTTCCCGCATTCACCCGAGCGCAGCAGACTGCGAGCGCCTGCTGGCGACGGCGAAGCAACACAGGGCAACGGACTTTGAGGCCGCTTGCGCTGGATCGGTCGGGCATGGCCCGGACATCCATATCTGCACCGCGGCGGACATCCCGGGGTTTAACCGCATGGTGTCTCGGGCCACCCGCCTTTCTCCGCCCGACGGGCCCGACAGCGCGTGGCCGGTCAAACTGGTAAGCCAGCCCCTGGCCCATGCCGATCAGCAGTTTCACGATACCTATCGCCGCATCGACGAACTGTCTGCCAAGGTGGACGGGTGGAGTCTTGTCACCCCCGATATGTGGAGCGACGGCATCCCCGAACGGCAGGTGCAGATGATGGAGTTTGCCGGCCATGTTCTCACGCGCCCACGGATTTACTTTTTCTCGACCGCCGAGGCGGACCTGAAGGCAGCAGAGCATTATCATCGGGGCGGTCTTGACGGGCTGGAAGATATGATTCGGATGATAGCGAAGTGGGACCGGTATCCGGCGGAAGATGGAGCGGCGCCGATTCAGCGGAAGATGCGCTCTGCTCGAAGTCTAACTGAACCCTCAGACGAGCCAGACGAGGCGCGGCTTCCTGATAGCGCTTCGCCAGGTCCTGCATGATCTCTGCAATGCTGCCGTCTTGGCGCTGCGGCGCCGCCTCGCCGAACAATTTTACCGCCGCCGCCAGTTTGACTTTGTGCATTTCGGCGTTGTCTCCCGCGTCCATGACGGCGATCGTGCGTATTTCCTCCAAAGCCTCGGCCCGGTACACGGCAAGCTTGGCCGTGACTGCGGCGCCGAACGCCTCGGTGGTCAGCGCGTCCCAGGAAGCATTTTTTGCCTTCTCTTCTCGGATGGCAGCGCACAAGGCTTGCAACTCCGGGACCGCCCGCACGCCCTCGGCCACGTCCCAGGCCCTGCAATGAAGCGAGGCAGCAGCCTCGATCATGTCGCCCCGGGCAAGAATCAACGCCTGCCTCAATGCCTCGGTGTTCATCAGTAAGCCATCCCTAGCGCGAAGCCGTGCGCCTGGAGGCGCGGCAGCTGGTCTCTGAGCCTCTCTCCCACGTCATCCCGGTAGAACGGTGAGTTGGGTATGGTGATGGATTTGAACGCTGCCTGCGCGCTCCTGCGGGCCCCTGAGACGGTGCCCCCAAGTCCGGTCATTACGCAGACGTAGTCGCCGCAGGTCTCCCACAGGGCGCGGCGAGCGTCATACATCATTTCCACGGGGTGATGCCGCCGCCAGTCTCCGAATCGGTAGACGGGGACGCCTTCCACGTCCTCGGCCAGCTGCCGTGGGTTGGGGAATCCGCCTTGGGCGACGACCAGTCCCACGGCGATGTCTGGCAATACCTTGAGGGTGTCGCGCCCGCGGAGCATGTCTAGCATCCATTGCGCCGGATCGCCGCACCGCAGCGAGGTCTCAATGATCCAGGACGGCCACCCGGCGCGGCAGGTTGGTTCAAGGGGCCAGGGGTAACCGCCTTCGTCGCCCACCATGCAATTAATGGCAAAGTCGCCGCGGTAGGCGATCTCGCGCAGGTAGGGCGTAAGAGGCTTCAGGACCATGTCGGCCAGCTTGGACTTCTTGACGTAGCGGATAACGGTTCCCATCTCGCCGGTGTTCGGTCCCATGTCGCCGGCCATGAGTTTTTTAAACTCCCAATGCTCGGTAAACACGCTGTTCCAGCCGTGCGGCCCGAAATGCCCGGAAATGCCCATTTCGATTCCAGGCACGAAGTCTTGCAGGATGAAGCCGTTGTCTCTGGCGCTGGTGCGCAACTTGGAGGACTTGTCCCAGCGCGAGAGCATGTAAAGCAGTGCCTCGGCTGAGTTCTCTTTTGGCGAGACATAAGACAGGGACTTGTCGGCTTCCCCATTGGGCTTGCACACAAGACGCTTTCCCGATGTCTTGACGTATTGTGCCGCGTCTCTGTAGTTGTGGAAAAGCTTCGACGGGATGGACTTCACGCCGTATTTGGCGAATATCTTCTGTCCTGCGAATCGGTCAAGCTCGAACTGCGCGGACGCGACGTTGCTGCCGAAGATGGGATAGCCCAGGTTGTGATAGGGCTGCAGCTGGGTCATGTACTGGCAATTATCGGTGACGAACACAAGGTCCGCCCACCGCATCCATTTCTGCCAGTCCTGGACACGATCAACCACGCCACGGCCATGCTTAAGCGGGCGCTTTTCTTCCCGCACAAACCATTTCACCTCATGCCCGACAAGGTTGCAGCGCATGCACCAGTCAAGAGCGCAGCCGGTGCCGTCAATGCAGAGGATCTTCATTTAATCAGGTCGAACACATAGTCCATGATGTCCCGGTCCTGGTTTGGTCCTGGGGTGGGGGGATTTCCTAGCCGCTCCCCTACCATACCCGTAGGGATCGACCGTGCGTAAATGTTCCGGTAGGAAGTCCCCGTTTTCGGGAGAGGGTTTGCGTAGCGCTTTTGGAACCATTCAGTAGCCGCCAGGGACGGACCGAACGCACGCCCGCCCAGCTGTGCGGTGGCCAGCAACACGCCCGGCACGCCCCCGGAAGCGCCCTCCGCCAGGGCAATTCCAAAGTCGTAGGGGTTTAATGAATGCTGCAATGCGCCGCCCTTTAACGGTTTGTTGGCGTCCGGGAACGCTGCCGCAAAGTCAGCCGCAATTTTCAGGTTCCCGGTAAAGTGTTTATCTCCCTTCTTTCGGGCTTGGTTCTCAAGCGCAACAAGGCGCGACGCCTGGACGTTTCCTGCGCCGTCCAGGCTTTGCAGAACGTCGTGAGCTTTGGCAATGGTTTGCCGAGAGCGTTGGTACTTTGCCAGCAAGTCCGGGCGCCCCGTCTGTGCTAGTGCGTCTTCGTACATGTTTTCCAACACGCGACTCATTTTGTACGCCCACTCCCCATTCCTTTTTCGCGGAATGTCTGGAGTGCCCGCCAAGTTAGTCTTGGCTTCGTCCCTCAACTGGATGATGGCTCTAAGAAGATTTTGCGGCTCATGCTCAACGAGGAATGCGTCTCCTCGCGTCTTGAAGTGCGCCGCATTTTGTCCTTCCACCCCTGGACCAAGCCTGCTTTTTAATCCACCCGCCGATTCCGCCAGATCGTCAATGACTGGGCCATACTTTTTCACGTCAACCTGGACGCCGCCCTTGCGCATGGCCGTAGTTGGTATGGTGTTCCAGGGGGTTGTAAACGCAGGAGGCGTGGTAACTTGAACTGGCGGCATTTGTGCTTTGCCAAGTTCCCGGTAGGCGTCCAGCTCTCGATCAATAACTCCGTTAACGGCATCCACCGTGAGCGGTGTTCCCTTGGCCAGGCCCAGTTCCTTGGCCACCAATTCGTTGCGCACCTTCTGGTTCTTCTCGCTTATTTTCCCTTCTCGCGAGAGCTTTTTTCCAATGGTTTCCACGGCGGATCCGATTGCGCTCTTTTGCACCGTGGTTGGGATGAACACAAACCCGGCATTTCTTGCTTCCAAGGCAATTGGGAGGCGCAGGTTTTGCTGTTCTGTAAGCGGTTTTGGAGGCGTGCTGGTGGGCAGCATGTTACCTAGCGGGTTAATCTCAGGAATGATGGTTTTTCCTGGTTTTGGAGCCCCGCCAACACTCCATTGTGACGGCCCGTTAACCTTGGGAACCCTCAAACCCAGAGTTGCAGGGACCGCTTGCCCAGCAAGTTCGCCGATTGCCCCGCCAATGCCCGCCACAGGCGCAGGCATGCCGGCGCGGGTGGAAACCCCGGCAAGCCCTTCGCCGATGGCGCTGCCAATCGCAGCAGGAATCCGCATAGGCAACTCGGCGAGCTGCATGCCCAGCTTGCCGGCTTCGAACTGCGGCGGGTAGGTCATGCTCCGCTGCAATAAGCGCGCGGTGTCGGCAGGGTCGGCGCCAAACAGGGGCGACGCCATGCCAGCAAGGCCCGCGATAGGGGTTGCAAGCGCCCCGGACGCCATTGCCATCATCGGCTCGATTCCTCCGGCCAGCACGTCTCCCGCAAAGCCCGCGGCCCTGCGGGCAATGGACGGCTGCTCTTCGGGCGTTCTTGCAGCGGGCTCGTAAAGCTTCCCGGTGGTTTGCGAGTCGTAAAATTTACCCATTATTTTAGCCCCGGAGGAGGCGGTACATTCTCAACCCACTTCCCGCCGCTGAACTTGCTCCACGTTCCGTTATCCTCGAAGTAGCTTCCCTCCTTGGCAGTGGCTGGCCGGGATGCGACGGTGCGCGGCGGAGCAAATCCTGGCTGAGCGCCTGCCGCTGGTTGTGCCGCACCACCTGACTTCTGCGAATCCACAAAGGACTTCCGGCGCTTTGCTTGAACCTCTGTAACGGTAGTGGACTCGGCTTTTACTTCGTTCATCAGCGATTCAATCGCGGCTTTCAACTGGCCTTCTGAAAATCCAATTTCCAGCATTTCTCGCGCATGTTTCTTGTCCCACACGGTAGGCGTTCCGGTTGGGCTGACAGCGCGAGAATATTGATTGATAAGCGTGTTCAAATAAACGCCCAACTGCACCACGTCTTTATCGCCCGTGCGCCGTTCGCCCGACATAAGAATGTTATTAAAATCATTGAACTTAGTGCGTTTACTTTTGGAGGAGGCTTCCAAAATCAGCGGCAGGGTCTTTTCCATCAATCCGTATGCGACGGACTGCTTGGCACCAACCATCGACAATGCCCGCTGCCCGGCGGATTCCGCGCCCGCTGCCATGCGCTTTGACGCCACCTCTGCCGCGCCTTCTCCTCGCTTGGCCATGTAATCGGAGAACTGGTCCCGCCTCACCTGACTGCGCCCCAGGATGGTTGCCGGATTGATCCCTGCGTTGAACGCGTCAGCCGCAAACTCCAGTTCCCTTTCGTTCATAGGCTTCCCAACTTGCATGGCACGGATGCGGTTGGCCTCGCGCATAATCGCGTTTTGATCCCCCAACTTCTTCGCCAACAAATCAATTCTTTCTTGCCCTTGCTCCCCTCGACGATATTCGGCTCGTTCCAACACGCCAANTTTGCCCTCCTCAACGTCAACCCTGCGCTCGCGGTAATCCGACAGGGACTGGTTCTGCACCTCCCGGATTTCGTTCGCCATGATCGGGTTGAACTTCGCCACCATGTCTGGCAAAGCTTCAGCCGGAACGCCTGCTGATCGGGCAGCACGCAAGAACCGGATAAGCATGGGGTCTTGCTGTATCCGTTCGGGTACCGTTGCCGACACGCCAACCTCGGGAGACTCGACCATGCCACCGGAAATAACCGGTTCCGGCGGAGACCCTAGAGAAGTAACCGGTCGATACAAGGGCACGCCGTTAATAGCCGGGGCTTTTGACGGGTCTCCGCCCCCTGGCATTACTTGGCGCAACGCGGGGTCCATATACGCTGGCAACCCGGATGCAGGCCCGGACAGCGGCACGCCAGGAATGGGTTGATTGGCTAGCGGCATTTGCGCCAAGCCGTACCCGTAGCCTCGATCCGCCACGGGTGGAGGCGCTCCCTGCGGTGCCTGGCCCTGCTGCGGAGCGCTTGCCGAGACAGAAGGCGTCCCAGGCATGGGCGCTGGCGGTTGATTGTTTCCGTACATGTCCAGCAGGCCGTACAAGGTTTGACCGCCAAACCGCCGTTGCTGTTGCTCGCGGTTCAGGGCGCTTGTGTACTCGGCCAACTGAGCCGCGGCCATGCGCTGCTTGATGGCGCGATCGGCCATTTCCTGCGCGTTGGCCTGTCCCTGCATCATCCCGGTCGCAATCGAGCCGGGGAACATCCCGAAATTCCCGCCAAACAATGGCATGCTGTTCTCCTAGCTGAAAGTGGGGATAACGCTGCCACCACCGCCGCCACCGCCACCACCGCCACCACCGCCACCAAACCAACCGCCGACCGTGTTCGTCAGGTTGGTGAAGTTCGACGGGCCGCTGTTTTGCGTGGCGGGCTGTCCCAACCATCCAAGCGCGTTGCCCAAGCCTGCTGCGGCACCTTGCATCTGGTTGGACTGGAAGTCACGGTTGGTGTTGAATTGGCTGAACCCTTGCTGGTTTGCGTTCTGACCGGCGTTCAAGTAACTGAGGAGCTGCCCCACCAGCTGCTGCTGCGGGATGTTTGCATTGCTCACGCCCTGGGAGAACTGATTGGCTGCGCCGGTTTGCATCTGTCCAATCTGGTTCCCGATGTTCACCGGGAGGGCCCCGCCTTGCAGCATGGTCTGCGGCTGCGCCTGCAACAGGGCCAGCATGGCTTGAAGTTCCGACGTTCCCGCCTGTTGCTGGCCAATGCCAGACTGGTATGCCGTGGACAAGCCCTGTAACCCTTGCTGTTGCCGAGCCAACTGCTGGTTTGCAAAGTCCAGGTTAAAGTTGCCCATGGCCGTGCCTTCGACGGACGCTCCGTAAGGCGTGTTCGCTACGCCTGCTTGAGTGTTTGCCGCCCCTACCTGCTGCTGCAATTGATTGATGGCGCGGTCGTAGTACCCTTGACGAGGATCGGTGGCCGCAGTGTAAAGGGCCTGCCCAGCGCCCATAAGGTTTTGCTGGTTGGTCAGGTTTTGCCCTGCCAGCCCGCCCAACGTGCTCGCCGTTTGTCCTTGCGCCTGCGCAATCCCTGGATACATGGCGCTGGCCTGACCCGCAATGCTTTGCAGATTGGCGTAAGGCAGGGCCTGCTGCTGAGACAGGATTTGCTGCAAATACGGGGCGATCTGCGACAGTTGCGACAGGTTTTTCCCCTGGCTTGCGAACAGCCCCTCGGCCTGCTGCGCTGCCTGCGCCTGGCCGGGTCCGAACTGATAGGGGACATACTGCTGCCCCTGGTCGCCGCTACCGCCAAACAGGGAGTTTAGCCCTCCGGCGATACCGACGACCGACGCGATGCTTGCCAATGGCATGATCTACTCCTTAAACGTGTCGCCACGCATGATGCACAGGAGGACGCCTCCCGGGGCGAGTGAGTGGAAGCGGTGGAATCGGTCCGCCTCGACGGTGACGGTCATAGGCTGGCCGGGACCGCCGATCAGGGCCGCGGGCGCATCGTCGCGCACCCCGACGGGATCTCCGATCTGCACCGCGAACGGCCCGAGGACCACGCTGATATGGTCCCTTGTGTGCTTGTGCTGAGTGCCGACGGACGGGTGTTCCGCATCGAAGCGGGTAGCCTTTAAAACAATGTCGTCAGCAAAAGCAAACTCCACCATTTCCGGTTCATAACTCATGAGTTTTTACCTCTCTGGTCAACCCATCCGAGCGTGGTAAGCCAATAATTGTTTCCGGTCTCATCAAACCGGATGCGCAACTGCTGGGCAATGCACTTGACGTACCCGGTGAAATTTGCCCCGGAAGGGTTAAGGCGGCTGAACGTCAGTGTGGCATTCACCGCTGGCGCGACGTCCGCAGCATCGGTCGGCGTGAGCAATGAAAACCCGTTGCTGCTCACCGTGAACAGCAAGTTTCCGTACCACCTAACAGTTACTGCGGGAACCCATTGAAGCGTTAGCGTGCTTGCCGTTGCTGATTTACCCGTGTTTGTTTGCTCTGCCTGCGGTGATGACCAATAAAAGTTGTCGCCGTCCTGCTCAAACAGCATCCAGTTGGTGGACGCTGCCTGCGTCCTGGCCATGCCAATGCGCCGGTAGTAGGTGTACCCTGAAATGAGCGTTGCGGTTGGCGTGGATGCCACGTCGAATCCGTAATCCACCGCGCCCGTGGTGGGGTTGTACAGGACGAAGAAGTAATACCAGGTGGCGTTTGCCATGGCGGCGGCAGAGAGTTTGCCGCCCGCAGCCGAGCCAGACGCCCACGAGTTTTGATTCTTGGTCAAGGCCGCGCCCGTGATGGTCACCGCGTTGGTGGAGTCCGTACATTGACCGGAGCCAACGTCAATCACCGTGTTGGGCGATCCACCGTCGTTCGACATAATAAAACCGTCGATGTAGTTGCGCAGCGGACTAGCCACCACCGCCGTGCCCGATGCGCGGGTGTACGCTTCGCAATACACCACGCCGCCCGAGTAGCCACGGAAGATTGCAATGTCGCCCGAAGCCGTGATGATGTTGTTTCCCCCCGGCAGTACAAGGGACGCCCCGTTGGTCAGGACCAGCGATCCGGTAAAGAACACCGTGCTCTTCGCGCCCTCGGTCAGCGTGATGGCAGTAATGGTCGTTGTTCCGGTAACACGCACAAAGTCGCCCGTGGCCGTGGACAGGTTAACCGTACCAGCTGAGGCGATATCCGCGCCGTGCGTGTAAGGAAATTGTGGCGTAAGCCAGAACTGCGTCCCGTCGTACACCACCGTGACCACTTGCGAGGCAATGATGTCCCCGGGCGCCAGGGCCACCGCGCCGCCTCCGGCAACCTTGACTACCGCCACCGCACCCAGGCCGTTTACGTTGAGCGTCACCGCGCCCGTGTTGGACCCGCCCGCAATGAATCGGAAGCTATGACCGGCAACCAAGGCCAGGGGCGCAGGCGACACCGTGATGGTCGCCGTGTTGGTGCCGCCAGACGTGCCGCCCCACACAAGACCCTCTTTCTGTATTTGCTGAATGGTGGGAAACGCGGTCAGTGCGTTTCCGTCGATGCCAGTCTGAACGGCGGTGAACACGTTGGCCTGGGAGAGCAAGGCCGCGTTACCCGGCAAGCCGTTGTTCGGCGCGGCGTTGTTGTTAACCCGCGTCACGATGTAGTTCAGGTCCGCCATAACCTGCGTGGCGTCAGCCGTGGTGCCGTTGGCGATGATGACCGGAAGGGTGTCGATGATGGCCATCAGGACACCGCCGCCAGGGTGTAGTTCAGTTTCTGGTATCGCATAGCCACCTCCCCCATCGCCACCGCCTGACTGGCTGGCGCAATGATATCAATTGCAAGCCGCTTGAAGATGATCGGGGCCGACCATCCCACACTGTACTGCCCGGAAACGTAGGCGCCGGATCCCCACACGAACGACCCCCAGATGGGCGGGCCACTTGCTGCCCAAGTTGACCCTGACTGCGTCAGGTTTATCGTTGCCGTGTTGAGCGTGTTTCCTTTGTCGTCTTGTGCACTTAACAAGTATTGCGATGGACGAACCGAATGCCCCACCTCCACCGTGGTCTCCACGATGGCGTTCATAGCCATGTCGCCAATGTTGGGCATCAGGGCCGAGGTCATCTCGCAGTTGTAAAACCCGGAGGTTGTGGTCAGCCCGTCCGACTGCACTATGTCCGTGTAGACGCTGGTGTTGTGCTGGTCCGGGAACGACACGCACAACTTGGCAGGTGCCCAATACGACGACAGAACGAACGCGTCCTGCAGTGCGGCAGCGCAGTGGTAGGGCCAGGAGTGAGTTCCCGTCCAGCGCCTGCCGTGTTCATCGAACCAGTAGTCCAGAGAGTTTACGCCGCGGTACACGTAGCCGCGCCAGGTGGACTCGAGCGATATCCGGTACACGCCCTGGTTCCACGCCGCGCAGGCGTTGCTGCCCTGCGCCTGCGTTGCGTTAGTGAAAGCGTCCGCGATGTCGGAGCGCGGGTCGCCTATCTTGTTTGCAAGCGGGTAGATTTGCCCGAGCAGGTTCACCACATACACGCTATCAATGCCGAGATAGTAGATACCGTTGGGCGTCTGCGCAATGGTGCGCGGCGCCCAACACCCGGACGTGTTCGCCAAGTTCTGCAAGGACAGGTTTGACGGCGAGTTGGCCACGTCGCCCGTGATCTGCCACACGCTGCTGCCCGCGCCCTTGAAAGCCACCAGCGCCGCCAGGACGCCCTGGGTGCCGGTCTGAAGGGGAAGCCCTGCCAGTGCCGTCAGGGGAGCGGCATCGCCAAGTGTGAGTACCTGCGTGACCGCGGTAGAGGCGTTGGTTGCGTTGAGGATGTCGCTAAAGATGATTGCGTTTCCAACGGCGAACCATGCGCGGTTGTTGTATTGCGCTACGCCCACCGGGACGGTTGGGCAGGGCGTCAGGTTGATGTTGGCGCATCCCCACAGGGGCGCGTTAAACGTGCCGCCTGTGGCGTTTGCAGTCACGGCACCGCCGCCGATCAGGGTGGCGTTAATGGTAATGGTGTTGGCCGTCATGGACACGACGTAGGAGTTTGCCGGGACGTGGACCGCGCCATCCGAGATGGTCCACCCGGGGCGCACTCCGCTGGTGATCGGGTTGGGTGTAACGCCCGTGAGGGTGCTTGGCGCGGATACCGTTCCGGTAAAGGCAATCGGGCCTCCGGCGCTCATGTCGAGGACGCCGAAAAACCGGTTGTTGGCCGTGTTCCCGTCAAATCCAGGGTGCGTGAATAGCACTTGGGTGCCAACCTGGGCGATGGTCGGCGGGGTGATCTGGCTAACCGGGTTGGTGTAGGTGATCGAAGTCGGCAGGTTCAGCGCCTGGATGCCGGAGATGGTGGTGAACGCGCTGGACGCCGTATCGTAGATGAACGGGACGTCCTTCCCGGCATAGGTGCCGCTCGCCACCGCGATCATTCCGTAGATGCGCGATCCGATCACGCTGAACACGGAGATGATGCCGGGAGTGGCGGCGGTCCACGGCCCTGACTGGGCAAGGTCAACGAGCGTGGTCACGCCAGGACGGGCAACCATCAAACCGTTGTTGTTCTGGTCCTGGATCAGGTTGTAGAGTTTCTGGCAGGCACCTTTAAAGGTGAAAGTTTGCTCGAACCCGTCGGTAAGACCAACCGGGTAAAAGATGACCTCTCGGGCGTTGCGCAGTCCCATCAGCCGGTGACTTTAGTCGGGCGCAGCGAACGGTTCAGCTTGAAAAGCCCCTGGTCAAGTTTCACGCGGGCCGGGATCAATTCCTTGTCCCCCTCCATGATTAGGTATTTGCGTAGCATGTCCTCGGATTGCGTCTTGAACGATTCCTGCCTGGTGTCATCGGTGATTCGCATCAAGCGCATGGCGGTTGCCGTTACCAGATAATCCTGGTCGGCAAACCACGGCACCGTGCTCGACGATTCCGGCGTTGCAATGTCGGGTTGCTGCATGAAGTAGCGGTGCGTGGCCGATAGCGGGGAGTTGCTCATCGGGTAGATGTAGAGCAGCTGCGGCAGTTGATTGGCCTGCGGGCTGGAATCAACCGCAAACTCGTAGGGGTAATTCGCCAGCTGCGGCTGTTTGAACTCGGCATCAAAATACGAAAGCTCCACCGGGCGCATGAAGAACGTCACGCCGTTGATGGAGTAGAAAAAATCGTAGGTGCGCAGGTAGTTGGCAGCGCCTGTGAAAGGGCCGTTGGAGTTGGCGGGAATCGCCACGGTCTCCTGCGTCAGGTTCACGCGCAGGTCACGCTTCCAGAGCAAGTCCTGAAGCGTGAGCGTGAAACACTGCCCTGCCTGGGACGTATATCCCGACGGCGCTTTAGCAATTTGCATTGCCATGGTGATGATCTGTTGCGCCGTCATGGACATACGTTACCTCATTCGGTTACCCCAAGCAGGGAAGGTACATCATTAGACCGGGACTTCTTCCCATAGCATGGAAGCGGTCACGGCGGAAGCGGCGGAAGCGGCTCCCAGAGCGGCCAGACAAATGACCGTGTTAGGCGGGACAATGATGCTTCCCTCCAGGTCCCACACAACGGCATCAACGCCAGTGGTCGCGATGGCTGCGGTGTTGTGCAGCAGCGGGAAGAAGGCGGTGGTGGTGACCGTGGTGCCAACGGTCAGCGCGGTGGCGCTGGGGTTGGTGCCGCCCAGCAGGGTTGAGCCGGATCGGGTGGCTGCGGTTGCCGTGGACGGCGTGGTCGTCTGCGCGCCCGCAGCGGTGGACGCCAGGGCAATGCCGGTCATCGTGGCGGAAGTGACGGTCACCTGAGCGGCAACCTTCTGCAGAACCAAGTTGACCTTGGGGTTGCCGTTCCACAGGATCAGGCCCGTCATAGCCGTGCCCACGACAGACAGGGTCTGAGCGGCAGCGTAGGCAAAGAACAGGTTGTTGCGCACGGCCTGCTCGTAATAGCGCCCGTGCAGTTCCGACACGATCACGTCGCCGCCTCGGCCCTGACGAAAGCCGGTCTGCGAGCCCTGTCCGTCAGACAGAAGAACGGGCCCGGTAAATCCAGTTGCGATAGGCATGATGATGCTCCTAGTTCAGTTGGGGATTGGTTGCCTGATCTTGGCGAATCGTATCGGGGTCATCAGGCACGTTCAGCCCCGCCGACAAATAGTAGGTGATGGTTTTCAATTCAACCAAAAGCTGAACCAAGATATCGTTCTGCGTTGCGTAGGACTGTGCAAGGCCCTGCGCGGTGATGTTGTTCTGCACGTTCTGACCCGTTGCCGGATCTTGTGCGACGGACAGCACGTTGACCGCCCCGCTCGTGACGGATGGGGCAACAGGCAGAAAGGTCTGGTCGTCGATGAACACATACAGCTGTTCACCTCGCATGCCAAGCCGCAAAGTGCTAGCCATGGGCCGCTCCTCGGACAACCTCGGCTTCCAGCGCGGCCACTTCGCTCGCGCCCTTGTCGATGTCATCCTTGATCTTCTGGATGTTGGTCTGGTATGTCTTGATGTTCATTTTCAACTGCGCGGGAGCCTTCTGACCTTTGGCCTCCACTTCCTGAACCGCATACTCCATCTCGGACAGGTTGCGCTTCAACATTTCCTGAGCCTGCTCAAGGTTCTTGCGCAGCACGGGGATCTCCCACCGCTTGCGCTGTCGTTCGACGATGTCCAGAACGTCATCAAGCGCCGCGTTGCGTTGCTGCACCGTCTGGTCGTCGTAGAAATTGCCGTTGATGGACACTTGCCGTCCCTCCACCAGTTGCGCGGTTACGGTGAAGATACTTGCAACCTTGCGCTCGCTCATCGGGTTCCCCTCATTGACAGGACCGTGTTCATCTTGGGCCGGTAGGCGTTCTCGAAGGAGCCGTTGCCTTTGACTTCGCGCTCGTGCGCCCATGACCGATGTTCCATGTCCAGGATTCCGGCGAGTTCATCTCGCGAAAACTCGTAGGCCTGGCCATGGAAATACTGCGTCCCGTTGATGACGATGGCGATGCCGCCGGATGCGGGTAAGTCAATCACATGACGGTACACGCCAGGGCGCACTTCATCGCCCGCGGTGAGTTCCGCGTGTTCCCTCTCCTTCTCGGCCAGCAGGACCTCAAGTCGCGCCTTGTCCTCTTCAAGCTTATTTAGACGCGACTGGATTTCTTCAGGCAATCGGTATTCGTTCGCCATTGTCACCTCAGGGATTTAGGGGCCGAGGCCCCCGGGTTGGTTAGGCCGCGGTCACTTGGTAGCCGGGCGAGAATGCGCTTGAGGATTCCGTGCGCACCATGAAGGCTTGGTTGAGGATGATCGACCCGTAGAACACCTTCCAAGCAACCACGCGAGTCTGGTTGAGCGGGTCTGACTTGTCCGCGTCGCGCAGGTACTGAAATTCCGGGTTCTGGAGGATGACCTGCCCGTAGGACCCGCGCCCCAGGAAGAAAGTCGGAAACACGGTCACGCCGGTTGCGGGGGAGGCGGGCGGGGTTTGAGCCGCGCCAACGCCCGTGATGGTCACCGCCGTGTTGGCCGTGAGTTGGGTTGCCTGACCGGCCAGCGGGCCGCTGGTGGGGCCGGAGGCGCACAGTCCCAGGTTGGTCAGCGTGTTTGAACCTGCCACGGAGACGTAGACGCTAAACACGAAGCCCGGCACGTTCGGCGTCGTCAGCGTAATGGACCCGTTAGCCGCCACGGCCAGAGAGGTCTGCGCCTGGTAGATGTTGCGTTCCTGCGAGGTTTGCGCGGGAGCGCCGGTCACCTGAACGGCGTAGTTGCCCACGGCGAAGGTACCACCACCAGCCTGAGCCGAGGCGGTGACGGCGGCAACGCCCGTGAAATAGGGAACCATGTTCGATTTGCAGAATCGCACGCCGCCGAACTCGCCCAGGTCATTGTTGTACAGGCGGTTGATGTCGCTGTTCGAGAAGGCGTTGGCGACGGTGGCGTTCTGGCGCATGTCCTGCACCACGAGAGGATGGATAAGGCCGACGTAATGTTCCGTGGTGGCGGGCGATCCGCCGTTCTGCGCAGGACGGTCCGCGTCGATCATCATGTCCTCGCGCTCTTGACCCATGAACTGCGGGGCACCGTAGTTGAGCATCGAGCCAACCACGCGGTACACCTCGGTGGGGGACATCACGTCAGTGGCGATTAGGCTTGCGCGCGTGGTCTTGCCGTTGGCGTAGTTGACCTGGGTCGCGGCCATCAGCGTGTTAAAAGTGTTGCGCTCCATCGTCTCGGGCATCTGCAGGGCCACGAGTTCGATGGCCTTCTGAAACAGCGGATGCTTGATCGTGAGGTTGGCAACGTCAGTGATGATGACGCGATCACCCCACTGCTGGGCAGTGGCCGTCACCTGGGACAGAGTCATAGCGCTGCCGACCGGCGCCACGCCCTCTTGCAGGGGAGCGAACGGAAGGGGCAGTCGCTCGTAGCGGGTGGCCGTGTAGGTCAGGCCGCTAGACATTGGCAACGTCAGGGGGTCACCAAACTGGTAGGCCACCAGTTGGCGACGGGCAAGCGGCAGGGTTTTTTCTTCGATGTAGTTTGAAACATCGGCAGAAAACGTGGACTGCGCGTTTACAAGACCGGGCGAGAGGAACCCGCCAGGGCCAAACAGGCTGGAGACAAGCTTAAAAATGTTCATGGTGGACCCTCAGTCATGAGCCCGGCTCTCAGCCTGCGACTCGGTTACAACGGTTGATCAGACAGCCGCTCTTCCAAACTCTTCACCCGCTGCGCTCGAGTTCCGATGTCGGATCTTGCCCGGACCGGTTCCCCACGCGCTACGGACACCCGCGAGGATGCCGCCGACTTCTGCTTGGCCGTGTTGCTGCGGCCCCTGTCCGACAGGGCATCCTCGCCAATCAAATACTTCAACACCGCTTCCCGCGGCGCGCTGGTTCCCGCCGCCCGCATCTGCGTAAGACGCTCCTCCACGCGGGATGCGTACTTCTTAAACCTTGGATCGGTCGCGGCACGCAGTTCGTATTGCGTCTTGTCGGACTGGTCCATCAACTGCGCCTGCGTCATTCGCAGTTGATTCTGAAACTCCTGGTCCCTGCGAGCGGCCCAGCGGTGCAATCGTTGCTCGTAGGGCAACGATTCGTCTTCCATCTCCTGCGCCCTGCGGGCGGCTTCCTGCGCTTCGCGTTGCTGGCGTTCAAGCAGTTCGGCGCGCTGTTCCGCCTGCTGCCGCGCCTCACGCTCACGCCGAGACTCTTCCGACAATGCGCGGATGCGGTCTTGCGCTCGGCTGGCCTTGGGTTCCGGTTCCGCAGGTACGCCGTCTTCCTCGGCGATCTCTTCCGTATCCTCGGCCCCTTCTTCCTCAATTTCCTCGGGCCCTACGGGATCCAAGTCGTCGTTTTCTACAATATCTTCTGCCATGACTATCTCCAGTGGCTTACGGTCACAAGTCGAGCGTGGTGGCTAACGGTCACCAGTCGATGCTGCGGTGTTACAAACCCCAAGAACCCACGTTCGTGACGGTGATTGTGGTCGGACTGGTCACCGCAAGAATGAGCTTTCGCACGTTCGCGGTAGAAAGCGTGGCCGTGCCCGACACGGTAGTGCTTGCATCACCGGCCACAATGTTGGTGATGGATTGCCCTGAGTTGTTGATCAGGTGAANCGACTGCGCGTAGGTGCCATCGGTCGGGACGGTTGGCCCAAGCGCGGCCAGGATGGCCGCGGTTGACGGAAAGGTGACGGTGTNCCCGCCTGCCGCACCGGAGTTCAACTGCGTGAACCCCGCCAGCAGTTGCGCCGCCGTCAGGGTGGTGTTGGTGCTGGTAGTGGTCACCCCCGAGATGGACTCGGCATAGTTGTTCACGTTGGACATTAAGCCAAACAGGCCCCACATGCCCACGTTGTCGGGGGTAATTCCCCCGGGTATTTTCACGATTGCCATGGCATCCTCACGCGATCATCGTGGCGGGCCACGCAAACCACGAGCTGCAAGTGAACGTGGGCGCGGTGTTCAAAAGGGCTGGCTGCGTGACAGACGGACCGGGAACAATCGCGTTAGAAACCGACGGCGATCCCGATGCAGTGATAATCTGCGCCTGCGTGATGGCAAAAGTGAACTGGTAGGCGTTAAGTACCGTGGCCACAGTCCACGTTGCGTTGAAGGCCGCGTTGGTCGTGTTGGCAATAATGGCCGAGTTCCCCGCCGCCAGTCCGTGCGGCAGGTTGGTGGTGACGGTGGCCACGCCGTTGTTCCACCCCAGGCCAATGATGTTCACCGGGGCAGCGGTACATTGAAGCGTGAAAAACCGGGCCGCGTTGGTGACTACGGTAAACGGACTCGACGCCGAGCCCGCCGTCATCGTAACGCCCGAACCGCCCGCCACGGTGTCCGTGGCGTTGTTAAGGTTGACGTAGACGAACGGCGAGGTCGCGCCAACTTGCAGCCCGGGCCACGCAGCGGCCAAGGCGGCGGCGGTGGCGGTGGTGACGGCGGTGGCGCCGGCGGAACCGGTATGGCTGAAGATGCCGCCCAGCATGTTGGCAGCGGTAAGCGACACGGTCGCACCTCCGGCCTGCGTGGTCGGCAACCAGTTGCCGTAACTGGGCGAAGCGCTACCCGATAGCGCGGTGATCAGTTGGTTTAACGCGCCAAGGTTGACCTGGCCACCGTTGTACTCCAGTGATCCAGGGTTGAACGGAAGCGGAACGGTCAGAGCCATGGGTTACTCCTAGTAAGTGAGCGCTCACTTGTGAGCGGTTATACTCGTTGCGGTTGAGGCTGTCAATCATCAAGCCCAGGAATTAGCGCCAATTGCGATTAAGTTGGTGCCGTCGAATCGGAACACTGCGGTAGATTTCTTTGTGCTGCCGATGCCGGTCACGGTGAATGCCGTAGGAAACACGTAATTGGTGCCCCAGGAAACGGTGTTTCCGGCGCCGCCCCCATCGGCGAATGTAAATTGGGCCGTTTCTCCAATTACGGTAGGCATGTTGCTGGGGTTGTTGATGGTGTAGGCAGTCGGGCCCGCGCCCAGCGTGCTAATCGTGATCAGGTTGCCCGCGCTAAAGTCCGGCGTCATCGAGCCCGCCGCGGTGATGGTTTGCTTGGCCCCACCCAGCACTTGCCACCCAGCGCCGTTGTTCACCGCCATGACGTTGTTGGGAACGAAATTGGCCGTGCCAACAAAATGCCGTGCGATCTGCCCGGAGGCCGACGCAGAGAGTTTGGTAATGTCTACCGGGCAAGTGCCGTCCGGGTTTTGCATTGTGATGGTGGCACCGCTAATGGTGAAGTTGCTGAAGATGCTGGCCGAGTTCCCCAAGCCCATTACGTTCAGTTTAAGCGTCCCGGAATATGGCGTCAGAATGTTGAAAATCTGGTTGGCGTTGTCGAAGTCCCGAATAAGCACGTTCATAGACTGCGAACCGCCGTTCAGGGTAAGCATTGCGCCGTGCGCGGATTCTGCGCGCCCGCCTATAATCTCCAGGAGCGGGGTATTGGCAAACGTGCCCCCAGCGATGCCTTGCACGCCAGCGCCGAAGACGCAATCACGGAAAGTTATTCGGTTTAGCGTGTTGACGTTGCCGTTAATCAGCTTAAGCACGCCCTGTGAGTCCGCGTTTCGGAACAAGCATGAGTCAAACAGCAACTGCCCGATGTTTGACTGCGCGGCGGGAGAGCAAAAAGTGTTGTTGTTGACGTTCAGGAAGTTTGCGGCGCGGAACGTATAAACCCCGATAATTGCGTCAAAATTGGACCCCATATTGCTACCGTTATAAAGGTCGTTTGACGCGTTCTCCACTACCACGCTTCCAACAGTCGCCATGGTGCTTTGGTCGCCAGAAGCCATGCGGAACGAAATGCCGGAAATGTTTTTAGCCGAAATGTTGTCAATAGCGCAGCCGAAAGGCACATAGCTGGTAGACCCCACCGCAATGCCGCCGCCCAATCCCTCCTGCGTCGCCACGTCCTCTATCGAAATGTTTCCACGGAACTGGTAACCCACGTCCCACTTTCCCGTCAGCGTAAGAGCGCTGCCGGTAGTAACGCCGGAGAGCGGTGCGCCTCGTGGCAGCGTGGAGATAAGCATGGTGGTAGACGACAGACCCCACGGCAAAACGTAGTAGGTTTTTCCTGGGATAACCCCGGCTTGGGCGGCGGTGAAAATAACCGCATTGCCAGCGGCTGGCGGCGTGCCGGTGAAGGTAAAGAGTTGCCCCGTGGTAACGCTGCCGGGCGTGCCGGCCCCGCCCAAGTCAGTCAACGTAAGCGCCTGACCACCCATCAGGGACTTGGCGTCCGTGCTTCCGTTTTGCGCGGCGCTTAGCTTGGCAAAGTTGGTTAGCGCGCCCACGCCCATGTAGACGCTGAACAGGAACCCGGGGGCCGTTGGCAGCGTAAGGGTTACCGATCCGCTCGCCGCGATCGTAATAGCGGTCTGCGCCGTGTAGGCATAAATTGTTTGCCCAGTCATGGTATTTAGCGCGACCACCTGCAGCTGGTAAGTGCTGCCGCCAGAAAACGTGCCGCCAGTCCCTACAGGAGTGCCGCTGATAGTGGCCGGCACGTTGTTGGCAATCGTGTTCACGCTTATCGCCGTAGGCGCGTTGCCGCCTGAGCAGTAGAACATCAGCGCACCGTCGTTGCGGGTGTGCCGGAAGTTAAGCCGCTTGACCTTGGGCCGGTAGATGTTCCCGCCCGTGGCCTCGGCTTGGTACTGACTAAAAGAAGCGCCGTCGATAGGCTGAAAGATGACGCCATCGTCGCCTGTGGTCCCGATCACGTCCTCGACCAGAGGATCCCATTGCGGTCCGTAGTGATGTACGCCATCGGCAAACGTATCAAAACTCACCCGGCGAACAATCGACTCCACGCATGTCTGAAGCATGACTCCGTAGCGTCGCACTTTCTGGATGTAGATGCCTTCGACTCGAGGCTTTAGCACCTTGTTGAATGCGATGCAGTGGTCCAAATAGTTAGGTCCTGGATTCCCCCAGGCATTGGCCGCGGTGCGATCCGTCCAGATTGCCGTGTTGGGCGAGTCCATGTTGATGGTGCCGCCGCCGGTGATGTTAATGAACGCATCCGCCGGGGCCATCTGCATGGCTGGACCATCTCCGTAGCTCGCCGCAAGTCCCGCCGATCCCTGGCCCATGGCGATGGTAAACGTCGTGGAATTTACCACGGTGTTTACTTCGAAGATGCCGTTGTACATATCGTTGTAGTCGCCCCGGATGTAGACAAATTGCCGGGTAAGACCGGTGAACGGATGCGCGGCTGAGGTCACCACAGTGGCGATCGTGCCCAGCGATCCTGATGCGTAAGGCGTCTGGAAAGTGGGCGTGATGCTGCTGATGCTTTGATATGTGGACTGAAAGTTCGCGTTGGTAAAGGCGCGGAAGTTGTTCCCGGCCACCGACGGCGTCACCGGCACGGCGCGCAGTTCCACGCCAGAAGGGATGACCACGTCGCAAAGGCTGGGCAGCACGATGGTGCTGTTGAAGTAGTACACGCCGGGTTGTGGCGCAATCGACAGGTATCCTGAGTTAGCTGCGGCTTGCATAAGAGCGGCGTTGGCCGTAGCCGATGACGTTCCGCTTGACAAAATGGCGGTTGGCGTTCCCTGGCTTAGTTGCAGCGACAGCTGGTTCAAGCCTTGAACCACCGCGCCGTAATTCATCCCTGCGCCTTCAGATTGCAGCCCGGTAAACGGGAATCCAGCCTGTGCCATGTCTACCCCCTGCCGCCTGATTCAGGCGACTGAATTTGATCCTGATGAATCATTCCCCCGGGACCTTGTCCACCGCGGGGCATTGCCGGTTGCGCTCCGATGCGAGGCGATCCAGGGACGCCAGGTCCTGCGCCGCCAGGCATTCCCTGGCCGGGTGCCGATGCGCCTCCGGCCATCTGCGCTTGCTGCTGCGCAGCCTTGCCCTGCAACTGCTTCATGTGTTCGAGCAAGTGAACCCGGATATGCGCGGACGGGTCGCCCGTGGTCTTGGCCAGTTCCTGGTGGGCGCGAATGTGTTCGATGTCGTTGTCCATCGGATGCACCAGAACGGCTAGGCCGTTGTGAAGCATTTCGTTTTCCATGTCCGGTGGAACCGTTACCTGGTCGCGCTGGTCGATGATGATCTTTCCGGCAAGGCCGGAACCGAACACCGTCTCTACCATCTGCTCAAGGATTGGCATGATGTCCAGGCGCTTGCCGTTCATGGCCTGCGGCGGGATTCCGCGCAGCACGTTCATGGCGGCAATCTGCTGCTGTATGCGCTGCACCGAAGCAATGTAATCGGTGCCCAGCCAGCGGAAGAAGTACTTTGCCGAGAATTGCTGCGGTGATACCCGCTCCGCGTGGGCTTTTACGCCAAACTCACCCATCACCAGAATGGTTGTTTCCTCGGTGCGGAACTGGGTGTCGAGTTCGAACATCATTTCAAGCAGCGGGTTGAGGATGCGGTTCTCGATGTCCTTGGCCATGTCGTTCGAGCCCATGGCCGCTGCCTGTCCCAGAGCGCCCACTTGCGCATTGGTCTTGCGCGTTTGCGGCATGTGGCCGATCTCGTAGTCGTTCACGTTCATGGACTCGCGGATCTGCGCCTTCAGGATGCCCACGATCTGCCACGAGTCCTGGTACATCTTGGGGAACTCAAGGATCCGGGTCGAGTTCGGATCTATGGGCCACACTGCCGCCATGGACAAAACCATGGATTGGTACTGAGGGTTCTTCTCCGGGTCGGTCATGATGACCGGGTTCAACGCATACATGGCTGCGTCTTGCCCGATGTTGGCGATGTCGTTCGCCTGCCATTGCAGGAACCGGACGGGTTCGATCTGGGACTTCCCAAAAAACGCGCCCGCCGTCTTGTTCAGCGGCGCGCTGATGATGGGGATGCGCTTTCCCCAGAAAGGGTTGCGGATGATTCCCAGAACCTTGCCGTCGCCGCGGTACCAGATGACGGACTGTTCCTTGTCCTCGTGGTCAAGCCGGATACGCAAGTGGGCCTCGTAGATGACGGCGTGCTTGTCCGTGCCCTCGGTCTTGATGCCCAAGTCCTCGAGGGCTTTCTTGCCCATGTTGCTGGGCTTGACCTCCATGCCGCGCATGAGCTCATCCGCGGTGACCGAGACGAATATCCCGCGCTTGATAAAATCCGCCACCTTGGACTTGCTCATGCGGTGCAGAATGCACACGATCTGAGCGTCTTTCAACTCATCAACCGTTGGCGGTATGACCGCAATATCGGTCGTGGCAGGAACCCATATATCGGGATGCTCTTCCGTGACGAACTCATCGTCAGAGATGTCCTGGAAGGTTTCGCCCGGGTCGACGGTTCCTTCCTCGCCCAGCTGCGCGGTGCGCTCGACCATGCGAGTGACGCGCTTGCGGTCCTTCGCCCAATCGACGTACAGGTTCCACTGTCCGGTCACGTCGCCCTGGACGATCATGGCGCCGATTTTGGTGCGCAAGTCGCACAGACTGATATGGTGTTCGAGTAAGGACTGCGTGGCGTACGGCGTTTCATCATCCGTCGAGATAGCCTCGACGTGACGGTCATTGATTGGGAACAGGTGCGCAAGCGTGCGGCGCTTTCGCGCCTCTACGCAGTCCCGGGCAATGGGGATATAGCATTGCGCGTAACCGGTGTACGCCTGGTTTTCATCCAACTGGCAGTTGTAGATGTTCCAGTAATCTTTCGAGCGACTACCGAACTCCTGCATGTTGGTATAGGCCTGCTGAATAAGCGGCCAGGACTTCTCCGCAGACTTGATCTGCGGGGAATTTTTGCGCTTTGCCCAGTTGTCTGGCTTGGCGTTGCGGCTCTCGGCCGGCCTGATGGTATAGGCGTCCTCGGGCTCGTAGCCAATCTCGGTCGCCTGTGCCATAAGTTCAGGGCGTCACGGACTTGGGCTTCATGCCAGGGCGGATCGGCGGGTTGGTTTTCTTCTTCTTGCCCATGGCCACCATGGCGGGTTTCACGACTCCCGCCTTGGACAGCTTGCCCTTCATGTCCGATGGCGACTTGCGCTTGTGGACCGGCTCGCCAGCAAAAAACGGGTCGCGTTTTTTCATCACCGCGAACCCTTGTTCTTTTTCATGGTGGGCGTATGGCAACCCTTGGGCAGGTTGGCGTACTCTTTTGGGTGTCGGTTACCCATGTTCATGCCGAGGTCAGCGGGGAACCCCTTGAGCTTGACATCCGTCGCCTGGGTTGCGTCATCAACGGGCCGTGCCTGTTTCATTTTCATGGGAAACTCTCCTAGCGAGGCCGCAGGGCAATCCCCGGCCGACTTGTCATATATCGTTGACCACCAGAGCCTACCGCGTAATTGGCAATAATTGGGGCGTTTATACCCGAATCGATAGACTGAGTCAATGACTCCACCCCTTCCGATAGAGTTCGGTGTTGATTGTCAGCCGGGGTGGACCCAAGGCGCCCGTCGTTTCCCAGGGGCAGGCAGTACCCGCAGGCCAGCGCGTTCAAGGTATGCCGAGCGTGCCGAGGAACGAGAAGGCACCGCTGTCCTTTCCATGTGGTTCGGATGAAATGCGAAAGCGCGCCACGGGAGTCTTGTATTGGTGCGCCGCGGGCCGGGGGGATCTTGTTCGCTTTCATTGCCTGCACAAGCGCGGTCCTGGCCCAGTCGTCAAAATGATCGGACGGGCAAAACGCCAGCACGCGATGATTGGAAAATTGCGCCTGGATCTGGCGGCGGATGCTGGCCACGGCTTCGAATACGTCGCCAGACTCCATCCAGTCATCAAGGATCATCATGGCTTGGCCTTGCAGTTGCATGGCAACGCAGGTGACCTCTTTCCCCGAAGCGTTGAAGGCGACATAGATGGGCTGCGCCCGTAATGCGCTGGTGTCGGGAACCACGTTTTCCACGCCGAAGTCGTCATAGACCGGCTGACCTGGCCGGATACGCGTGGCGTAAGCCAGGGCGTTTACCACGTCATCGTTCTTAGATGGGAACGAAGTCATCTCTTCTACCAGGCGTGAGTGGGCGCTATCCCCGCCGATCAGCTCGATGTCTCCCGCATTGTAGAAAGGCTGCAGGCCTTTGATGAAATCTGCTTTGCGCTGGTCGTGCGGGGCTCGCAGTTCAACGATGGGCAGGATAACGTGGCGGCGGATCATCTCCTGCCGGATGGGTTGCATCAGGAATTCTTCAAGCGAGTTCGACTCAATGCCGATGGCGACCGGGCAGTATTTTTCCTGCAACTCGAACAGCCGGGACACAATCTGCGATGGCTGAAGCCGCTCGCCGGAGGACTCATGCACCCGTATCTTGCTGCCCACCAGGGAGAACACGGCCATCCCGGTCAGGTTGCTGGTCTTTTTCGTGGTCCTGGCCGGGTCCAGTACCGCAAACATGGGTTCCCATTCCAAAGTAGCGGCGGGTGTCTCTACAAAACCGCCCGCAGGGAATACCTTCTCCGACTCTTCTTCCGACACGCACATGTACTCCTGCATGAAAGCGGTGAGCAATCCCTGGCTGCGAGCCATGTCCCGGCGTGCCCTTACCCAATTGACCGGATACCGGGCAGGCCACATTGCCCGAGCATGTTCAGAATCCACGTCGCCCATCACAATGGGGTATCGTCTTGTGACCCATGACGGGTCGTCCCGCAGACGCGACACCATGCAGTCACGGGCCATGGGCGTGGCGTTGATGCGGATCTTCCCGTTCCTTTTGTCCATGGCGGGTATCACGTCGCCGTAGAGCCATTTCATCGTATTGTCCACCGCTTGGGTGGAGGCCACGTCACCGCGCTCGCGGTTCTCCGGGTCGTCGATGTATATCCGGTCTGGACGAGCCGTCCGGTAGAGCAAACCTCGGGGAGATTGTTCCCGCCCCATGGCTTGTAGCTTGACTCCGTTCTTCAGTTGCAAGATCGAGGCGTTGTCCTTCTCCCCGATGGTGTCTCCGAAGATGGCGCGGATCTTCGCATTGTCTCGAAGGTGCCAGCGCATGATGTCCAGCTTATCGCAAGCCTTGGCGAAGTTATCAGCTATGAATAGGCCAAACCGATAGTTGCCGAACAGCGCCTCCAGGGTCAGGAACTCAAGGGCGCGGGTAGTCTTTCCCGACTCCCGGAAGCCTTCGATCATCACGAACTCATCAGCAGACGACCACAAATTCACCACGTCGACGTGGAACGGCGCCGTATCGTCCTCGTGCGAATCCCCGAATATGGTTTCGATAGCCAGGTTCCGGTCAGCCGACAGCGCCTCCAGAAGCCCAGGCTCAATTACGGCGCTTGCCATCGAGCTCAAGTTCTATCAACCGGCGCTTTAACTCCACCAGCTCAAGCCGCAACCGTTCCAGTCGCACGTCAAGCGGCAGCGCCATGCGCAGCTCACCATTCCTGCGCTCCCAGTCGTCACCCGACAACAAGAACCCGTCCCAGTCGGCCACGACCCCACCTCCTTTGCAATAACGTGCGAGAAAGTGTATACCATACCCCACGCGCTTGACGCCCCGAGCGTTGGGAAGGTGCGGCGGACCAACCCAGATAAAACCCCAGCCGAAAGGCGGACCCACCTTAAGCAACTCCTGCCCGGATGGGATCAACAGGATAGCCGCAGGACGGACGGTCCAGCAGCACACAAGCTGCCACCGAGGGAATAAACGAGACGCCGAACGCATCCCACGCGTTTAACCGGAACTCCCCCGGGGTAGGTGCTTGTACCTCAACACAACCTCAACTGTCACAAACCTTTTTTGACGTCGCAGTTTAGGACGGGGGCCCACGGTCAAGGACACCCGTCCGGGCAGGGGCCCCGGCGCCCCCGAGTTGCCCTGCTCTGCCCGCCTGGCCCTACCCGCCTGTCGCTGCCTGGCCAGCCGCCCCAGTGAGCGCTCACTTACACGGACGGGCCGGCTGGGCTTCGTTGCCCTCCCGTGCGATGCGAGCGATGGCGTCTGAGATGCGGTCCGCCCACGCTTCGCCGTCCTCCCGTGCGAGGCGAGCGGCCGTTGCCTCGATGGCGTCTGAGATGCGGTCCGCCCACGCCCAGGAGCTGGTGCTGGTGCTGGTGCTGGGGCTGGGGCTGGGGCTGGTTCTGTTCATGCTTCCTCCTCGACGCGCCAAAGCGGCGCAGATCGAATGGTGGCACAGGACCTGGGCGGCTGTCAAGCGCCGCGCTGACAAGACGT
>JGI24890J29729_1000414_pt1 | contig 27720 bp, 23 predicted proteins | sample FreactcultureFD7_FD_29729 | JGI IMG/M metagenome (IMG submission 29729)
AAGGCGCGGGAATTTATTATGGAGTATCTTAATTCCTATGATTGCGCCAAGTTCACCCGGACTGCAACAGAGACACGGCTTAGCTACTACAATGACCAGACTGTGGAAGGAGTGTGTGGAGTACAGCTTGCACTTCTTCCTACTGAAGTTCACGCACGCCAGATTGTACTAATAGATGGTGTACTCTGCTCCCAACCTCGTGGAATCTTTGGAGTGTGATATGGGTAGCATTGCAGATAAACTTGCAGAGCTTAAAAAGAAAGCTGCTCAAGGTGCTAAGCAATTAGAGCAGCAAGCAGAGCAGGCGCCCAAGGCAGAGGCTAAGCAGATTGCCGAACAAGTAAGGCAGCTTGCCCCAAAGTCAGAGTATAACTCCCTTCTCTTTGTGCCAGACTTTGACTGCACCCGTTATGTAAAAACCCTTCGTAAAGAGTTTGGCATGTTCTCCTCTTTCTGGACTGCTACAGAGGAAGTACTTACCTTTACTCAACTCCAACTCTTGGCAGCTCGTCGCCAATGCAAGTATGTAGCAATCAGTAATTTCACTACCTTTAANCGGGTGGCAGATTATATGGTAGAAGGAACTGCCACTGATAATTACGGCTATTACTTTGAGCGCCAAGGACTTAAAATTGTATTCATCCCTCCTCTGAGGAATATCTGGGGAAGTGCCTCTGTAAAATTCCTTATTGCTCGCTACCTTTCTAAGCTACTTGCCCCTGCTAACTTCCTTGAGAAGGATGCATTCTCCTACACCACTGTAGGTTTGGAGAATTTGGATCAAGTATTCGACTATCTAAACCAAGCCTATTTAATTGGGGTGGACATTGAGACTAAGCGAGAAGGTCAGCGTATTGTGTCTTGTGCATACACCGGACTCTACACTCGTAAGGGAATCTTTTGTACTAAAACCTTTGTTGTTCCAGTTCCCGATGATCGGTGGGAAGAACAACTTCATTGTGTCCGGCGCCTAAATACAACAAAACCTGCTAAAGTAATGCAGAACGGAGGGTATGATGCAACCTATTTTGTACGATGGAATGCGCCTTTACATAAGTGGTTGTATGATACCTTTCACCTTAACCACTGTCTGTTTCCTGAGCTACCTCGTGACCTCGCTGCTATCAGTAGCTTCTATTTGCGCAACTTTCGCTATTGGAAAGAGGAAGCTGCCAACGATCTTTATCAGTACAATGGCATGGATACTCATAATACTGTTTGGAGTTTCCTTGGCCAGCTTCATTACATTCGTACTCATAATGCTGGGTATGCATTAAAGAACTTTCTGATTGANTTCCCNATAGTATTCCCTTGNATTCATTGCGGCCTAGAAGGCATAAAGACAGATTTAGCAAAGCGAGAAGAACTTAAACTTGCCGCTCAACAGCGTAAAGACCAGGCACAAAAGTCTCTTGCTATTATGACGGGACTGCCTACTATCAATCCCAATTCTCCAAAGCAGATCGGTCAGCTTATGCAGGCCGTTGGCTATAAATTTGGTTCTGGAGGGCCAGCTACAGATGAAAAGACAATGCGTGCCTTTGCCGAATCACATCCACTTTATGATCGCCTTCATAAAGCAGTCACAAATTATCGAGAAGCAAGTAAAGCAATTAGCACCTACTACGAATTTGGACTTCTTAATGAAAGATTTTTGTATGAGCTTAACGCCGGAGGAACTGATTCTGGCAGACTCGCTGGAAAGGGGTCAAATCTCTGGGTGGGCACTCAACCACAAAATATTCCAGAGTATGCGAAAGGACAGTTTAAGGCAGACGATGGCTGGCTTCTTGCAGAAATTGACGGCTCTCAGTCAGAGTCTCGCTGCACTGGATACATTTCACAGGATTTGAATCTTATAGATGCAGTGGAAAATTCTCCTGACTTCCACTGTAAAAATGCCAGCCTATTCTTTGGAGTTCCTTTTGAGGAGCTCTTTGATGTTACTACTGGTAAGGTAACTAAAGTTGGTAAACCTATTCGCTCTACGGGCAAGCGAGTTAANCATGGCGCCAACTACAATATGGGCTGGTGGATGCTCTACCAAACTATGGGTTCCAAGGAAGTATTCCAAGCTGCGCGCCTGCTTAAGCTTCCAGTCTCTTGGGGACCTAAACTAATCTGCACCTATCTTATCGAATGCTTTGAGAAGGCATACCCAAGAGTTAAGGGCAAATGGTACAGAGAAGTTATTGAGGAGATTCGTTCAACTGGTATGCTAGTAGGTGTAACTGGCTGGACTCGCCGCACCTTTCTGGAACCTTGGGAACGTAAGCCTGATCTTAATGCAGCAGTCGCACATCCTCCACAGAGCCTTAGTGTGATGATTATCAATAAGGCCTTCCTTGCTGTGTGGAAAGCCCAATTGTATAAATACCCCGGACTGCTTAGAATCAAGGCACAGATTCACGATTCCATTCTTTTCCAATACCGGGCAGACCATGGCTATATTGTGGGCGAAGTTGCGAAGCTCATGCGAATTCCTGTCACAGTGCATGGACGAGAACTTGTTATTCCAGTTAAGCCTGCTTCTGGTGGAATCTATTGGTCTGATTTAAAAGACTAATTTGCTGTTACAAGGATAATCCATGTCAAGTGTGCTAAATGATTACTTGCACTATTGTCGGCAAACAGAGAGTCCAGTGAACTTCCATCGCTGGTCATTTATCTCAATGGTCGGCGCAATGCTAGGGCAGCGGGTGTTCTATCCATTCATGGATGGAGTAGTGCATCCTAACCAATACATTATGTTGGTAGGAACTCCCGGCACTCGCAAGACTACTGCGGTGAAGTATGCAGAGAATTTGGCAAAGGATTCTGGCTACAACTTCTTTGCATATAATCGCACCACCAAGGAAAAGTTTCTACTGGATTGGCAGACTGGATTGAATCTTAAGATCACTAAAGAAGGTAAGACTGATTTTGCAGCTCTACTGGATAGCCCTTTCAATCCTACTTGCGCTGAGTGCTTCATTTGCAATGATGAGTTCATTGACTTTATTGGTATAAACAACCTCAGCTTTATTGCAACCCTTACCAAGTTGTGGGATACCTATGATATTTATGAGGAGCGATTCAAGAACTCCCAAAGTATCTGCATCCAGCGCCCAATNCTTAGCCTGCTNGCCGGTATTACTACNGTCAGTATGCAGAGCGCAATNCCCCAAGAGGCCAGTGGATCTGGTTTCCTCTCTCGTATGATTNTAGTTTATGGNCATGGCAGTCCTACCAAGATNACCTTCCCTCGCAAACCCAGTCCAGAAGAAAAGCAGCCATTCATTTCCTTCTTCAAAGAAGTGCAAAAGATGTCTGGTGAACTTATCTTCACTCCTGCTGCAATCGAACTTATAGATGCAATCTACCAGAACTGGGAAGCATTAGAAGATTCCCGCTTAGCCTTCTATGCCACTCGTCGCCTTACCCATCTGTTCAAACTGTGCCAAGTGATTGCAGTTTGCCATGGCACTCTCCATGCAGATACTCATATTGTAGAAGAAGCTCATAGTATTCTTTGTTTTACTGAACGTACTATGGATCGCGCCATGGGAGAGTTTGGCAAGAGTAGGCACAGTGAAGCAGCTAATGCAATGATTACTGCTCTAGAATCTCAGAACAAGCCGCTAACTATGCGGGAGCTTTTCAATACTGCTCGTATGCATATTGATAAATTCATCACCACCTTTGAAATCATTAACAATCTCCATAAAGCAGATAGAATTATTCAGCAGACTTCTCAAGAAACTGGGGAAGCTGTTTTTATTCTCAATCAGAATCGTAAGAAGTCCAATAGAGAAATGTTTGCAAACATCCCAAAATATATAAAGGAAGCTGCTCATCATGTGGAAAGCCCCAAAGCCGGTGTGGCACAAGTACAGCCAATTGCAATTCCAACAGAACACAAGCCCCCAGTGGATCTACTGTGAGGATATGTTCCTACTTCCAGACCCTAATGAAATTGTGGTAGGACTGGTAAATATTGGAGGCGTATACCGTGTGTATCCCGCGGTTCTTCTTAGAGTGCCAGATGATCTGCTATTCTGGAAGAAGGAACATGCTAGTGCAGAGGAACACACAGAATTTGCAAGTGCTGTTTCTTGGCACAGTGCGTTAATGGGGACTCGAATCCCCAGAGTTGTTGGCTGGTTGTACCTTGGAAAACCTCCCAAAGCACCTGAGCAGTTAGCAGGATTTAGATTACTACTGGAGAATTAAGATGAGCTATGAATTGAAGTATGCTGGATTTGCAACCCAGAAAGAGTTACTAGCAAACATTCGTACACATTTAGAAGATGCTATTAGCAGAGGTCTAGAACCATCCGAAGCAGCAGACCTTTTCCTTAAGCATGTGCTTGGGCGATTCAAGCAACAGGACTTTAACACTATGCTGATGCATGTGCAGATGGGCCTGAGTGGAGAGGCTGGAGAATTCACTGACGCAGTAAAGCGATTCCTGATTTATGGTAAACCCCTAGATATGGAAAATGTAGTCGAAGAACTTGGGGATCTGGCATTCTTTTTTGTAGCTGCGTTAATTGTGCTCAAGCCTCAGAATCCGTTGAAGTTCTTGATGTTTATTCTTATGAAGAATTTTGATAAATTGCTGAAGCGTTATCCAGAAGGATACACTGATGCAGATGCAATTGCAAGAGCAGATAAGAAGGAGGAGGAACAGTCCGATCATTCAAGCCCTATCCATGGTGGTGTATGGGATACTGGATTCGGATTACAGAAGCCATCCGTGGCTCATGTAGAAGCTATTGCTGAAGTCCAGGCTGCCCTATCTGTTGAGCAGATGTTTGTGGATCAGAAACTGAAGTAACCTGGCCAGCTCCTTCCGAACTTGGATAGTTCCAAGGTTGAGTAGGATTCCTATCTAACTGCATTCTCCTATAAGAACGCGCTGCTGCTGTCTTTTCAGTAAGACTGTCACGGAAAGATAGCACAGCGCTTTGATCTGCATTAGCCAACTGCCTCACCCAGAAAGAATTAAATCCCTCCGGTGTTCCTCCATTCCTCTCGTACTGCTGTGAGAAGTTGTCATAGTCCTGCTGACTTAGTGGGGCGCCAAGACCAATCTTCAGTCGCAGTCCCTCTGTCATCAAATCCTGTTCCTGTCTTGCACTAGCCTGATACTGCATCCTGCGATAATAGTTATCCATTAAGATACTTTCATCAAGCGGCTTAGTACCAATAACCCGAGCGAACATACTAGTCACATTCAGATTATTGGCATTGTTGTAATTGTCATAGTTGCTATTCTGAAAGTATACCGCGCCCTTGTTACTGGTCACCTGATTCATTGCTACTGTTGCCAGTCCTTGTAGTGGTCTATTCAAGCCATTATGTGCCAATCCAAAGAGTAGAGCGCTACCTACAGGAACTCCAGGCTGCGCCATTAACTGTCCCGTTCTGACCACATTTCCCACAGCACGAGCAATAGAAGAAATACCTGTAACATCACTGATATCTGTGGGTAGTACAAAAGTATTACGGACATTTAAGTGGTCCCCACGAGAGAACAAATCCATTGGAATGCCAAACATGTGGCTAGCAGCCCCATACATAAGATATGCAGCTGGAGTCTTGGGGTCATCTGCACCACTCAGATTGTAAAGATCTTGTTTATCCTGATTGGTATTTGCCACGGCTTTGTTCAACATATTAAAACCGGGCATTGACCGCAATCCATGGATACTTGCCTGCAATGCCATCATTTGGAGAGCTAGTTTGTTATTCCCGCCCTCTACAAACTTCATAGCATTTTGAAGGAAGTTAAAGATATAGGTCTGGTACAGCCCAACTGCCTGACCAATCACTCCTCCAAAGACTCCGGGCCGCTGAGAATAGCGATAAATGCCATGGATCTTATCCACCATCCCGGCAATCACAGACCAGCGTTCAGCCTCTCCTAGTCCTCTAAGATCTGCCAACTGTGCAGCAGAGTGACCAGCTACATAGCGAAGAAAGGTTTCACCAAACTGCTGGCGACTCCAGTACTTGGAACCAAAGTCTGCAAGTTGTTCTACCTTATCATTCAAGGTGCGAAGAGTGTGGTTGCCAGTAAGGGAGCTGAAGTCCATTGCATCATTGTATTCTTGAAAGAATTTAGACTTAATGATTCCTCGATCATAAAGCTCTTGTAGAAATGCTTTGCCTTCAGGAGTCCAGTAAGACTTAACTGCATTGCCCATGATTGCGGCGGATGAAGGCTCCCGCAACTTTGTTGCCGGATTGATTACACTAGTAAGATTATCCAGTTGCTTCATCTCAGCTGAGTTTGCTGGAAATGCCATACGCATTTCTTTAATCAGGGGGCTGAGAAGAATAGGGGTGGAAAGAGTCATCATCACTGTGTTAGCCTGATCTAGGCTAAGCATAAAGGTGCTGACAAAATTGTTCATCGTCCGTACAAGAAGTGGCAAGGTAGTGGAAGTACGGGTATAAGGGCTAGCTGCAATAGCATCCATCACATTCTGGAATGGCGGATTAAATCCACGAGCAGCAAGCTCCTCATTCATCTTGGCAAAATCTTGCTGCGTAAGTTTGATCCCGCGATCTATAGGACTAGTAGCAGTCTTGATAATATTATCAATAAGCATACTGCCCCGAGTGCCTACTGCATCATTTACAGATTTCCACAGACCTTCCACTGGGCCAGCATTGCCTCGCTGATCGAGCATCATATTCCTAGTATTGCGCCAAATAGTGTCTCTGGGAGTCTCGCCTCCAAAGATTTTGGACTGCTGCATACCACCATAGTAGCCATCCATAGAATCCAGATAGGTCATTACCTTGCCATATCGCAATTCCACAGCAGCTCGATGGAGCATTACATTTTGGTCTTGCTGCCACTTAAGGTAACGATCAAGTACCTGGGCAGAACGAATATTAAGATTAGGGGTAAAATCTTGGGAAGTACCAACGCGAGCAAGACTAGAATCAAAGTGCATCTGATCGTAGACTTGACCCGCATCATATTCTCCAATCATCCGTTTGTAGTTTGCAATCTGGCCTTCCTTACCACCAGTGAAAACATCATGGGTATCCCCATAATTATTGCGAACATACGCAATCTTCTCTGCAAGCTCTCTGGAATCCCTAGCATAGATCATGTACTTCTGGGGTTCGGACTCTGCAATAATTTTCTTTGGCACTACAAATGCATGGAAAGGAGTAGTCTTAAGGTCAGGAGTGGGAGGATAAAATACATCATTATCTCGAGCCACATAGGAATTGCGCGCAATGGCAACAACTTTTTGTTTATCCCAGATTTGTGCAGATTTGTTCACATGATCTTCTACAAAGTCCCCAACTGCTTTTCCAAGCTTAGCGGCGCGATTACTCTTATTTGCAATCTCTTGCTGAGCAGCTTTAACCATTGCAGCATTAGGATCTTCTCCTTCTTCTAGCTGCACATTGTCCCGAAGGGATTTGGCCAGAAGATACCTATCTCCAGTCTCCCCATCTTTTACCAATACCATCAATTCCCTGCGAGCCATATTATCAACTAGCGCAAGTTCCATACGATCAGCAACATTGCCTACCTGATCAAAGTGGCTATAGTATTTAATAAATCCGTTATCAAGACCTTTCTTGATCTTATTAAGAATATCATTAGTAACAGTGCCAATATAACTAGCCCATTCACGGAAGGAATTAAAATCAGTGCGCAGAGGACTAATGACTCCAGAGCGAGTATCCATCTCGCTAATCTGACTCATCTTCTGGGGGCCGGGAGCTTCAGTATACTTACCAAAGTCTTTTCCCATTACCTGAGCTGCGGCAGACTGCTGTATGGCATCATTGATTTCCATGCGTGCATTGGAGGCAGCTGCGCTACGAGCAGAAATATCTGCATCTCCTACTCCAGTGGCGCCATAGGAAAGCTTGAAATTCTCTGGCCGGGAATAGTCCCTACTAGCCATCATATTCCATTCACCAAAACTATGACCAAGTGCACGATCTTGGGAAATGTTCAAGATTTGTGCAATATGCTGCTCATTGTACTTTTCAGTGCCCTGAAGTTGCAACAGCAGTTCACTCTTCTTACGCTGCAACTCAGTTGCAATGTCTGCCTTAGTTACAGGACTATAGTTATCTGCCAATTTATCCGGGCCATAGAGTCCAAATTTAGCATCCTTGCCAAACTGAGTAGTGACATACTTCTCCATCATGGGAAGATTATCAGTACGCACTACATAAGTACCATCCTTTGCTACTTCAAAATCTATGGGGTTGGTCTTTGCAGCACTTGCCCAACGAGCAGCAGCTTCAAAAGGATCAACTTTTTTGGCACCCTTAGGAAGTAGATTTTCATTGGAAAAGAAGTCTCGTTTAGCAGGGTAGGCATACTTAGTACTCTGAACTGAAATTGTTCCATTCTTAGCCGTGTTAACTGAACCTATATCCCATGGATTAAGAACAGTACTAGTAGATGCAGATTTGGAGTAGATGTTGTAGTAGGCAGTACGCGGATTGAATGGCTGGCGCAAGGCACCAAACTTGTTGAGAAGTTTCGAAGCCTCTGGCGCAATTCTAGCAGCGCGTTCTGCAATCTGTAGATTAGGATGAACGAGAGCTCCACAGGCATCAGCCATCAGTTCAACAGATTTCAGTGCATAAGGCACTTTATCCTGTGGCAGACTATGCATCTTAGCCATCTGCTCCTCAATGCTCCAACCAAAGAGCCTCTGCTTATTTCCCAAATTTTTCATAATTTCTTCCCATGCAGAAGGACGCAGTGCCATGGAAAGATTGACAAGTTCTTTTGCAACAGTAGATTTGTTCTGAAATGCCTGAGAAACTAGCGCCAGGTTGTCGGCACTATTAGTCTTAAGATGGCCTAGTTCGTGGGTAAGCACGTATTCTTGAAAATCTTTTACTGTGGGAGTATAGCCAGGAAAGGTAATTTGCTGTTCTTTCGCCCATGCAGGAAAGTAGGATTCCATGGCCTTATTATTAGTGTACACAAGGCCAGCTGGAATATACTGATCATTGCCAAACAGTTTGAACTGGGGTAGCTGTTTCATTACCTTTGTGCCAAGCTGTTGCTGAAGGCTGGCCACTTCTGCTTGATTATAGGTATGCCCAAAATTATCAGGACGGTCCTTTACATCCTGTACAGCCGTCCCAATAATAGTATCAATCTGCCCTTCATCCAGTTTAAGTTCAGGATGGCTCATCAACTCCGCTTTTAACTGTGCTGCAAAATCTTCCGGTGTGGAGGCATCCACAATTTTGAATGGCGCAATCGTCTTGCGAAAGAATCCATCCATTGCATTAAAGTCAGAAACTTTTGGAAGAGCAACATTACTCAATCCACTAATTGTAGATTGCAGTTGGCCCTGCTCCATAGTCATCAGATGATCGTTGAGAAAATCTTCTCCATATGTGCCAGCACTGTTAATAAGACCAAACTGTTTCTGAATAGTATCATCCAAAATAGTGGTCCCAACCTGATACGCAGTAGTACCCCGCAAATCTGCTGCATTAACAGCATACACAGGATTAGTTGCATAATCCTGCTTCTTTGCCATCAGTTGAACCATGTTATCCCCAGGATTCTGGAAATTCAGATTCACATCATTAAGGGGACTGCGCAGATCATTGATAGTAGTGCCAAATGAATTAACCGTACGGTTCTGCTCTTCTCGTACTGCTTGCTTGATTATGCCCCGGGTTCCAATTCCTTCCAAAACGGTTCCTAGCCCTGCAAACTCAAATACTCCGGGAATGGATTCAATGGCCTCACTACCCAATGCGTTCCAGTACCCAAGATGATCTGGATTTAAAGTAGAGTTCTGGTTATTGGTAGCAAGAACGGCAGCAGTAACACCTATCCCTTCCACTACCTGATTGACTGCCCCTTGCGCAATGGCGCGGTAGACAGCAGGATTCATAAGACTGGGAACCTGTTGGCTAAGTACAGCCTCAGTTGCAGTCTTTACAGAATCCCCGCCTAATCCAAGAGGAACAGATTCCAATCCAGTAGCTGCGGACAGTCCTTCAGTAAGGCGACCTGCAATACCGGCAGCACGGATAGCTTTACTAGCCAATGCACCAGGCGCAAAAGATCCGAGCAGAAGGCCGGTAAAATCTACTCCAGTTTGATGGCGCTGATAAAAGTCCTGAGCATCTGCACCAAGATCCTGCCTAATACTTTCACTTTCATTCCAAGGAGTAATACTTGCGCCCAGAGAATTTGCAAGGGCAACTCCAGTATTTGCAAGACCAATCGCGCCCGAGACTACAGCACTGGGAATGCCCTTGGTCGCATAATCACTCCAAGAATCTTCCAAGCTAGTACCAGTAACTGCCTGCTCATCTACACTGGCCCCACTAAAGATCGGATTGCTAAAATCTGGCATAGCAGCTATTCCCAAAGAAAGTTATTATTAGAAGCCCAGAATACCACCAAGTGAGCCATAACCAGAAGAAGGAGTTTCATCAGTGCCTTCCACCTTCTTCTGCAAGTAATCCAAGTGCATCTTCTGCAAACTGACTGGATCAGTGAGATTATAATCTTTATTCTTAGGGCCTTGTGCAACAAAATTAGGACTAAAGTTAGCTCCCAAAAACAGGGCGCCATTGATCTGATCCCGTAGACCCTGTTGCTGGGCATTCACAACTAGCGCCTTCTTGTTAAAGTCTGCCACAGCTTGGGATGCTTTAGCCAGTGGCATCTTCTTGTCCAGAAGCGCCTGCAAAAGATTGTCACTAATATCTGTATTTGCAGTTGCAGGATTCACAGGAGTGAGGTACTGTTTGCCATCTGGAGAGGCTACAATAGAAAGAAGCAGTGGATCAATATTAAGATTAGCCAATGCCTGAACAGTCTGGGGATTGGTTGCCAAAGCTGCATAGCCAGTGCCATGGCCCCCGAACTTACCCACCATCTGAGTTTCCAGATTGTTTTTATAGTTAGGTGCAATGGTGAGTAAGTTACCAGTAGTAGCGCGAACCTGTGCGTCTTTTACCATGTCAGAGAATTCTTTACCGCCAAATTCCTTTGCGCCATTCAGGCCATCAATAGTAGCATCACTTACCACTGCTGGATTGATGTCAGGATATTTCTTAAAATAAGCATCCCGCATAAGCTGGTGAAGAATCCCTTGCTGTGCCCCCATAGTGGCACTATCCACAAACTGTCCCACTTCCGGCTGATTGCTAAGAGTGCTAAGAGTTTTGAGAGTTCCTGGGCTGGCTGTACCACTAAAGTTCATAAGTTCTTGCTGGAGAGGATTAGCTCCATTAGTGCCATAGGCCCCATTCTTCATATTCTGCTGCCACACGAGGGATCGACTGATAATTTCGGATTGCTGATCTTTCGGCAGACTGTTAATCATTGCAACAGCATTAGAGCGACTCTGGTCATCAGAGGGCACCTGAGTAGTCTTGCCCCCACTGGCAATCCACGCCATGTACTGGGCAGCTGAAGAATCAAGATCAAGCTTCTTATCCAACATATCTTGCTTCATCTTCTGAATTTGAAGATTCATTTCTTCTTGCGACAGCCCCATCTGCTTCTGGCGATCTTGTGCGCTAACAGTTTCCAGTGAATTGGCAAAAATCTTTTCAGAAGTTCCCTGGAGTTCATTGCCTGCTGCCTGAAGTGCCCCTGCGTTAAGCTGCTTTCCTTGCAAGCCCTGCAATGCACTAGCAGCCTGGAGATTGGATTGCGCCAAGGAAAGGGTATTATTAGTTGCAGTGTATTCCTGAATCTGACTAGTTGTGTTTGACAGATTAGTATTAATGGCGTGTTGGATTTCTGCTACATCCTGAATAGCTTCATCTGACTTCTGCCCATAATAACCTTGTTGTAAGTGCCCTTCGAAATAGCCAAGGGGATTCTGCCAGATGTGCGGAGTATTCTGCTCTGCATTTACCTTAGCAACTTCTGCATCTGAATAGTCCTTAAATCGCGAATCTCTGGCCTTCTGCAAATCTGCTGTATTAGCCTGAAATGCATCCATCGCAGTCTTTGTGTAAAGAGCGTTCTGCATTCCGACCTGTGCGGTGTTAAGACGGATCTGATCTGCAACCTGGGCTTCCTGTAGCTGTGCACTAGTCTGCTCAAAAAGTCCAAGTAGGTTTTGCTGGGCGCCCACTGCTTGGTTATTGTTAGTAGATTTGGCCTGAGATACAACATCAGTAGGACTAAGACTGCCCTGCTTCCCAAGAGCAGTAGCATCTGCGGATAAAAAACTCCCCAAGTTAGGCACACCGGAGGCCGCCTGAGGAGAAGAGGGACTGGAAGAATTGTTAGTGAGAAATTGGGTAAGATCCATAATGCCCTCTTAGAAAAGACCTGATAACATACCAAGGAGACCACCACTACCTCCATTGGAGGCATTAACACTTAGGCCGGTAGCATCAGTACTGCTATGTCCAAAAGTATTAGTAGCAAAATTGGAGCTAACTGTAGTATCTCCTTTCTGCCCAAGTCCAAGAGCAGTCAACAGATCAGTAGCAGTATTCTGCTTTGAGGTCTGCGCAAGTTGCCCATAGGCATTTATATTTGCCAGGACTGCGCCAGCTGCCTGAGTAGTTGCCTGCGCATAGCCATTGTTAGCCATAAGTTGCTGCGCAGTAGAATTATACCCACCAGTAGCATTACCTGCCTGATACACAGTAGGAAGAAAGTTATTCTTAAAGCTATTGAAGATATTTTCAACCTGGCCCTGTGCATCTGCAATGGCATTTTCTTTCGTGTATTCACTGCCAGCTGTGCTAGTCTGTCCCATCAGACTATTGATGTAGTCATTCAGAGAATTCTTAGTTGTTGCATTACCGGCACTAGTAGTTTCAGTACTATTGCCCGAAGTATTCGTATTGCTACTAGTACTAGAATTTGTACTAGTATAGCCAAGCCCAATGCCATCACCACTAGCCATGATTATGCTCCTGCCTGAAGGACTTGCATTTTACCACGATGGTATGCAGTAATGCCAAGGATTGGCATAAGGGAAGTTCCAGTAAGTGCGCTCAGAGCAGCAATCATATTAGGAAGTTCCGAAAGAATCTTGGGGTCTTTATTGCAGAACATTACCCCAGTATAGGCCGCAAAGATGGTGAGGCCAGTAATAATTGTAATGATAAAGAGAGCATAGCCAACTAGAGGGCGCCAGCTATAGGTGAGGAAGTGCTCACTCTTATCTTCTGCCTGCATTGTAGTTGCAACTGCCTGCGCCTGCTGAGTGTCCTCAGTAGCATCCGCTTGAAGTGTGGCTTCATTCTGCTTCTCCACAAGTGCAGCAACTTCGGATTGGAACTGAATTTCTGCTTCCTGAAGCTTCTCTGCTACAGCGGGATCTGCTTGGATTGCAGCCTGCACAGCATTTGGAGTGGGATCGGCGCCTAGTGCTTTAGCGAGAACTCCACCCACTGCTGCTCCAGCTGGGCCTCCAATAAGGGTTCCTGCAAAAGGAGCAACTGCTGCTACATCTGATTTAATATCAGACCAGGAAAGGCTCATAATCTTCTCCAAGGAAAAGGGCACGCTCTGCACGACGGCGCCGTAGAAGTCCGGCAGTTACCTGCGGATCGTGAGGACTGCACCACTTTAGCAGCTCATTTGCAGCTTCATGGATCTGCATTGCAGTTAGCAACTTGAAAAATGTAGAATGCTGGCCATCTTTAAGCCAGATAATTCCATCTCGCTCATGGCTACCAGCGCCAATATTAAAGAGTGTGCTAACTACTGCACTAAACTCACAGTCAGTAAGAGTGCCGGGGATGTAGGTATTGGCCAGCTGCACAGTATGGGCAAGATCTTCCAGCAGCCACTGCTCTGCCTGTTCCTCAGTACAAGTCATCCCTTCCTGCACTCCCTGAGTATGGCCATATGCAATAGTCCAAGGAACCCCGCCAGTCTTGGGATCGGGGTATGCTTTGAGTTTAAGACCCTCAAAGTGTTTAATAATTTTGAGGCCATCTGGATTAATCTGCTGTGCCATTTGCGCAATCCTCTATAATTCTATTATGGGTGAGGAGGGACACCATGCTGGAAACCTGTATATGCCAGCTTCCCAATGTATCCAAGCCCAGTAATCAATCCCCCAAGAACTCCAACAATTACACTGCCGATCACAGAGTTCATAATCTTCTCCCTGCGCTTGGCTTTTTGATTTTCTCTCTGAATCCATTCAGTAATAATCCGGTGGTGCTCAACATGAGCTTGCCCACTTATCCCTTCTTGTTCCTCTCGATGTTCTAGAACTGCAATAATAACTCGTGCAATTCTTTGCTCCTCGGGAGCTAAGGTATTCATGGGCATGCTAGTCTCCTAGTAGAGGTCCTTACAGTTATTATTAGATACGGAACGCAGCTACTGTGGGGGCATTTGCAGGATTAGTTACAACAACTGAATCTCCGGGGGCGAGAATTGTTGAACCAGAGGTAGTGAACCCCTCAGTATAGAAAGTTACCCCATCACGAGTCCACTGCACCAGAGTATTTGCAGGATCCTCAATAAATAATTTAACCTTACAAGCCTTCAGTACTCCAACATTTAGTGGATTAGTATACTGATACTGGTTGGCCCCAGGATTGGAAGTAATGAGAATAGGAGCAGTTACATTCTGGGGAGCGCAAGATTCAGTGAGCTCAACCCAGCCACCATAATGAGAATCCCAGATAGCCGTAGATACCTCACCTGCTGCATAAAGAGGGCCACCATTATCCCATGGAATCCCCACAGTATTGGCAGTAGAATCTGCCTTCACCATAGTAATTTTCTGCCCATTCACATTACCAGCAATTATGGGGGCTGCCACATTTCCAGTAGTAGCATCTACTACAACAACCAGTTCCTGATCAGTACCAGTTATCAGCAACTGTCCAGCTACATGAAGCAGAGCAGCGCCAAGATTAGCAGTTCCATGCTCAACCCAGCTGGCAGAGGTAGCATCAAATTGGAAAATACGAAGAACCTCTGGGCCAATCCAAATATCAGAAAGCCCATGAGCTTTATAGGTGTTGCCAAAATGACACTGTGCCGCATAGCGTTGACTGGCAACACCATCGTTATACTTGTAATTACAAACACCAACTCGCTGCTTATCTAGAGGAGTGGCCGGGAAATTAAGAGTGCGATTTCCCCCAGTTGTGTCTACCATGAAGATGGCATATGGGGCCGTAGCAAGAATGGTAATATTAGCACTTACCACGTGTACGAAGGCACTGCTGTTTGGATAAGAATCCTGAGCCATGGGCCCGTACTGCACGCCACTCGCAATTGCCCAAGGAGATTGACCAGCATTAATAGTAACCCCTGTAACCCCACCAGTGCCAGTGAACACTGCGTAGGGCTGTACTGCAGAATTGCCAGGAATAGTAGCATACTGTAGAACTGCAGTATACAATACGCCCCCCGCAGTTTTCTGAATAAAGCTAACAGCCCGAGTAGCAGGATCTTGGGCAAGTGCGTAGATATCTCCACTAGCAGGAGCAACTAGTCCTGTTACTGTGCCACTGGTACCCACAGAAGTAGTGCCATCGTTAAGAGTCTGACCCCAACTAGCGCCAGTCCACGCAATTGTGAGAGAATTGCCCACTGCTCCAGCAGACGACACTGCACCGCCAAACCCAAAGCCAAGCAATCCAGAAGGTCCCGCTAAAGTAAATTCACACTTATTAGCATCCTGCATCATAGACTGGCCTCCTGCAATTCCGAGACCCGTAGCAGTGAGTGTTGCAGTCAAATTACCATTACTTAAGGTAATATTGGCTATTGCCTTTGGAGAAAAAGTAAGAAGTTCGCCAGTGGTAGTACCACCTCCGCCCCCGCCACCTCCGCCGCCAATAGCTGCACTCCAAGTAGGAGCACCAGTGGGATCAATGGCAAGAAGTTCATAGTAGAGTCCAGTATCTACTGCGCGAGCTACAAGACCTTCCTGGCCATGCGTTGGGAGAATTGCAGCAAGAGCAGCAGCATTAGGAACTGTCCATGCGGTAAGTTTGCTAGTAGATACCGCGTTATAAGTTGTCATTGCTGGGCTCCTGAAGCAAGAAGACTAGTGAGAGAGATTGGCTGAGTCACATCTGGCATTCCAGGGGAGGGAGAAGTTGCAACTCCTTTGGCGCCTTTAAAAGCAGTAGCAAAAAGTTCCTGAGAAGTTTGCTGGGCCTGGTCGACTTGCTGTTTCATAATATTATAACTTGCCGCAAGGTCATCTGCGGAGATTTGCTTGGGAGGACGACTTTGAATTTGGGCAAGAGCCTGTGCTTTTTGCATAGCTTGCTCAGCTGCCTCTGCACTCTGGCCTTTAGTTGCTTGATTTTCCTGCAACAAACGGTGAGTAAGCTGCTGGAGAGAAATCTGACCAGAGGTATCACCTTCCAATGCAAAATTCATTGCACATTCTCCGGAGGAAAGGTATCACCAACTGCTGTAGCAAGTGCCTCGATTTTAGAGTTCAGATAGTGCAGTGTATTATACACTCTCTGCAATTCTCGATAGACTGCTACCTTATCTACAAAAGAATCTATAGGAGGCGGATTGCGCCCAAGCCCAGGGTATGGAACAAGAGGAACATTAAGAACTGCCATTATATTCCACCTGCTGCAAAGTTAGGGCCATTTCCAGTGATAGGAGTTTGTGGACGATAATCTGTTCCACCATTTGCTAATCCCAGAGTGAGATTGGTCAAAGTGAATGTGCCTTGCGCTCCTACACACACTGCATCTCCAGTAATGCGATCGAAGTACTGGCCAGTGGTCATCTGATTCTTAGCAGTAATCTGCTTTCCATATAAAATATTGCCATTAACATCCACACTATATCCATACAGACTACCACCCACTAGCAACCTATCAATGAGGATTTCGTGAAGTTCCACTGCATTGGGTCGCTTAACCTTATATCTGCCTAATATAATATTTGCAATAGGGGCATCGGTATCTAGTGCTTCCCCTTCCTGTGCAAGTAAGGTATTTTCTGCAAGTACGCAGATATATACCCGACCATCTGTCTTTATAAATCCCAGGGATTCTCCAAAAAGTTCAGTATCTGGCACAGGCAAACTAATTGCGTCTTCCCAAGTGGGCACAATCATGTAATCGTTCCAAGTACTGCCAATCCCCAGTTCATAATCCCAGGAATCCGTGGCTGCAATAATGGGAGATTGGTACTGGAATACATCTGCATGGGGGATGTCCAATCTTCCCCAGCGGTTTATAGCTTTGTCAAACACATAGGCAAACTGGAATTCTGGATTGGTTTCTTCTCTAATGCTATGCACCTGAAATCGTGATCCAATTTCAGTAATCTTAACTACCATAGAATTCATAGTAGCGTAATAGGGGAAGTAGAAATTGCCATTATCCTGAGTGGTATACAGACCTCTGGAGATGGCGTCAGAGAGTTCATCATACATGTTCTGAGCAGAGGCAGATACATTTAACAGCTGCATTCCAGCAGAAGTGTACGCAATCTGTCCACTATCTGTAGTCTGGTATCCAATATCATCCACAGTGGAGACACCGGCGCTATTTGGAATCTCCTGAAAGTTAAAAGGAAACTGAGGATTGCCACTATACTGACCTGCCACTACATTTACATTAGTAAATAGCAGAATCCCATTGGCAATCTGGGAAATGAATTTGATTGGAGAACGCACTCCAAGAACTTGAGTAGATCCGCCTACTCCGATCCCGGGAGTAAAGTCTAAAGGATTAACCGGACTAGACCAAAGTACAGTGTCTAGAGTCCAAAGAATAAGATAATTGTTTGCAGCAGTTACTCCAAGAATTGCAGAAGTATCAATGCTTACAAGTACCTGCGCCACTAAGGCATGTGTAGAGAAGTCATATACATATAGACCTACATACTTGAAGCAGATGTATGTAATGCCTTTTAGATAGACTACCGTGCAATCCCCAATTTCAGATCCGGTAAAGCCACTAACAGGATTAGCAGACCATGTGGAAGAGTTTGGATCATATATTAAGTTCTGTCCTTTGGCAGGGGAAAACAAAGCAACATTACCGTTACTATCGCGCAGAATAAAAATCCTGTCAATAGCAGTACCCCCAGGCACAGTTGCGCTAATTTTTTTAATGTAGTGAGCACTACTGTACCCGCGAGTAATGGGTAGTACATTTTGCAGGAAAAATGCCTGGCATATGCCATAATTCTGTGCCCAATCATCGCCTAGATTCCCCTGCACAATTTGACGATTCTGTTCCCAACCGTTATTCAAAAGAACAGTACTAGAGAGTTCCCTAAAATTAAAAGGAAACTGCTTGGAATCTAGAACAGCGTGCAGATAGGATAATGGCATGATTTAAGCCGTCCGTTGCCAGATGTATACACCGAAGGAAGGCTGAGTCACATTCATAGGAGTTCCACTACCTGCATCATCAGTTTGGAGTGGAGTAGATACCCCACCATTAGAAGTTGCAAAAGATGGAGTAATGCCCCCACCACTTCTAGATTCTGCTTGATGGTGATGGGCACCCACTTCTCCAGCTGTTTGGGAATGTGCATACTCACCTACAGTGTCATTGCCTGCTGCATAGGTTTTAGACACTGCATTAATATCAGTACCAGTGCCTACCCCAATAAGCACTCGACCTTCTGCAATCTGCATCCATGTGCCATAACCATAGCCGCCGCCCCCCACACTAGTACCAGGGTTGACATTATTGGCAGATAATACTACTGCTCCAACTGGCAAACGCGCTGCTAGGATTGCTGCATTAAGATTGAGGGAATTGATTCCCATATACCATTTACTTACATTGTCCCCAATCAGTATTGCAAAGTCCCCCTGCTGGAGAACAATAGTAGTTACCAGCGCCCCTGCATTTACAATCCTATCAGATGCCCCAATGGAAATTGTTACAGCAGTAGGAGTTGCTGATTGATTCTGGAAGATGTATCCCAGACCATTCTGGCAGGTATTTACTACTGGTAAATCTACAGTGTATGGCGCCCCAGTGCCTCCAAGGATTACATTATTCCCCAACTGTCCATTCACTAGAGTAGATGCGCCGGATATAAGTAATGGCACCCCAACAAGATTGGCCTGAATGTATGCCTTGAGAGCACGAAACTCTGCCGCCCCTACTCCTACTGGATAGGAATCTAGCGGCTCAGTATAATCTATTGGATTGGGAGAATAAGGACCGGGCATGATAACTCCTTAGCGCTGGGTATTATTGGAGGGAGCTTTGGCATCCCAGTTCATGTAAGATTTGGCGCACTCAAGATCAGCATTGGTAATAAGCATTATTTGATTCTGTGCCATGTCTTGCTTACCAGTAAGCATAAATCCATAGTAGAGCAGTCGCTCTTTAATTGGACTATAGGCATCCTGTGCAAGCATAAAAGAATCACTTGTTACTATTCCATCCCCACCTACTTCATATGAAGGCCACTTATAGTAGTCGTAACCAATGGCAGAAGGAAGCATAGAAGCGCCTACCAAAGAACCCGAAGGAACCCCAAAAGTAATATTGAGATTCCCCCCGGCTATTTGGTAGGAGTTACTTTGCTGAAATCCAAAATAATCTGTCATAATCTGGCCATCCCGCTGAACAAAATTGCTAAGAATGGGATTGCCAGTTTGGTCAAACATTACAATAGAATTGAGCTTGCGGAAATTTGCAGGAAGGGAAATGTTAACTTGAAAGTCTGAGGGAGCCAAGTTAATGGGATCTGTAGTAACCAAATCAGGATAATAGCACTCTACTCCATGAGCTCCCCTAAGAGATTCACGGAGGCGATAGCGCAGTACCCGAGCAAGGTCAGGACGTACCATTTCTTCCATAACTTGCTGTACAAGATACTCTGCGCTAAGTGCCATTTTCCTTCTCCAGTTACTACAGTTCTGCTACATAAGACTTAATATCAGGGGCCGCGGGCGCTTCTGCATTGCGGCCTCAGCCTCAGCTTTAACCTACTGAGCGCCAGCAGTATTAACTGAGCCGCCCATGAGCTGATCCACACTCAGCCCACTATTAGTGGCAACTGCACCAGACTGCAATGCAACACGAGCGGCCTTCTGCATTTCATTCTGGGTAGCAATATCTGCCTGAGTGAGGCGGGCCGGAGGAATCTGGCGAGCGAACTTCTCATGACTGGGATCAAGGATGGAGATGTTACCAGCTTTAACAGCAGCTCGGAGTTCTTCAATCTTGTCTTCCTCTTTTGTGCGCAGCACGCCATCAGGGCAGATATCACTAGTTCCATCTGCATAATGGAAAGTGCAAGGAGCGCTGGGAAGCTGGAATGCTACAAATCCGGCTGTTGCAGTCTCAATCTCCTGCTGCCGTGCCAACTGTTCTGCAACAACACGAGGCACAGAAATCATAACACAGTCCTGGCTAGGATGATGATCCTGTGCAAGACCTGCTGGCTGGCGGGAATCTACCAAACCCTGTGCAAGTTGCTCGCTGGTCTGGGGAACCTGCTGAATCTGTTGGGCCTGCTGAACTTCTGCTTTTTTCTGCTGAACCTGCTGTGCAAGTTCTTCGGGAGTTGGCATCTTGAATTACCTCGGTGTGGAGAGAAAGTAAGTTGGTGAGTAAAAGAAAAGGGAGCCGAAGCTCCCTAGTCTAGCTTAGCTATCTTAGCCTGCAACCCCAGCAGTCAAACCATAGATGATGGCATGAGCATTAGGATTGTAGATCTGAGTAGCCAGTTCAGTGGTAAGAGTGCCACCAACAGCATCCTGACCGAACTGAACATAACGACCATCCATGCCGAACTCTTCGTTCTTGGTACGGCGCAGATAGGCAACCTTAACAGACGGAAGATCCACAGAGATCGCCATCTTTGCCCAGTCTGCATTGGAGTTCAGCAGAGGATGTTCAATCATCTTGAAAGTACCGCGAGCAGTATAGAACTGCTGGAACTTCAGGCCAAAGTTCGTTTCACCATTGTTGATGAAATACTGACCGGACAGGCGACCAATATCATTGATCACTCGACGGGCAGTACCTCCAACAAAGATAATACGATCATTGCCATTGCGGCCATTGTTGATGATATTGAACTGCGGTTCCAGATAGTTCTGGAGCTGAGTGTAGTTAGTAGTACCACCTGCTACACTGGTATTGCTGCCAGATGCCAGACGGCGTACCTGCTCCACCAGACCATCAGTAGTAGTCATCCACTGGCCATTAACGTTACCACTGGACTTCTGGCCCCACAGCAGAGCAGTCTCAATATCACGGCCATGAAACATACCGCAATCTTCACGAGATTCCGCAGTGAGGTTGTTGCCAGCAATAGGCGTAGTAGCCTGCATGGTGCCCGGAAGTGCCCAAGAGTTTCGGAAGATCTGGGTAAAGTTAGAGACACGAACCGGGTTCATCAGGCGGGACTGTGGAGCCTGACTGCCCTGTTCAAACGCATTACCAACACCATACAGCGCAGCAGGATTAGGAACAGCCTGCGCGGCAATCTGGCCAACAGCTCGTGCGCAAGTAAACTGCGTAGAGCTGATAATGGTAAGCACACGAACAATTTCACCAGTGGCCTGCACACGCAGCAGATCCCCTGGAAGCAGACTAGCAGTAGCATCTACCGTAAAAGTGGTATCGCCAATAAGCTGGCCACCAGTAGAGGTGCAGTTAGAGAACAGCATGGTTTTGGCAAAGTAGCCATGTTCCACACTGAGAGCAGTCTCGTCACCAAGCATACCACTCAGCCCAAACAGTGGGCACATACCATTAGGCTGGTAGCGGATCAGATTGGCGGCAAAGCTTTTGCGCAGATAATCCTGCGCCGTGCTCTGGTAGAAGTTGAAGTCATTAAGACCAGAAAAATACTGCGGCATGATTTCTCTCCTGAGAATCTAGAATGAAGGATTTAACTCGTATGTACTGTAGATCTTTCTTACGAGAAGAATCTACTAAAGTCGTCTCCCGCACCCTGGCCACCGTTAGGTGAACCCTGACCATTCAGGGGAGCGCCAGTAAGTGGGTTTGTCGGCCCTTGCGAGTTTTGTGACTGCCCCGCAAATGCAGCTGCGATCCCCTGCATATGACCATCCACCATTTCAGCAAGCTGATCTGGAGTGGCATGGGGATTTGCTTGTTTAGCCCGATCAAGAACATCCTTAGCAATCTTCTGCAACGCAGGATGTTGATAGTTCGAGCTTTTACTAGCAAGGACATTGCTAGCCTGGAACTCTGTCATCGTTTCCTTCCACTTGGGCTGTACCCGTTCATGGTAGGAACGCAGGCCGCCCTCATTCATACGATGGGACATTGTAACTGCCTGCTGAAATGCTTGGCGCGCTACAGAATTAAGCACACCTTGAAATGCCTGTACATTACCCTGCTGAATCTGCTGCATAACTTCAGGGGTAAGTTGCTGGCCAACAAAGTCCAGTTTACCTACTGCTTGGCCAAACTGATCCATATTGGCTGCAATGAAGGGATCTTCCCAGCCCGGCTGCTGTGGTTGCTGCTGGCCCTGCGGAGTTCCCTGTGGATTCTGCCCTGCATTCTGGGGCTTAGGCACAAACATATCAAGAGGATTCTGCTGGCCCCCCTGATTCTGGCCGGGCTGGGCAGGATTCCACAACTGCTGAAGCATTGCAGTATCATCATTACCACCTTGGAATCCCATATCTGCCAGCCCAATGTTAGGCATCTGGCCGCCTTGATTTGCAGCAGGAATAGAGGGGCCATTCATGTTAGGTCCCTGACCGGGCTGCTGCTGTTGTACGGGCTGATTACTGCCAAACGGATCACCGCCAAACAAACTTTCTACAGTGAGTTTACGAGATCCCTGGCCATAGTTCTGCTGGAGAGCAGGAGCGCCCTGCTGCTGAACACTCTGCTGGGAGAACTGCTGCTGGTTGGGATTAGGAAAATTACCACGCATCGGTTGATTCATTTTTATAACTCCAAGATATGGAAATTAGGCGGAATGCCTTTACTACAGTGGAACTCCCTTAGTACGTATTCCCTTCTGGGGACTCCAAAAGAGTTTGCGCACTAAGGGAAAGAAGTTCTTCAATCATTTGGATCTGGCCAGTAATACGAGCCACATTCTGCATCCACGGAACAAGATCTTTCTGCTCCATAGAAGGAGGTAAGAAGATTGCATCCCGCTGTTTGCACAGTACTTCCCTCATGTTCCAGAGAGTGCCAGCTTGAAAGTCATTAAGAATAAAGCTGTACTGCTCTGGAACTGGAGTTATATCAAGATGCCGCTGCTGCTGGAGCTGCTCCTCCAGTGGGAGGTTTCTGGCCGCTAGCATTTTGAGCCATTGCTTGCTGAATTGCTGCATATTGCTGTTGCTCCTGTTGTGTTCTCCGGTATTTGCGCAAATCTACTCCTTGAGCAGCGAGTAGGCCAACGACCATCTGCGGTCGCGAGTACTCCATATCCATTTCTGGAATCTGGGCAATTGTCTGTAATGCTACTTGGAGCATGTCAGCAGACATCATCTTGTCAGCAGGACTAATACCATCGCTGACTTCGAATTCTGCAATCTCTTCTTGCATCTTACCAGGATCTACCTGCACTGCCACTCCATTAGAGGGGCTGGTAATAGTCTGGGCCTGTGCATACATCAGGTAATTAGCAAGAAGAATGGTTTTAAGTGGCCCAAAGAAGTTACCTTCCAATGTGAGAGCAAGCTTCTGCTGGCGCGCATCAGATCGATTCTGCACTGTTACGAATTCTTCTTTAGTGCGATTGCCCTTAACAAAACTTCCCTGGGCCGTCTGGTTAACTCCATTGATATCCCGCGCCATCTGGAGGATTGAGCTCATGTTGGCTTGCATGAACTGGTAAGTAGTATCTTGGAATGGAATTGCCTTATAAGCTTCCTCCAGAGTCTTACCAACTGTTAGCCCAGTGACTGGAATTTTGCTGGAGGGGTTAACAGAATTAACATCCTGTGGCCGAATCCTAGTAGGATCATATAGCGCGCGATCACTAACTGCACGGCGCAAAGATGCAAGAGTTGCATTCATAAGACTAGATGCAATGTCCTGCGATGCCATTAAATTTTCTACAAAGGATTTGGTTTGCAGCCCCAGTCCATCATCATAAGGAAGTGCAAATACCATCGGAAGAAATTCATGAGGAAGGTTGAGGGGTTCTGCATATACAAGCAGCCCTCCAACATAGATCAGTTTCCAGGGAGCAGGAGTTCCAGACTTGCTGGCTGAATAAATTCCAAATTCCTTGGGAATAATCTTGGCATACATAGTACAAACTTCATACCGTCCGCCAAAACTGCCCCCCTGACCATTCATAGATTGAAGGCCAAAGAAGTTGGACCAGTTGTTAGGATCATATCCAACATCATCTATGCGGATGCGGGGAGTGTAGAACTGGTTAATGCCACTAAACATGGCACCCCCAGTAGAGATTGCGTCGTTGAAGTTGGAGAAAACTGCATAATTGCGGTCAAGATCTTGCAGGAATTCTTTCAATCGAATGTAGTTGTAGGCTTCCACATAACCACAGAAGCTGCCCTGCTCATGTACTTTGGACGGATCTACAGTATAGTCCCAGAAAGCATTGTAGGGATTGATGTACTTAATCTTATTCCCTTCATATACTGTAGTCTGAACTGGATCATCTGCACTTGCCCCTGCCTTTCGACTAGCAGTGCGTACATTTTTCTTTACCCAAGTGGCCTCTACTATTTGCAGATTATAGCGCAAACCAGCTTGTAGGGCCTTTGAGAGTTCTGGCACCCAGCCAAATCGAGTCTGGTCTTGCTCACAGAGCGCAGAAAGCATAAGAGAAGTGTTCTCATCTTCTACAAGATCCTGGCGCTCTTGATCTGGATCTTGGAATTTAACAGCATCAAAGGCATCCTCAGCAGATACCACACTAAAGATAGGACTGCCAGTAAGGAAGATGCCACAAAGAAAGGCATGAGCAGTATCATATTGAGGGAAGCAGACAGGAACTTCATGGTTCCCAATCTTAGTCTTATCCCCAGCCCGATTTACAGCTCTGCCTTCTAGCCCAGTCTGAGTAATATCACTTTCTCGCTGTACATAGCGATCAATAACTTCCATTCTCTTACGGAGGGCAGTGCGAAATGTGAACATGTCAAGATAGGATGTTCGCAACTGTTGCAGATTAGAAACTGCATCTGGAGTAAGAGTTACCTTACCCATGTAATTGCCCCGAACTTTTTGCTTTGCCATGAGAAGTTATCCCTAAAAGGCCTGTTCTTCAAGAAAGGAATCTGGGGAAGGTATCCCCTGAAGACTCCACGCAGTTTCACCAGACTGGTAAATATCTACAACCATGAGTCCTGCGTATTCCGCAAAGAACCCTGGCGCATAAGCTACTGTATCTAGAATATTATCTACATTGTTCTTCTTCACTGGATCAAATGCAGACAGTTCCGCCACAATAAGAGAGAAAGTGGCATCTGTCAGTTGGTATTTGCCTTCCATCATTGTGCGAATTGCGGCAAGGATTCGAGAATTCTTTGCAATGCCTCGGCTGTAGATAGGAACAAAATTGATTCCCTGTATTCCTTGCTGGGCACAGATGAACTCAAACCAATGGAGCAGAGAGTACTGATAGGCATCAGATTCCACACCTATAAGCTTGCACCCTCTACGAATCGACAATTCCAGTGCAGCGCATATCAGCCCACTAGGACTCCAATGGCCAGTAAGAAGTTCCACACTAGTAGGCACTCCATCATATACTTCATGGTAGTGAATTACCTGTGCATCGCTTCCTTTCTTATCTGTTGCAAGGTCGATGATGATAAAGNTACCAGTATGTGGCTCTCCNGGAATCTTTATCTTCCGTCTAATCTTACTGAAGTCTAGGCCGGCAAGAGGAATAGCCTTAGGATCGTTAAGGATCTCACTGCAAAAAGTTTGCGGAGTTCCTGCTGCCAAGTCCATCTGGAATTCTTGTTTGAGTTCTGCCACTGGATGCAGTTCTTCCCACAGGGATGTGCCATCTTGCAGGATTCCGCCAGTGATATAGGATTCCCAGAATTGGCTCATCTGGAGATTGCGGAGCATACAGGTGTACTGACCTGGAACGATCTCCTTATCTGGGTACATGTTACCAATGTAGAAGTATAGACAGCCGGTTGGCGCCTTTAGTTTCATCACATTGGCATGGAACCAAATCTTAAACTTCTTGGCTTCCTCAATTGAATCCGCTCCTTCTCTTGTCTGAGCATCATCTAGAATAATGGTATCTGGGCGCTGGTTCTTCACATTGGCGCCACGAATTGCAGTACCTTGGCCAGCTGCCATAAGAACTACNGGACGGCCATTAAAGGAGAACTTCTTGAGTTCCTTCTTATCAGTCTCCATCCCCACTCGCCAGTTGCCAAAGACTGCTTGGATGTTTCCAGAATCTAGCATATCTTGTACGTCAGCAAGAATTTCAATTGCCTTTTCTAGATTGGCTCCAATAACTAGAATGAACTTGCGGCGAGTAAAGAGGATAAGGAAGAGGACAAAGATCTTGATGAAGGTAGTCTTGCAGAATCCACGTGGGAATCCGAGAGCATAACGAAAGCTGCCACGAAGAGCATAGCAAGCAATCGTCATACGTGCCCATAGAGCCTTATAGAAGTTAGGCCATGGAAGCACAGCAGTATCGGGCATAGCTAATGGAGCAAGAACATCGAGAGTCTTAGCAGCTTCCTTAAGCTCCTCAATGTCTACTCCAATTTCAGCTAGTTCGCTCTGATAATGCTCAGCGCTATTCACTTATAGGATCATCCATTATTATGAGATCAGGTCTGAGGCCCTGCACTCGACTACGAACTTGCTGAAGTTTAGAGGACATCCGCAATGCATTCTGCCGGGTCTGCGGGGGGATTGCGCTTGAGGCCTGTACTTGCAAACGCAACCGCTCTTCCTCCAGTTTCTGTGCGAGCGCTTTCTTTATTAGACACATGGGGATTATACTCCTGTGGAGGGCGCTGCAAATCTTCAGATCTGGGGAGTGCTACTGGGGCACTAGCTAATTCCTGCATGAGTGCATCTCCAGTAGTTGCTACTAGAGTGCGCCCATCAATCTCTACTGCCTGATTACGCTCATTAAAGGTGAAGTGGGACTGTACTATCTGCACTGGCATAATAATTGTAGCAACTCTGCCAGCATCCTGTCCACCTTGCCGTTCTTCTAGCTGAGAGCGGCGTTTCATTCCATTTAGCAATTGCGCCGTACGAGCTAGTTTTATTGGATCATTCATCATTCCAATAACTACATCTAGCTGCTTGAGTGCCTTGTTCTCGATTTTGCCAATAAGATCATCTGTCTCACTGGCCTGCTGCTGACGCTGCACTCTTGTGGCTACAGCCAAATCCTGCAATCCTGCTGCACTAATCGCCTGACTGACTGCACTATCACTTACATTCATTGAGCGCGCAATTTGGCCTATAGCGAATCCTGCAATTAGGCAATTAAGAATGTAGCGATTCTCTGCACTCAGCGCTGCTATTGGCTGCTGCTGCCTTGCTAGAGTTTTAGTACTGACCGCTGATGCTGTCATAAGAGTACCTTGCAATCCTGGTGGCCTGCTGTGGCGCAATCTGTAGCATAGCATTCCCCTGCCGAGTTGCTAGCAGGATTCCCCACCTACTGCTCTACTGGCCACTACTCTGCTACTACTACTTGGAGGGAGATGGGAAAACTGTAAATTTTTTAGAAAATGTAGGGAGGACCAATAGGCTAGGCTAGGCTCCAAAACGCAAAAAGGTCCGTACCCCCTCGCTTGTAAATAAGAATCATTCTCACCTAGTCTA
>JGI24890J29729_1000415_pt1 | contig 27715 bp, 28 predicted proteins | sample FreactcultureFD7_FD_29729 | JGI IMG/M metagenome (IMG submission 29729)
GCTTGAAATGTTTTGCGTAATCAGTAATCGAATCTTTGCCCTTTTCGTCGTCTCTCACACTGCCCGCACAAGGAGATGAGAGTGTCGGACAGTCACGGCAAGCGAAGCTACTTTGCATCAACTCTTCCCACTTACGTTTGAGAACGGGTTTTCGATTTCTAAATCTACCAAAGTGAAAACAAGAAGTGTCTACCCCTTTTCGAGTTGAGAGCGGTATAAAGTGAGATCTATAACGAATGAACACANAGAGAGAGAGACGCGGTGAAGGGATCTAAGCCAAAGAGTTAGGGAGAGAGAAGTGGTTGATATTTTAGCTAAATACAGCGATAAAGAGTGAGAGACGAGCAATTGTGATGGCACTGAAACGTGGAAGGACTGGATAGTAAGCGGAATGGATCAACACCAGCGTTCGGGAGAACGAGCGCAGTGGCTCTGAGGCGATGAGATGTGTTCATTTCTCGAGATTTGACGACGAGCTTGCATCGAGTGAAAAGTCGTCGAAGAAGGGATTGAAGGGTGAATGAAAGTGAGCTCGAGTGAAGGGCGAGGCGAGGCGATACGTCGATTTGAAGAGCTAGAGCGAGGGGAGACTTCGCGAGCTGGAGAAGCGGGACGACGAGGACTCGTTGATTGAGTCTGACAATTCGAGACTGTAGAATGCAGCTCGTCAACAATGAGATGGACTGTACAAAGTGAGAAGTGACTTACATTGTGCAGTCTTCCTCGCTCGCGTCCAGGTCATGTTTTGATTCTCGTCGTTTCTAGTTTGGGTTGAGAGAGGCGAAGTTTGCGAAGAACTCGAGGGAGATCGACGAGGGTTCGCGAGAGTAGGTGAGTGACTCGTGATTGTCGAGGTGTAGTGCGAGTAGGAGGAACGACGAGAGGATGAGCGAGACCGATCGAAGGATTGCTCATGAGGGGGAGGTGAAGAAGCGGGAGTAGGAAGTTGATTCTGTTCCGAGTAGTGAGTGTGGTCGAAGTAGGAAAGGCTGGGTTGGATAGAGTCGGCGTAGAGGACACTGTAATCGTGACAGTGATTTTGAGCATCAAGCGAATCGTCCAAATTCATCTCAAGGTCCTCATTCTCTTTGTCTCCGAGGCCAGTCATGTCGAAACTGACAGCACGAGGAGACTGAAAAATGGTGTCGTGGAAGGGGTGTCGGGATTCGCTGGTTGAACGAGGGTTTTCAACGCCAGAAAGGAGCTGAGAGAACGAGTTGAAACCGGGACTAGGAGATCTTGCTTGACGTGACCTCGACAAGTTGGAATTATCGAAGGTGTAATCTGTGAGAGAGCATCTAGAGAGAGCGATCAGTTGAGTGTAAGGATAGGAGGGGGCAAGAACACAAGACAAGGAAAGTGACTAACGATCGAAGTCGAAACCATGTCCAGTCGAAGAAGGGGACATCGAACGTTGACGAGGCGAGGTCAATGAAACGTAGAATCTAGCTCGAATGTCTTCACTGAGCTCCAAGTCATCCCATGACGATTCGCCGATAGCAACCTCTTCCCCATTTCGATCGACCAAGTAAAGTCGACAAGTGCCTCGAGGCATGTTGTACATCGCTTCGACGTCTTGCAGAACGCGCTAGAAATAGACAATGGAGTGAGTATCTTGAGGAATGCCTCGACACTCTCGATCCACTCACCTCGTAAGGAACTGAACCAACTCTCATCTTTTCAATCCTCCGTTCTCCTCCATCTCCCACTTCGACTTTGATCACGCGAGGCATTTCTTGAGGGAGTGTAGATCGAGAAGTTGAAGAGATCTCAACAATTGAAGGAAGTCAGTTGACCTTGTGACGAATCAAGGAAATCCCCTGTTTGATGTCGGCTAAAGGAAGGGAAGAGGGGAGAGGGAGCACGAGATAGTGCTCGATTGGAGAGTGACTTGATCCTCCTAGTCAGCTAATGGATTAAGTCGTGAGCATTGAGTGACGAGGGAGAGAAGAGAGAGAGGACAGAGAGAGAGAGAAGAAGGGAAAATTCATCAATGGGATCCTGGGAGTTGCACACTCCTCCTTTTCCCTCAGCTAAAACCCCTTTCGGAGGGTGACTAGGGATCGAATAGCAGATTGACAGTGACTCCCGCGTAGTGACTCGACAGAGGCCACTCGCAAAAGAACGACGAGAGGAGAGGAGAAAGAAGAGAAAAGCGAAAGTAGTTTTTCACACCTTGATGATATCAACCCTACATCTCTCCCATAGCCGATGTTCGACAGGTTCATCCGCTTCCCCTCCTGAATCTACCATACCATTCGAAAGAGTTCTAGAGGCGGAGTTGAAATTGAGAAAATTATCGGAAGGAGCGGGGGAGGGAGGTTTCAAGCCGACTTGAAGCTCTGGCCCCGTAGTCCTTGAGGCTTCAGACGTATTCTTGTACGGTTCTATAATGATCCGAGGTGGTCGAGTGAACTGTAGGAGTGCAAAAGGGAAATCCCGATTTTTTTGGCTTCTGACCTCGTACAACCACCGCTTATGACCACGCTATAGCTCTGCCACACCCAAGTTGACCGCATATAACAGCTACAGCTCACTGGCTCCGACCGCAGCAACTTCGCTTTGGATCACGCCTTCGATTCCCTGACGTTCATCTTCGAAGTACGCCAGCTCTTCTTCTCACACAGCGACAGGCCGCCCAGAGCAATGCGCACCGTTCAAGGAAGCTCCGCTATCACATCGCGGCGATCTCTACTCTCGAGATTGATTCTGGTCCGTTTCCCTAATCTTCACTCAACACTGCTCGCTTTTCGCCCGCTCACGCCGTTTTTGACCTGAATAGACCACGAGACACTTTGGACCGTTAGGATGGACTGCTTTCGGAGGACCTTCAGCTAATATCGTCTACATACGAAAAGTGAGTCTGTTGTCTTGCTTTCTCCTGAGCGCAACTCACGCTCTTTTCTGTTAGATCTTCGTAACAAAGCAGGAATGGGTCGATGACGATACTTTCAATGATCTACTCGCACTAGGGAGCGCTCTTCCCGGACCAGGCTTTTCTCAGGTTAGTCCATTCGCCTCGTTTCGCTCAATCATTGCTTCAGATCGAGCTTGATTACTCTACAGCTCGCATTCGCCATCTCATGCCTACACGACGGAACAGTTTGCGGCTTATGGTCCTTTATCCTCCTTACGTTGCCCTGTTCGATCATAATGACTGGAGCAGCGTTTGGTGTTCAACGAATTCCCGCAACTCTCCCCGACGTCGTCTTCGCTCTCTTCACTGGACTCAACGCAGCTACAGTCGGTCTCGTCGCCCTCGCAGCTTACCAACTCTCGAACAAAGTCGTCACGGATCAAGCTACTCGAATCCTCCTCCTCGCCTCGGGAGCGATCGCAAGTTGCTACGAGAGTCAATGGCTTTATCCTGTACTCATGGTCGCTGGAGGAGCAACTACATTGGCAGTCGATCGCTTCGCTTTGCATCGAGCCAAACAGATTCTCAAGAGGTCGACCAACTCGAATTCAGGTATGCCTCCTTCAACAATTCAACCTCCAGCTCCAGTCGAAGAAATCGAGATGCAGCTGCCCCGGCCTGTTGAACCAGTCGCAACAAAGTTTGGGTCGTCGGCAATGGAGGATCAACCCATTCCTACCGCAACTCTCAGAAGAGGATTCTCAGATCGCTCTTCATCGATCGAACGATATCCTACACCGCCACTAGAAGAGCAAGAGAGTAGGAGAACGGCGAGTGAGATGGCATATGTCGAGGCTGAGCAGGAGGAGGAAGTCTACTTCAAAGTGACGGTCAAACAAGGTCTTTTCATGTTAGCTTCCCACTTGATTCATCCGCTAGAGTCACTGTAGCTGACTGAGTGCTATCATTTGACAGTGCTGCTGCATTCTTCGCGCTTTTCATTGCAATGTTGGCCGCGCGAGGAGCTGTCACGCAAACCTTCAAAGAGCTCGAATTTGCTACAAATCTCCTTCTCGCCGGTACAATCATCTTCGTGAGTCATCTCTCACACGGTCTACAGTGGTCTATTTAGCTACTCTCTTACTGACGAAACATTCTCCTATAGGGCGGAGGACCAGTAGTTATCCCGCTTCTTCGATCATACGTTGTCGAACCCGGCTACGTTTCTCCTCGAGACTTCCTCCTCGGCTTCGCTATCCAACAAGCTTGCCCAGGCCCAATGTTCAGCTTCACAGCGTATCTCGGAGTACTCGTCTTCTCGAGCTCGACAATCGCCAGTCTAGGAGGAGCATTGCTGGGTGTGACTTCAATCTTTCTCCCGTAAGCTCTCCTCCGATTCTCAGCTCTGTACTCTAGCTGAGGCTCGTAGAAGCGCTTAGTGGTATCATGCTCAAATTGGCGTTCCTTCCCTTGTATCAACGATGGAAAACCGCAACTCTCGTTCGATCGATCCTTCGAGGCTTCAACGCTGCTGCTGTAGGATTGGTAAGTCCAACCTACCTACATTCTACCCTTCAATTCTGATTGTCTTTGGCAATGTGACCTAGATCTATTCCGCCGTCTATCGACTCTTCCGAGTTGGTTTCATCCAAGCAGCTCCCCTCTCGGCTTCCTCCGACGGCGCAACATCGACTTCGCTAGATCGAGATGGATTTTGGGTCAGTACAGCCGCGACGACCTTCGTTGCGGTTCAATGGTTCAAGGTTCCGACTCCTTTGGCGATTTTGGCGGGTGCTTTGGGAGGAATGGCTTGGTATGGAGTGACTCAAGCGTGATGGAATACTACTGGATCCTCTCACGTAATGGGGTCCACTGAGAGATAGGACAGTACGAGGGAGCGGAGAGATAGCGACTGGTTGCGAGATCGTGCGACACCATTGAGATTCGGCTCTGTTTTGTCGAGTATCGAGAGGACATGCGGTCGCAGTCATCTCGATATGCACGAGAGGTCAATATATTTGTCTTTGATACCGAATCATGAAAGTTCGACAGCTTTGCGAACTGTTCGATTTTGACTTTTTCAACTTGCTTTCAATTCGCCAAAAAATGATCATTCGGACTCGTCAACTCAATCGAATCCTTGGACGAAGATGCGCCTCGACAGGAGCACTAGATCGCCTACTACTCGACATTCATGCAGCACACAACGCGGATCAACAGAGAGCAGGAGAAGCGACTTCACCAGTTGAGAAATCGGATGCAGCGAAACGAGGGGAAAGCATGAGAGGCGATGTAGTATTACCACTAGAGCTACAAGATGCCGTGAACGCTGTAGTAGATAGTAAGTCTCCCTATCTTGTGTGAACGAGTTGAACTAATTTCTCCTCATCTTGAATCCAATAGCTGTCGAGGACAAATCAATCTTACGCAACAATGCACTCGATCTCTACTCCCACCTACGCAAAACTACTGCTATCCTCCCTCCCCCTTCTTCCTATCGAGAGAAACAAGCTCTCACCCTCAATTACGACGAGGAAGTCTCTCTCGCCTATCTCGCAGGATTGATGCCTTCAGTCTATGCCGCTACTCTCAACGTGCTTACAACTACTCGGGACAGATTGAAGTCATTCGGAAAGACAGAAGAGGGGGAGGATTGGACACCAGATCGAATTTTAGATTTCGGAAGTGGAACTGGTTCAGCTGCATGGGCATTCGAATCTACCTTTGGAGCAGCGAAAGCAGATGGATCAGCGAGGGAGTATATCGGGTTGGATGCGAGTAGGCCAATGGTTGAATTATCGAGTGGATTGTTCGGTGCGATTCCTCTAAGAAGAACGGATGATGGACAAGTTGGAACTCAAGCGACCTCGACAAGACTCGACGCGAAATCACATCAACTCGTACTCCCAGCTTCATCCTCCTCTTTGGCGAAACTTCAAATCTCGCCCAAATCAGCAGAAACGCAGAAAACGATCGCATTGGCTGCATTCTCGTTGGGAGATCTACCGACAAAGGAGAAGAGGAAGGACTTGATCAGATCGATGTGGCAATCTGGTGCGGAAGTTATCGTTATCATTGATCGAGGGACACCGGCGGGCAGCAGGATCGTGATCGAAGCGAGGGAACAATTACTCGGGTTGGGAAGGAGGGAAGTTTCTAGGGCGGTTGCGAGCGAGATAGATCCCGAGCTGGCCGAAGAGGGACTCGACATCGTTGTCGATCCAGAAGTAGCGTCCGAGATCGAGGTCGACCCTTCCCTAGGTTCTCATGTTATCGCCCCTGTACGTCGTTTCTCGCTTCTTCCGTCTCTTGCGATCTCTAGTCTGACTACTTCAATTGCTCGTAGTGTCCCCATGACAAGCCGTGTCCTCTGCATCATGTCACGAAAACGTTCTGTCACTTCTCTCAGCGAGGTTCGTTTCCTTCTACCTTTTCAACCTGCCAACCTGGCTAAAGCTAAATCGTTTTCGCGCTCTCAGTGCAAACACCTCCTTTCCTTCGATTGACGAAGCACACCTCTCGAGGTGAAGACGATGCGAAGTTCTCTTACGTAGTGATTCGAAGAGGACAACGACCAGCTACTTCCTCAACCTCTTCTTTCGCAAGCCTCATGGCCGAAGTCGATCTCTCGCAAGAGCAAGACACAGCAGGAGAGCAGAAGGAAGCGGGAGGAGTTGAATGGCCTCGAATGATCGCACCTCCTCTCAAACGATCGGGTCATGTCATTCTCGAAGTTTGCGCTGCTTCAGGTGAAATACACTCGCTACGAACATTCCCTGATCCACGTTGGACTGACTGTTAGCGATTAGCACACGTTACAGGTGAGATTGAACGACACACGATTCCGAAATCTCAAGGTCGACAAGAATATTACGACGCGCGTAAATCCGCTTGGGGTGACCTATTCCCTCACTCGCCAAAGAACGGAGCTCAACCTTCACCCTCTACCTCCTCAACCCTCCCTTCGCAAGTGACCGACGACGTTGGGAAACCCAAGAACAAGTTTGGAGGAAGCTTGAAAGCGAGGAGCAACAAAGCTGCAAGGGAGTACGGGAAACGGGAAGCGAGGGAGATGAGGGGAGTTGAAGTGGGAAGGATGGGGAGGAAGGAGAAGAGAGAGGATGCGAGGTTGTGGAAGAGGGGATTGTGGAGTGAGGAGGCATTTGGAGGTGGACGAGGAGACGCGGGAGTCAAGGAGTACGACGTCGGGTTGGGGGAAGATGGGGAGTTCAAGGTGGTACATTAGATTGATGAAGAGTGACTCGGTTAGATTGGAGCTTGTTGTTGTTGTATTCTTTTCATATCGAATTCCTACACCATTTCCTCGCATTCCCTCTTCAATACTGAGCATAACGTCAAGGAACGAGAGCGTCTCGATGCGTTGTAGGTTACATGATGATACATACTACAGGAGGAGAAGGTACAGGTTCGGGACAAGGGGTAGTAAAGGAGGGTTACGACGAAGTTGCGACATCGTTTGTTGGACCCATGTCCTTGCCTCGATTCGCATTGTCTTGGAACCATCGTCGTTTCGCAGCGTCGAGTTTATCTTCCGACATACTATGAAAAGGAACGGATCAAGAGTGAGCGATGTCGAAGGAGAGAGAGTGAATAGAAACGAATTGCGAAAGTTTCAACGAACTGAGGTTTCATGCAATTTTGCATAGCTTTGAAGGGGCCCCTACACGCCCAGCTAACAGAGATTGTTCTCCCACTCGCACAGTCCGTGAACTCTGTGAATCAGGGAGACGAAGTTAGCGATTGATGAGGTTGAGAGAGAGTGAGAGGAAGCGTACCTCTGACTACCTCGTCACATTGCTTGATAGCGTTTGATTTGCACTCTGCGATAATCTTTTCCTCCTCTTTCCTACTGAGAGCGTATCTTGACATTTTGATCTGAAAGTGAGAAAGCCAAAAGTTAATCGGCGCTCTTCCTCCTCCCACTCACCTCTATACTATATTGATCATCTAGAGAAAGTCTTTGTAAGCTTCAAATTATCCTAACAAGCCATCCTTAGAGCTAAACAAGCTAATCTCGCTCATTTGTTCAGATTGACTTTGATTCATTTCCCTTCACTCGTTTCCGCTCATCTACAACTTGGATGATCACTCGATCATGCTCTATACGAATCAACAACACCTCTATAGCACACTCAGCTGAAATCGCAGCCATCGTCGCTCAATTACCCTCTTTCCTCCTACCTTCTTTCGCCAAAACTTCTCACCAACGATCAACGGCGCCAAAGGGTAGCAGGGCTTACTGCAGCACCTCGGATGCACTGTGTAAGTCTCAACGATGCTTTTCCATCAGCACTATGAGCTAATGAATCCATAACAGCTCCTTCGCCATCAAACTCTCGAACCCTTTCTTCCCGAACCACCTCATCCCTTCCTTCTCCTCGCTCGCTAGCTCTCCCATCTCAACAACGGGATCATGCAACGGCAGCAGCTCGGCAGGCAGACTTGGAGTTAATGGAGTCAGGCGGGGCAGAGGAAGCAGATTACTCGAGAATGGGAACGGACAGAAAGGGCAAAGGGAAAGCGTTAGACAAGGAGGACACCCGGCATATCGAGGGAAGGGTAGAGGTGGACGGTACCGAGGGAAGAGGGAATCTCGAGACGGATCAAACAAACTCAAACCTCGGAGGTCAATTGGTTCAACTCGTTTCGAAGCTCCCTCCCGATGCAACTCGAGAACAAATCCTCGATGTTCGACTTGAGCTTAAATCACACGATAGACTGGACGACGCTGGACCCGTCAAGGCACTCGTAGCTTTCGCCATCAGACGGAATTTCGACGACATCGCTCTACGACTCATGAATGAATCTGCGAGTTTAATGCTTGAACGGAGGCGGACGGAAACGAAGAGAACGACGTTATGGATGTATGTAGATGCGGCTCAACAGTTGGGGAGGTTGAAGAGATGGTCGGCGGTCGTCGAGGTTACGAATCAAGCATTCAAGAAGGGTTTGGTCTCGGCTCCTTTACTTCATCTCAAAATGAGGGCGTTCAACAAGAGGTCTCGATACATCGATACGATCAAAACTTTCGACCTTTACGAAGAACACGGTCTGACTTTAGACGGACCGGCCTACGACGAAGTTATCGAAGCACACCTACTCAACGCGGATTTACCGAAAGCGCAGGCGGTGTTGGCGGAGAAGGGGGAGAAAGGGTTTCACACGACGGTACAGACTTGTCTGACGTTGTTCGATGGGATGGCATTGTACGGAGGGAATCGAATTATGGAGGAGAAAGTGTTGAGGGATGCGAGTGAGGAGGAATTGGAGGAGGGAAAGGCGCTGAGACAGGATGTCAGGGTGTTGAACAAAGTCATGTCAGTGAGAGCGGGACGGAATGAAGTTCGGGATGCATTGGCTTTACTCGATTATTTTCAACTCGACCTCTTCCCCAGTGGACTCCTTGATCAATTTCGACAACTCCCTCTTCCTTCTCCCGACTCCTCTCTCTCCGAAGACCGTTCTTCACACCTCGATCACTGGAAACCTCGTCCAGATCGTTCAACCATCGTGACGCTCGTTGGAATCGCTCTCCGATTTTGGCGTGCCGACCTCGCTTCAGCACTCCTTTCCTCGACTCACGCTCGTTCCTTCCAACTCAATGATCACCTCGTCGCGTCTATCGTTCGTACCCTCATTACCGAAGGATCGATTTCCGCTGCAGAAGAATTCGTTTTCGCCCTCCCCCTCGGTCGAGCACGATTCAATGACTTCCAATACCCTTCCTTGCAGCCAGGCTCCTTCGTCTACGAATCACTACTTTCCGGCATTCTCAGGTTCAGGGGATTAGCTGGAGTAAACGAATGTTTTCGGAGATTGACGAAGACGAACCAACCCCCCCTCAAAGTTACCGAGGGTTTCATGAAGGCATTGGTGGACTACTTGGCGTTGGAGAAGATGAAGGAGCTGGGATTATCGGCGGATCTACTCGTCAAAGTTCAGAGAATCACTTCGGGAAGGACGAAACCGACTCGGGAGAACCTCAACACGCTACTCAAAGCTGCCTGGACGAGTGAACGACTGAGCGTGCACGAGTGGACCAATACGCGGAAGTCGATCGTACAAGAGTTCCCAATTCCTACTTCGGAGGATGGGATGGAACCACCTCGACGACCCCTTCCTTCGATTGCCGAACTCCTCGCACGACCCAAGGACCCTTCTGCTCATCGGGTCAGATCCTTCTCTCGCATTCGAGACAGTCTCAGCGATCGAAGAATTCGGCATTCATCCGAAACGGCGATTCAAGTCCTCCGAAACGACCACCTCATCCGGTTCATCTCGGCGAAATGGGATTACCTTCAGTCCCAGGTCCTCGATCTTGGAGTTCGACCTACGTACGACCACTTCACCATCCTCATTCGAGCTTATCTGAGATTAGGAGACGTCAAAGGTGCAAATCTCGCTCTTCGGTACGCTTTGAACGGAGTCAAGATCGCACCTCACGTCGCTCTCTACTCGACCATGATCTCTGGATTGAGTCGACTCGGGAGACACGACCTCGCCTACAAGATGTACGAGGAGCTTCAGAAAACTCCAGGAGTCGAACCGGACCGCCTACTGTTCGCTGCACTCGCCATGAGCTGCTCGAGAAGGAGGGACGTCGATGGTCTCATCAGAATCATGGACGAAGTGAGGAATCTCGTCAACTCTCCTCGGGGCAGACGCGTCGATCCTGGATTCATCAAGCAAACTCAAATTCAAACTCTCGCACGAAGACGAAACACTCCCTTTCTCGTCGACTCCCCTTCGACTTCTTACGACCCTCTCCTCGATCCTGTCTTCGTCACCATCTACTACCGCACGCTGAACGTTACTCGTCAACACCTTGAAGCTCAGCAAGTCATGCAGTCCTCCCTCGAACAAGGTCTCGTCCCGGATCCGGTAGTCCTCCAAGTCCTGCTGCAGACTCAGTCGTGGATCAAATGGAAAGGTAACAAGGAGAAGAAGGATGGAGCTGTAGGAGATCGGGAGGAGATGAAAGCGATCTTAAAGGAGAACTTGAGTAAAGTCCGTCGAGTTGTAAAAGGGTCGAAGGTAGGGCAGGGTCGAAAGGAATTGAAGGACATGCAGGCGTATTGGACGAAGGCGGAGGAAATTAAAGACGTGGACGCGAGCGAGTGGGCAGATTTCTTTCGAGATTCGAAAGAGCCGAGTCAGGGGAAAGTCGAACGGAGAGGAAGGAGGACATCGGCAGCATTCTGAAATGGGTGTAACTCGACTCCTCTCTTCTCTTTCACTCTGAGCGAGACAAGTGAGAGTGAGAACGCAAACTGCAGGTTGTTTTGGTATTCCGGAAACAGAGAAAAGAGAAACATAAACAGGATGTAAACAGCTAACCGAGACAAGATATAAAGTTGGACACAACGTGATCAAATCAACCCCTAGAAGAACGCGAACAAGGGAACATCAGTAACAGCGACGACTTCAACTTGGAATGAGTCGTACGTACCTATTCTTCCTCGTTCGAATGATGGTAATTCGAGCGCCTGAAAATACCCAATTTCCGTCTCGCTTCATTCAGGGAAGCCTCCAGAGTGATGATCTCGACCTGGACCTCCATCTCCCTCATCTTGAACTCGTGAGCTCCCATAGCATCAGGATCAAAGTCGTCCTGTCTCTTCATCTTCTCCTCCGTGATCGCCTTGACTTGACGAACGAGAGCTCGGCAGGCGTCCGTGACAGCCTTCGCGGCAGCTTCGAGGTTCTCTTGAGTACGAGACATGAGTTCCGACTTGACTCGAGAGGCTTGAACGAGTTGAGCGGTTGCAGAGGCGACTTCGTTTGAAGCGACGATGAGTTGTTCGAGAGTCGAAGATCCCTTGATGACTCCATCGGCAGTTTCGATGAGGAAGGTGGTGGCACGAGCGACAGCTTTCGCAGCCGAGATGAGACCGTCCGTCCATCGATTGTTTCGCTTGTAGAAAGCTTGAGCGGTACTCGAACCTTTGCCTTGAGCGACGATTTCTTGCTGCGAATCGGTAGCGGCCTTGATGAGGCGAGAGATGGCGTCCGTGATAGCGAGAGCCGAGGCGAGGATGGCATCGTGGATTTGCATATCGGTGGCACTCGTTCGAGAGTCTCGAGGAGCCGACATCATCGCTTGGAGACGTTTCGTTGCCGCCTCGATGGCATTGGCAGCCGCTTGCATCTCCGACTCGACGAGGTCTCCGATATCGCCATTCGCCTTGGCAGAGGAAGACCCTTGTTTAGGCTTGAGTCCCTCGACGGTCGAAGTGAGTTTTTGGAAAGCTGATCGAACCTCCATGTTTTGACGAATGACCACCTCCTTCCTCGCGTCGGGAGCCATGGATTGAAGTCGGTACGATTGGCAGGCAGTGAAGAATTTGAGGGCGGCGGTTCCGGGAGCCTTTCCAGAACGAGTGAGAGAGTCGATGGCGGCATCGTCGGGAGCGAATCGAGCGAGTCCTTTCGTGTTGACGAGAACCTCGGCGACGGCTTGAGCAAAGTTGTTGGCCGTCTTGATGACCTCGACGTGTTCTCCACCTTTGTCTCGAGAGAGGAAGAGGTTGAAGACCATGGCGAATTCGGTTGCGCTCGTTGTCGCCTTTTCCACCATTGACAAAGTGTATTCGGGAGTAGAGTTGGCGTTACCATCGTGCATCGGCGACTCGAGTTCGTAAAGAGCATCATCGACCTTGTGAGCGCATGCTTGGAGGATGGAATCGATGATCTCGTTGAACTTGTTCTCTTGATCGAGAACCAAGTTATCGATTTGTGCGTTGACGGCTTCATCGGTCGCTCCTTGGTTGAGTTGAGCATCGGAGAGTTGTCGGATAGTGTCGTCCATGCCTTCTTGCATGATAGCGATCTCTTGGTCCTTCTCCTCTCGAATACGATCGGCTTCTCCTCGTTGCTCGTCCATCTTCGAGAGAAGTTCGTCGATTCGGTTTTGTTTGTTCTGCGCATGTCAAGATAGGTTAATCAGCTGAGAGAAGAAGAGAAGTAAAGTGAAATAGGGAGAGAGAACTAACGCGGAGAGAATCTTCGAGTTCATCAATCTGTCGGTTGAACTTGCTCATAACACTCGAAACTTCAGATCCCTTTGATCGAGAAGCATCTTCGAAGCGTTCTTCGGCGAATCGAAGGTCTCGCTTGAGCCGTTCAACTTCGTCTTTCTGACTCTGCACACCTCGAACAAGGCTGGTCAGCGGTCACTCGGCATGAACAGGACAGAAGCGGGAACGTACAGCCTTGATCCTGTCGAGATCGTGTCTAGCTCTGTCTCGTTCCCTGATCATATCAGCCAATTCCAAGTTCTTCGTCTTGACGTCCCTCTCCATTCTTTCCATTCGATCGATCGCCTCTTGCGCCGAGTTCGCCTTCAATTGCATACTCTTGTACTTGCCGAGCATCTCGAGATGTTCGTTTCGAAGTTGCGAGTAGAGTTTGGCGAGGGCTTCGTACTTGTTTCGCCAGAGAGTGACTTGATCTTGTAGTTGAGCCATCATTTGATCTTTCGAGCCCATCTGCTGTTGGATCGACATGCCAACGTTTTGTAATTCCCCTTCAAGAGCTTTGACTCGCTGCGAGTCGCCGAATCTAAAGATCAGCTTACTCCCCGCGGGATCAAGAGACATCTCGACTCACGTTATCGTATCTTTCCAACATCATCTGATCTCGTTCCCATTGACCTCTCAACCCGAGGATCTCCCTCTCCAACTCTGCAATCCTCCCTTGGTTCATTCCGACCATCTGCTGTTCTCTCAATTGTCTCTCCAACTGTTCTTGCGCTTCCCTCTCCCTCATCTGCTGCTGTCTCTGTTGTTCCGCAAAGTCTCGTTCCTGCGCTTCTTGCTGTTCCTTCAATCGACGAGCTTCGGCTTCTCGTTTCGCTACTAGCGCTGCTTGGGCTCGTTCGTATTCTTCGAGAGCCCGTCGTTGCTCGTCGATGTCGATACCGGCTGTAGGAGAGGGTGCAGGAGGGGGAGCAGCAGGTTTGGCGGTTTGAGGTCGACGAGGTAGATCGGGAGTTTCGTCGTCGTTCGAGATGAGCGAAGGAGGATCCTGAAGAGCAGCCTTACGCTTCAGTGTTTGATCGGAAGAAGATCAAACAGAAATCGACATACAGTAGGAAGTTTGGGAACGTTGATGAGACCGGTCAAGTATTTCAAGTTTGAACATTCGTAGTAGAACTTGCGAAGTGAGAAGTGTTGATGATCGTATCGTTCTTTGAGAGGTTCGAGAGCGTCCATCGAGTCGGTACCTATGACAGTCGACGCTTCTTCAGCGTCTTTCGTTGAGGCGATGAATAGAAATGAAACTCACGTCGATACATTGCTCGAAGCATACTGATGATGAAGCGATAGATTCCGTAACTCTCCTTGACTTGAGGTACGAGAGCAGAGATTCGACATTCATTGTTCGCTGAGCCTCGGAAGTGAGCGAAGATGAGTTTCTGGAATGCATCGATATCGTCTTGTAGATTCATCAAATCCATGATAGTCTCGAAGCTGTGAGTTTGACGAAATACACGGATCAGCACGAGATGGCGGTGATACGCAATCCAGATGTACTCACCCTTCGTTAGGATCATCTACACCCCGGAGTGAGATATACTCTTCGTATTCGAACAATCCATTGAAATCCTTGTGCATTCGGTGAAACTTGAGTTTCGAGAGAATTAACTTGACGTAGGCTCGAATGAGCGCTCCGTATCCTCGAGAGACATCTCCTCCGACAGTTCGAGCACAGGTTTCGAGCCATGAAGTTTGGTTTTGAGCCTCTTTGAGAACCTGTACGAAATTCAGCACTTCAGTAGCTGCCGAAGAGCATGTGCTGATGACGAAGAATTGCGTACGACTGGGTGACCCTCTTGTAGAACTTTATGAATCATGATCAAAGCCTTGAAAGTCTGAACTTCGTCGGAAAGGATAGGTTGAACTCGAAGTCCAGACCAGATTGAAGCGGAAGAGCGGTAATCCCAAGTGTATACGATAGCCTCTGTTTATTCTTTCGAGGATCAACATGCGATACATGAGTAGTGCGAGGAAGAAGGAGGACTCACTTCGAACGTGTTTCTGCTTGGGAGCAGTTTCATCTGGATTCGTCGCCTTCTTGATCGCAAGATTGAGTTCTACCTCTGCCTTCTCTTTGTCGACGGGTCGAGTAGGATTATGAGATTGCTGAGGTTTTCGTCGTTCCGAATTTGAGTAACCTCGATCATCATCATCGTAATCTCCTCTATCTCTGTCGATGTAATCCGAAGTTGCCGATTTACCAGCTGATGAGCGAAAGCTATGAAAGATGGACGGAGGTGTAAGTAGGCTTGAATGGGGGATGAAAAGGGGAAGATGGGGGAAGATGGGGAAACAAAGATAAAGGGAGAGGAGGACGAACAGTGAGGCCATGAGTCTCTCTTAGACGTGAGTAGCTGTAGCACAGTGGATTAGCTCGAGCCAATCAACAGCCCTTGGAGGAAGTGCTCACCTTGCTGTCGTGTGGTTGAAAGTCAGTGACGAATGAAATAAACCGATCCGACCTGATACGATCAGCGTGAGAAGTGCTCAGCACTAGCAGTGAGTTGAGCTGTGTAGGTTCCTGATGAGCTTGAGGCAGACTTGCTGCGTCGGGGTCAAGGTGAGAAGGAGAGCTGCGCTGAAGCCGAATTCGATTCCCTCTGTTCCTTCTTGACCATACACTTGTATTCTCGCTTCGGATGCTTCAGAGGCACCTAACACTACTCTACAATCGCTATCACTAACAAAGCTGACCGTTTCCTCTATTTCCGCTTCGTTCTCTCGCTGGTTTCCTCCCTTTCGAGACCATGCTTCGTCGACGGGCTCGGGAGCTCTTGTCAAGCGTCTTCAGAGGATACCATACTATCATACTCCCGAGAACGACGCAGTCGAAACCAATTCTGTCGCTCAGACGCGACCTAACCGCTTCAAAGTCGATTCTCGATTCTGATCCAGGGATGCTGCTGCAGGCTGCCGCTACTGTCTGAACCGTAAGCCTTCTCATTGATACCAACTAACGACGAGATAGAGGTGGCCGAGGGGATCTGGGCGTCGCGTATCGTGAAAGGAAGCTTTTGACGGAAGCAAAACTCAGCGACCTGGTTTTGACAGCTCTTGCACTTGACTGACCTGTCAAACGTTGGAGTGAATGGCTTCTTGGGGATCGATATGGGTCGTCTCGATGTGTGGCCGCAGCGTTGTCAACCTTGGAAGTCTCGATAAACGTGTGAAGCGACAAAACGTTGTCTTCGCGAGCGAAGCCATTTCCGGGCTCGCAAGGACTCACTTCGTGTCGGATCAGGTCCATTCCTCTAGATAGAACTCCCATGTCGATCCGGGTTTGAACAAGTGTGAGAAAGGTTGAGTGGAAAAGGTGCGAAGAAGGTTCGGGTAAAGATACTCGAAAGTAGAGTAGTTGGACGATTAGAAAACGAATCAGTAATGTTGGATTAACCAAGCGAGCAACTCAGCGACGAGGCTTGATCTTCATCACCTCACTTTGGTCGCTCACGCTATCACGAGTTGCTCGCTAGTCCCGCTCGCCGAAGTCGAATCATCAAAGTTTTGCAACAAGCTCCCTGCGACGGGCGAAACTCGAAAACCTTGCGAAAAATTCGGATTCTTGCGCTTGAAATTGGACCCTACGATAAGCGTTTCAAGTCTGTTTAGGATGATTGATGACAGGCCCGCGTACGATCAGGCTTGCGAAGCGAAACCGATTTTGCCCAATTCTGATCTCTGTTTCAAATCTCATATTTGGCCTCTTACCAACAACACTCGCATCACGCGAATCTCACCAAACCAATCAGGAATGCCTCCAAAGGCTGTAGCAGCGTCTCAGCCAGTCGCAAGCGGCTCATCAAACACTCCCGCCTTCGCTTCTTCATCATTTTTAAAACCCTCGAAGGTAAGTTTCACTCACATCATCGCGATTAGCTCGATCAGCGACTCTAGAGGTAGATAGAAGGGATCTACATGGGATGATCCTGGAAGGGAGTGCGATCGTGACGATAAGAGAGAGTTACATCCATGGGAAGTTGGCCAACTCATCAGTAAGGGGCTACAGCGAGGCATAGAACGGCGGAAGATATGGGACGCTCCTCAGTACATAGCTGGAGCTTACGAGTGGGTTGGTCACTGCCCTTAGCGACCGCGGAAGCTATGAGTGCAGAGCACCATGATTGCCGAGACTTTCACCTGGATTTCTCGCATCCTTCGAAGATCTCGCAGCGCTGACCAGTCTCTTTCTCCATGGAACAGGAATGGATCGTCCCACCGAGACCCAAGCCGGGAAGAAAAAGTACAAAGACTTCATCCGAACAGGTTCGTCGAGATTTCTCGCTATTTGTCCTCGCTTCTTTCATTTCTGACTCTTTTCCATCCTCAGAAACCCGCAACTTCAAAGACGTCGCAGAAGGCTTTCAGAGAACGACGACAAGAATACGTCGTGGAATTGGAGGAGAAGGTTCGTCAACTGGAAGCGGGAGAAGGAGAGAAATGCGTTTTCTATCAACAACAAGCGCAAAGGGCAAAAGCTGAATCGACGGCTTTCAAGTCGGAGAACGATCAACTCAAACGAGAAATAGACAAACTGAGAAGGGAAGTCGAGGCTTTCAAATCTGGAGGAGGAGGAGGAGGTCCTACGAAGGGAAAGGCGAGAGCGCTTCCCGTCGAATTCGAAGAGGAGGATCCAAATACAACATCGAAACGACCGAGGCGGTCAGCGGCCGTACGTGCTCAAGCTGTAGTCGCTGCCGCCTCCGACAGATCGTCTCCGATACCCTCTGGATCAAATTCTTCTGCAGCATCTCGTCGTATATCGAATGCTAGTCAAGCATCAAATCATCCTTCGCCAGCAACTTCGACCTCATCAAACTCCCCTCCGGCTTATCCTTTGCACCAATCCGCTCCTGTCTTCGCTCACTCGCCCCTTCACGAAACCCATCCCGCTTCTCCCGCTTCGCACGATTCTCACTCGTCTCACCCTCACCCTCCTCCTTCACACCTCAACTCATCGAACCCGCACTCGGGCTCCTGTGGATTCTGTGCCTCGGCTTCCGACTGTCTCTGCCGTGAAATGGGTTATCAATACGCTTCTTCCTCAGCCACTCCATCGAATCAACAACTTCCCTCGGCACTCTCGAATGTCGCATCTCCGCAACAACTGCAAGAGGACGTCCCATTCGCAAACGAGACAAGCTACGAACCCGCAGTCCCCCTTCGACTCGGATCGAATCGAAGTAAAGTTCAAAGCGTTTGGAGAATCGATCCTCCGAAACAGATCAGGACAAAGTTTGATACGGTCGTCGCTGTCGCTGAGAAGGTACTCTGTAGTGGAGATCCTTCGAACTGTCCCGCTTGTTCAGATGATCCGTAAGTTCTTGCTCCCCTCGTTGTTTCGAAACCCTCGTCTTGACCTTTCCTTTCTTCCCCAGATTCGGCAAAGCTTTCTGTACCACTCTGGCTGCTACAGTCTGCGCCACTCCCTGTGCCAACTGCCCCGGTAACTGTTCAACTCCATCTAGCGCTCGCATCCCTACTCCTCCACCAGATCGTCACCTCCCCTTACCTCCACCTCCTCCCGCCATCACGACACCCTCGACTATCGACGCAGAAGAAGCGGCACTATTCGAATCGCTCACCGACCTGCCCTGTTGCGGAGATCCTCAACTCTGTGGTTCACTCACTTGCGGACCTTCTTCGACCGAAATCCTCGCTAGTGAAGGAGGTCCTGTCGATGCGGACCGTGTCTTGCTACCGAGGAGCGTTGAACCGGGAATCAGGACTGTCGATACCGTGCCTTGTAACGAAGCTTGGTCAGTACTCAAAGCTCATCCAAATATCGCTTTCGCCAGTATGTTGCTTCTTCTCGTTCATTAGATTCGGTCTCTCGCTGACTTTCTACACTTCTTGAAGATCTACAAATGCTAGCCGAAGTAGTTTCGAAGCGAACTCATTGTTCAGGACCTGTTCCTTCCTCACCGATTCCTGCGCCTGCGCCTACTTACTCGCCTCTGCCCCAATCACCAAGACTTCAGCTCGCTCCTCAATCAACGTTGCAGTGCCAGATTGATGCGGGAGTAAGGAAGAGATTGACGGTTGAAAGAGGAGCGGTGAACGAAGCGTTGGAATTGCTTGATAGGGCAGCCGCTCGAGGAGGTAGCTTGAGGAAGTAGATCGCCTGTGCCATCAGTTTGTTCCTAGGTGTATTAGAGGTATCGCTTGTCTGTTTTTGATTTCTGTGCTATACCTTCTTTACTACTTTTGTTTTGCAAAACTCTCATTTGGGCTCTTACGGAGCGACGAGATTGCGATACAAGCTTCTAGAATTGGCAGACGAAAGATGCAAAGATACTGATGTTTTCCTATCTACAGTTGCTGATAAAGTTGCTAAAGTAAAGGGAAGTTGAAGAAGAAACAGAAAAGAGCAGAACTATACTGATTGCGATAGATTTGCTAGCGATACTTATAGAGTTTCCCATTTCGCGTCCGAGATACCCATTAACCTCCTCACCAACTCGTCCCTCCTTGCTACATGAGTGAACTCGATCGTCTCTCCATGATGAAGCTCTTCGTGAGGTTTATCTCCTTCTCCCAATCCACCATTCGCCTTCTCGTCCATCCTGTCCGTGAGAGTTTTGAACCTCAGATCGAGTCCCATTCCTTCGAGATTGACTGAAGCTGCCCATCCGAGAACAGTTCGTCCGATCCAAACTCCTCGTTTCTTGATTTCGACGATGTCTTCAATCGGTTGCTCGAAAGTCGGGTGAGCCATACCGGCCTTGAGGGGAGCGAAGGAGATGACAGATCGAGCCAAAGCCGGAGAGTGCTTGACGTGAATGTGACCTGAAGTACCATTCCATTTTGCAGGGAAAGCTAGAGAACAACGAGTGATTAGCTTGAGAATCGGGAGCTCGAAAACAGACGACGATGACTTACAATGAGGAGTGTGATCGTCTTTTGCCCTTGACTGGTAGAATACGCGATCGATCTTGTTTCCGACCTGTGAAGGAAGACAAATGAAATCAGTTTCTGTCAACTCGACCGAGGAAATGGCATGGGATTCACCTTTTGACGAGCGGTATCTCCTTCGACTTGTACATCAGCACGGAAGGTAGCAGCCTTCTTTGCAACTTTCCTGAATGCCGAAGCAAACTTTTTCTTTCCGGTGTGAATAACCTTGTCTTTCGTCGAATGAGTGCTTTCATCGTCCTCGTCACCCTCCTTCTTTCCAGCGAGAGATCCAGCTTCGATACTGTGTCCAGTCTCCTCCTCGCTGTCGGTGTCGTCTTCGATTCCGTTCGCTGCGACGGCAGCTTTCATGTGAGAAGCGGTTGGAGGAGGGGGAGGAAGAGGGAAAGGGGTGTAAGCTCGCTCGGCGACGCGAACAATGTGAAGGACGAGTTGAGCGTTGGTAGGTACACCAGAGAAGATTGAGCTGTGAGCCCAAGGAAAACCTATCAGTCTCTGGACCTTCAAAAAGACTGAGCGAGATCGGATACTCACTTGCGCAAGTCTAGTTTCTCTTGCCAGTCTGGAACCTTCTCTACGAAAAGCTTGACGCCACGAATAATGATAGGTTGACCGAAGAATGCGAAACCGAAGGCGAAGGAGGCAATTCGAGCCCACCATTTGACGGGAACGACGGCGAAAACAATAGCGATTGGAACGAAAACGGCACCAGCGAGTTTCTCACGAGCTTGATACTTGGGGTAAGGCTTGGGCGGGCTCAGAGCACTATCGTCGAAGAGAATCAGTCAGAAGTATCCGAGTGAGTGGAGGAAGAAGCTGCTCACTTTGCGAAAACTTCCATCAGATCAGCGAGGTTTCCGAGACCATCTTGCGCTCCCTTTGCCATTTTACCAACAGTTGCATCTCTCTTAGCTTTTGCTTCCTTCGCCTTTGCCTTTGCCTTCTTCTTCTCACTCAACTTTTGTTCCTTCTTTTCCTTATCGGCAGCAACTGCTAATCCGTCCTGGTTCGCGACATCGTTCAGCTCAACCTCGTCGCTATCGAGATCGTCATCACTGTCCTCGTCGGAAGAGACGTGTTGTTTCTTTCCAACCTCAGCATTGCCTTGTTTCCCTCCTCTCTTTCCACCGACAACAACCCGAACTCCGAATCGCTGAATGACGTTCGTGAACTCCCAAGCTTGCTGTTCGATTTGTTCAGCTCGTGAACGGTGCTCGATAGGGTGATTTACTCCAGCTAACATCGACTCGTCGCCTCGTTTGTTGGTAGGATCGGTTGCTGAAGGAGGAACACCAGGAGGAGGAGGAACAGGAGGGAAGAGGAATTTGCGAGATTTGGGGTAAACAGTGAGAGTGGCCTTCGTAGATCGAGCGCCGTGTCAGCCAGATGGTCCGAATGAGCGGAATATTGAGAGAAACGAACGAAGAGGATCATAATGGCAGGGACAACGAGACCGAAAGCAGCCGAAATGAAGTAACCCTGCAGATTGCAATGAAGTCAATAAAGCTCTCCGTATCCCAAGATCGAAAGAGAGGCTTACAGCTGCGAAACAGGCAGTCCTTTTCTTCTCTACATCGTCCCAACTCATCAATCGCATGATCTCTCTCGCTCCGAAAATGAGCCATACACCGAGAGTCGCATAAACTCGTTCAAGGTTTGACTTGAGTTCGTCCGAGTCGAAGGGAACAGCTGGAAGACTCGAAGGTCGAAGATCGGGTTCTCCTTTGGGAAGTTTAGTCGGGGGACTGAGTACATGAGCGACTTGCTGTGAATAGGAAGACTCGTCGTGAGTGATGTACGATATGGAACAGGTGTAGAGGAAAGCTTACAACGTCGAATCTTCGAATCATGGCCCATAATTTATCATCCTCCATTCCGGGAACGATAGTTCCTTTTGGTTCTTTTCCCTCGAGCTCTCGTTTGTCGGCCTTCTGTTTCTCGATCTGAGCGTTGACGAGGTGATCTGGTGCATCTCCCAATGCAGCAGCTTGATGAACTGGGTGGACATTCGAACCGAGGGGAAGGACATGATCGGTATCGGTTGCGGTAGCTGGATGTTCAGCGATGTGACCTTGAGCGGAGGGAAGGATGGGTTTCGAAGTTGCAGGAGGAACGATATCTGCTTGAGCGAGGGGGACTCCATTTCTAGTATCGAGAGGTTGAGAGGAAGTGGGAGGTCGAGCGACGGCGGTTTCGATGGGGACAGGGGTAGGTTCCGTGACGATAGGTGCATCTGGCGCGACTCTCTGACTTGCTACGGGAGCAGATTCGACTGCTGGACGAGGAGCTTGATCTCCCTGAGGAACCGAATTCGATGCTGGAGTTGCTCTCGACTCCCGGTATGCTTGTGCGGATCCATCAGTCTCACTCAATTGCTCAGTAGTTGGTGCAGGTGCTTTGTCGGCAGGGGAAAGCTGCGCAGCGGATGGAGGAACGGTTGAATCTCCAGCACGATCGAGGTAAGCTGAATCTGGTGCAGGAGCGTTGACAAGTTGATCTCCAGGTGCAGTAGTATTGTGAGCTGGTTGATAATCCGGTGGAGGAGGAGTTGAAGTCGTGTCGACAGTTGTTGGTGAATGGGTCGAAGTCGAAGTCGAAGTCGAAGAGAGTGGAGCAGCTCCAGGAGTGGAGAGTTGAGAGAAGTTGATCGGCGGCGCCGTATAAGGAGTACCTTCTGACATCCTCGTCTAGGCTGTGAGGGGGGGCAGAGGCAGAAGGAGAAGTCGGCCCAAATTGCTTGAGATAGATTGTTTCGAAAAACGTCATTGGAAGCGGTGAGCGAGACTTCGCAGTTTGAGCCAAATTGTTTGTGAGCTGTAAAGCCTGTCGTCTCGTTGAGAGTCAGAGTCGTCGAAACCGTCGAAGCTGAGCGAGAGGACCAACGAAGGGAGAAGTTAAGACGAAAGAATCAAAATCGATCGAAGATTTCGTTTGACGCTTGCCTTGCTTCTCTTAGTGGACCTGATCTACCTCCCTAGGAGGTCACTCTCTGGCGCCGCAGTAGTGCGACTCCGAAGCTGTTGTTCAGACATATCTGTCGAAGGAAGGATTTCGCAAGGGAGACAGATTCGACGAAGTTTTGTCGACTTTGAGGACTTCGACCAAATCCGATCGCTCTGAGGGTCCTTTGGAGGAAGCGTGTTGAATCGAGAGTGCTCTACGCTCAGTCGGACGTGCAGGAACACAGAGACAGCACAGGAGGATTGCAGCGAGTTTTTCGCACAAATTGCGAAAGACGATTCCGACCTGACTGGCCGTCCTAGTCCTTCTTTCGCATCTACAACGACCATTTACGACGTTGAGCATCCAGTGAGTTCAATGAGAGGAATGGCTTCCCTTCTCTTTCTCTCGTTCTTCTCTCGCAAGCCATGGCCTTCGCAAACGGAGATTTACCCTTTCGACCCTGACGAGTTTCTCTCACGCATTACTGCTACATCTTGAAGAGTCGACTTACGATTCAGTTGTTGGATCGGGTCTTGCGAAATATTCGATCAGAACTTTTCTCGTCGGTTCACGTTCGACCGCGTTTCTTGACTTCCTCCATTCTCACTCACGTCAACTCCACTCGCCAACAAGATGCACAGATCGAATGGATTCTCCGTAGATAACCTGTACGTGCTTCTCCAATCCCTGTGGAGCTCTTGCCCGGATCAATCTCGAAACGCGTCCTCCGCCCACCTCGCTACACCCCGAAGGAGACAGTAGAACTGGCTGGAGTAGTTCACTGACTATATCTACGCGCTATAATAGCTTCAACTTGGGTGCAGATTCGACTCCAAAGCGTTCAAGACCAAACGGATCCGCTTCCTCTAGTAATCGACCATCTCACCTCTCCTCGTCTCCTTTACACTCTCAGCATACTCCAAATGGAAGGCCCACTGCTGGTCCAAGTCGCTTGAACGGTGCGAGTCCTACGAGGTGAGTGAGAATCCATCCCTTCCTCTCTTCACTGCCTCTTTATTCACCTTAGGACTTTGTACTTGTAGCTCCCTCGCATCCCCTACTACTCCAGCAACTCCAGCAACTCCAGCAGTCCCTTTTTCGAAAAGGGAAGGGAAACTCACCCTCCAAGAATCCCTCAATGATCATCTACCCCTCCCTACCTCTGCCGAATTATCAGGAACGAAACCGAGAATTGCACTCAGCAGTACAAAGAATCCAGCAGATTACGATTATCGAATTGCGTACGAGAGGGCGATGGAACGAAGTGAAGGTGAGCCTATTCTCAAATTTATTTTCGCAAAAGGAATCGAAGTGCTGACCCTTCGTTCTCTTTCCAGTCCTCGATACGATGATTGATGAAGCAGCGCAAATCTTCAGGGAGTATTATGGATTCGACGAATTCGCAGATCCAGGAGTGCAATCTCAGGCAAGTTTCGATTATCCTTCCTTTCTCCTTCCGCATGTGCTGACCGATCCCTCATTATACAGGACGAAGTCATCGTGGTCGGCCGATTATGTGCTGAATCTGACAACGCAAAGATGAGCGAAACTTCAAGTTGGCTCGAATCCTCAAGATCTCTCGGAAGTGGACATCGAGTACAATTGCGCTTCGAGCCTACGTGCGTCGTGAAAGGAGGAGGACACGGCGGAGGAGGAATGGGATTATTTCCAGGATGTATGGTCGCGCTCAGAGGAATCAACGGAGGTGGAACAGTTTTCGCAGTGAACGAACTGATCATGGTATGTCACACGCCTCTCTCGTATCCGGTGCAGAAGCTGATTCGAGAATGTCGTCTTCATAGATGCCGCCTATCGATCCTCATTACACTGCACCTTCAGAACTTCTCATTCATCAATACGGAGATGGACCCAAACAACTCAACGGCAGCCCCATGTCGGTCATCGTTAGCGCCGGACCTTACACTGTAGAATCTGATCTCGAATATGAACCTCTAGATGAGTTTCTCGGTTTAGTCAAGGAGGAGAAACCTGATGTATTGATCATGGTGAGCCTAGAGGTCTCTCAAACCGATATTCTACCCAACAAAGCTGAATCTTTGTTCGCATTCTAGCTTGGACCTTTCATCGATGCTGCACATCCACTCATCGCTGCCGGAGATGTCGACGAATTCCCTACAGAACTCTTCCGATCGCGAATCTCGTCCAAACTCGTTTCGGTCTACAGCGCTTCACCACGAACGCAGATCTTACTCATTCCTCACGGTCGAGACTTGACGAATGCTCATGCCGCCTACCCTCAAGCGCCGTTCAGAAAAGACGACCTAGGATTACCAAAGGTGAGTCAAGACTTGCGGGACTCAGCAGCGCGTGTTGTCGAGATCCTGAATCACTCTTGTTATCCCACACAGGTCGTGCGTTTACTACCAAACCCAACGTCCTTCGCTATCAATGAAGTTGCTTTCGGAATCTCATCGGTCGACGTTCTCTGGTCTCTCAAGATGCAAGAGTTCTACAAGCGTTGTCCTGATGGAGATCCTGTACCGGAAAACTACACTCCAGATCCCCAAGCGAAGGATATCATTACAAGGGCGTGCAGACATCTTCTCAGACAAAGAAGGTGAGTTAACCTTCTGCGATACCTCAGCAAGCGAACTCTTTCTGTACTCTCGTTCCTCGCTGACATGTCAGCCCCTTCCGCTTCACTTGCTTAGCTTCTACCCGATCTTCCCTTCTCCTCCTGGAACGAAACGTCTAGATCCTCTCAATCTCGATATAACCCATTTCGATCTCGTCAAGATGCAGACCGGACCCGATATCATCATCGCACCGAGTGTACAGAAAGCGTTTACGAGAGTAAGTTCTTGGATTCATTCCCAACCTCGCTACTACGATTTTGGAAGCCTATCTTCCCCTCTTCTTCCCGCTCTCCCTCCGCTCGAGACTTAACATTGTACTGACGCCCTTTCTTCCATCGCTGCTAGACTGTCGATTCCGTCACGATCATCAACCCTTCCTACTTAACGAAAGACGGTTCTCAAGCTGGAACTTTCGCAAGATTGACCATCCACCCTCTCGACAAAGACAACTTGGAAGAACTCGCTTCGAATGGGATGGTAGACTCAGGCGGAGAAGCGGACGAACCTGTTGAACATAGGCTATGGGAGAGATGTAGGGTTGATGTCATCAAGGTGTGAAAAACTACTTTCACTTTTCGCTTCTTTTCCTTTCCCTCGTCAGTCGTTGCGAGTTAGTCTACTACGCCGCTGTCGAGTCACAGAGCGGCCGTCACTGTAAATCCTCTTGGTCGATCTCTGAGTCACTCTCGAATAGGGGTTTCGGCTGAGGGAAAGAGGAGCGTGCAACTCTTATTCATGAATTCCCTTCTTCTCTCTCTTTCTTCCTCTCTTCTCTCCCTTGTCACCCAATGCTCACAAACTTATTTTAATAGACGACTAGGTGGACGAACTACCTCGTCTATCGACTACTACCTCACCACAGCCTCGCTCCTGTTCTTCCCTTAGCCGATCAAACAGGGGATTTCCCTGATTCGTCACAAGGTCACAAGGTCAAGTGACCTCCTTCAATTGTTCAGATCTCTTCAACTCCTCGACGTACACTCCCTCAAGAAATGGCTCGCGTGCTCAAAGTCGAAGTAGGAGATGGAGGAGAGAGGAGGAGAGAGAAGATGAGAGTCGGTTCAGTTCCTTACGAGGTGAGTGGAGTTCTCGGATGAGCCTCAAACAAAGTGCTGATCTCTTTCCTGCCATTCACAGCACGTCTTGCAAGACGTCGAAGCGATGTACAACATGCCTCGAGGGACTTGTCGACTTTACTTGGTCGATCGAAATGGGGAAGAGGTTGCTATCGGCGCAACTTCATGGGATAATCTGGAGCCCTATGAGGAGATTCGAGCTGGATTCTACGTTTCATCGACCTCGCCTTGTCAAGGCTCGATGTCCCCTTCTTCGACTGGACACGGTTTCGACTTCGATCGTTAGTCACTTTCCTTGTCTTGTACTCTTGCCCCCTCCTATCCTTACATTCGACTGATCGCTCTCTCCAGATGCTCTCTTACAGATGACACCCTCGATAACTCCAACTCGTCGAGGTCACGTCAAGCAAGATCTCCTAGTCCAGGTTTCAACTCGTTCTCTCAGCTCCTTTCTGGCGTTGAAAACCCTCGTTCGACCAGCAACTCCCGACCCACCTTCCACAACGGTATTCTTCAGTCTCCTCGAGCTGTTAGTTTCGATATCACTGGGCTAGAAGAAGATAAGGAGAACGAAGACTTTGGTATGAATTTGGATGATTCGCTTCATGCTCAAGATCACCATCGCGAGTACCATCTCCTCTACGCCGACTCCTTCCAACCCAGTCTCTCTCACTTCGCCTACTCTGGCTACGTGGAACAGAACCAACTTCCAACTCCCGCTTCCTCACCTCCTCCTCACGAACGCTCCTTCGATCGTTCTCGCTCATCCTCTCGTCGTTCCTCCTACTCGCACTGCACCGCGACAATGGCAACTCACTCAACTACCACCGTAAATCCTCACCGGTCTCCCTTGACTTCTTCGCAAAATTCGCCTGTCTCAACTCGAACTAGAAACGACGAGAATCAAAACAAGATCTTGACGGCAGCGAGGAAGACTGCACCATGTAAGTCACTTCTCACTATATATAGCTCATCTCATTGTTGACGAGCTGCATTCTACAGTCTCGAATTGTCAGACTCTATCAACAAGTCCTCGTCGTCCAGCTTCTCCAGCTCGCGAAATCTCCCCTCGCTCCAGCTCTTCAACTCGACGTATCGCATCACCGCGTCCTTCACTCAAGCTCACTCCCATTCACCCTTCGACCTTATCCTCGACTTTCAATTCGATGCGAGCTCGTCGTCAAATCTCGAGAAATGAACACATCTCATCGCCTCAGAGCCACTGCGCTCGTTCTCCCGAACGCTGGTGTTGATCCATTCCGCTTACTATCC
>JGI24890J29729_1000418_pt1 | contig 27685 bp, 30 predicted proteins | sample FreactcultureFD7_FD_29729 | JGI IMG/M metagenome (IMG submission 29729)
CAGGCAGCAGTGGCTGCGCGTGAGCAATACCACGACGCATATGTAGAAGGTGTGCTGGAGAGTTACGCAGAGTTTCATCAGCGCATCACCCAGCTCGAAGCCGCGCTGGTGGTGGCGAGGAATGTATGCAGTCTGGCGCTGTCGGCAATACAGGAGCAGCACTACTCTGCATCAACGCCAATAGCGATGCAACTTTACCGTCAGGCTGTGACGGAACTTCCACGCATGCTCGCTGCTATCGACTCTGTAGGGGTGACTAAGTGATAACCCTACGCTGCGGCATATGTGGGCTGGTGTACGAAGGTTGGCGCGCGTGCCCGAGGGGATGTGCATGAACGTCCTCGACATCGAGTGCTACGGAAATTATTTCCTCATCACAGCCCGCCCCGTTGCGGGCGGTGAACCCACCATCGTGTACGAGCGATTTAACGACGAGGTTACAGCCAACGCACCTATTCCTGCCGGCACTGTGATCACCTTCAACGGTCTTAACTACGACCACCCTATGCTGTCATTGGCAGCGACCGGAGCAACGAATGCCACACTCAAACGCGCCAGTGACGCCATCATCGTCGGTGGGGTCAAACCTTGGGACATGGAGCGAGAGTTCGGATTTGAACGTCTTGCGCTCGATCACATCGACGTTATTGACGTTGCTCCAGGTCAGGCAGGACTCAAGATTTACGGAGGTCGATTGCATTCACAGCGACTTCAAGATTTACCAATCGAAGTATCTGCCGTCATTACACCGGCTGATGTGCCCCTCCTGCGGTCTTACTGTGCAAATGACCTGCTTACCACCATCGACCTGTTCAACCGACTGAAACCACAGATCGACCTGCGCGTCGAGATGTCGGCCGAGTTCGGCATTGACCTGCGCAGCAAGAGCGATGCACAGATTGCCGAGGCGGTGATCCGCAGCGAGGTCGAGAAGTTGGTCGGCCAGCGCCTGTACCGACCGGACGTGAACCTTGGCATGGAGTTCCGATACCGCGCGCCAGCCTGGGCCGCATTCCAGACGCCTGGCATGCAGAACGTGCTGCGACTCATCGGTGAACAGACGTTCGCCCTGCGCCGCGTCAAGACCGCCGACCACGCTGTTGGCAGCGTCATCATGCCCCAGGCGCTTGACGGCCTGCGCATTCGCATCGGGCAGGGCGTGTACCGCATGGGCATCGGTGGCCTGCACAGCAGCGAGAAGTGTGTGTCATACCGCGCCAGCCCCACGCTGCGCATCGTGGACCGCGACGTGACCAGCTACTACCCGAGCCTCATCATCAACGCGGGCATCGCGCCACCGGCCTACGGGCAACACTTCGCGCAGGTGTACCGCAGTCTGCTCGACCGCCGTGTGGCCGCCAAGCGCTCCGGCAACAAGGTCATCAACGAGGCGTTGAAGATCGTGCTGAACGGCNCGTTCGGAAAGCTCGGCAGCATGTACTCGATGATGTACGCGCCTGACCAGATGATCGCGGTGACGATCACAGGGCAACTCGCATTGCTCATGCTGATCGAGTCGCTGGAGGAATGCGGCATAAAGGTCATCAGCGCGAACACGGACGGCGTGGTGTCACTGGTGCCCGAACACATGNGCGACACGTTTGAGGCGGTCGTGGCGTGCTGGGAAATGACGACTGGATTTAACACTGAGGAAACAGAATATGCCGCGCTCTATAGCAAAGATGTCAACAACTACGTTGCGGTCAAGCCGGATGGGTCGCCCAAGCTTAAAGGCCTCTACGCACCGGCTGGCCTATCGAAAAATATTACCAACCCCGTTTGCACTGATGCGGTTGTGGCGTATCTTACCGGGGGTGTTCCACTTGAAAGTACGATCCGATCATGTGCCGATCNTCGGCAATTTCTCACGATCCGACAAGTTAACGGCGGGGCGCTTTACGATGGAGAATATCTTGGTAAGGCAGTTCGCTGGTATTACGCCAGAGGAGAGACTCGCGGGATTTCATATCGGACGAACGGCAATAAGGTCGCACGGTCGATTGGCGCGCACCCATGCATGGAATTGCCCACGGTGATGCCCACCGACCTAGACTATGACTGGTATATAAACGAGGCGGCCAGCATTCTGGCTGATGTGGGTGGTTAAGGTCATCGTGCCGGTAAGCGGCGGCAAGGACTCACAGGCATGCCTAAAATTTGCATTGATGATCTACCCGCCAGAGGAAGTAGTCGGATTGTTCTGTGACACCAAATTCGAACATCCGATCACCTACGATCACATTGACCGCATGGCTGAAATGTACGGCGTTGTCATTCACAGGGTCTGCGGCGGCAGTGTGATCGACAAGACGTTGAAGTACGGNCGCTTCCCTGGAGGTGGCGCACGGCACTGTACCGACGAATTGAAGATACGCGAAACCCGGCTTTTCCTAAAAGCGTGGAACGCTCCAGTGGAAGTTTGGTATGGGATGCGCAGTAACGAATCACACGAACGCAAGGTTCGTTACGCTGACAAAGAACTCGGAGAAGTATATGAACCTCACGAAGTCATGCCCCGAAAATACCCAAAATATCTCGGGCGAATGGGCATCCGATTTAGACTACCTGTACTCGATTGGTCAAATGAGGACATCATGCAGTTTCTCGATGGGGCTCATAACCCACTCTATGACGCAGGGTTTGATCGAGTCGGTTGTTTCCCATGCCTCGCAGCAGGCGACACGACAAAGAAGCGTGCGTTTCAATACGACAATTTTGGACGAGTGCAACACATCCTTGTGAGCGAAATCGGTCGCCAGATTGGTAAGTCGATTTGGACAAGCAAAGGCATCAACTGCGAGGTTTGCTCCATATGAAGCTCTACCAGACGCACGACATGGAAGGCGCGATGCGCCGCATGTACGAGACGAACCGTAACTCGGTCGTTTACTGGCGGTACCGCTCAAACAAGCCGATACGCATGCGCCTCAATATGGTCCGCGACATTCCGGTCGAGCAGTGCCACGCGTGGAAGCCATTTGCGCAGGCCACAATCGAGCGATGGCAGACGCGCGGCGGCGTGATGGTATGGCGCCCCCACCCGCTCACCCACAAGGCACCTGTGCCCGCCTGTGACGCCATGTTGTTCGTTGAGTGCCCGCTCCAAATCGACCGGTTCAATGCATCCATTGCCAACGTCAAGCAAGAGGTCATCGTGTACCGCCCGCCAACGTGGAAGGTTCACAACGACACGGTGGACCACTTCTACCCCGGCAAGGACACGTACATCACGCTGGAGGCGATTGCCAAGGCGCTGGTGGGCCGCGAGTTGACCGAGGAAATGCAAGGCGTGCTCGATGCCTGTGGCTATCCTGCAAGCACCACGGCGGTGTTCACAGGGTGGGACATTGAGCAGTTGACCGGCTGGAGCGAGGCCTATCTAAAGTATGCGCTGCATTACAAGTACCGCTATCACTCAGGCCGGTGGTGCGTGTATAGCGTTCGCATTCCGCCCGACGATGCCGATATGCGCTGGGCCTACGACATACTGCGCCAGCAGCCCGAGGTGTCACGCAAGACACACGCGATGCGCCTGGGCATTCCTGCCGGACCGTTCATACCAGGCTTTAAGACAATGATGCGCCAGCTACTGCGCAGCAATTATGTGGTGCGTGAGGACAACATTTACGTCATTAACACCGCGCATCCCCCACTAGACCACGACCGCGTTGATGCGATAAACAACATGCATCGCGGCCGGTGGTTCGCAATGAAGGCGCTGGTTGACGGCGCAGAGGAGTACGACGTTGGCTAGTTGTCGTACTCAATCTGCACCGCTCGCACCGTGCGTATCCGAGGTGCCGATTGAGCGTACAGATCGTTGAGTTCGGCCAGCACTGCCGACGTGTCGTTCGACCCTTGCTTGACTTCCGGGGCGCCGCGCAGTGCGATAGCGGCCTTGAGCTTGACCTCGGCCATTGCCGCGCTATCGAAGCTCATCGTCGCCATGTCGTGGATCACGTCAAGGGCTTCCAGGCGGTAACCCTTAGTGAGTCGCTCCAACTCATCGGAGAATTGTTCGTCCGACAGGCGCTTGTAATCCCCGTTGGACTTGACCTGACCAATGGCGTGCGCAAATACCTGCAATTCCTCAGATGAGCGGATGTAGCTGTCCATCTCGCGCCCCGTCACGCCGATGATCGACGCCGCAACAAAGAGGTCGCCTCGGGCGGAGAGTAGCGCCTCGGAGATGGCCTCGGTGGTCACAGTGCCGGCGCGTAGTGCCTCGCGGGTCATGTCAATACTCCATGGGTAGCGCGTACCCCATCTCGTGCAGCTTGGGCAGTTGCTTCTTCATGCGGCCCAGGCCAATGTCGGTGCGGTACATAGGGTTGTTCGGTATCTTCACCTTGTCCACCGCAGCATAGGCCGACCGGCGCGCGGCGGTGATGCTCATGCCCGTCCCTGTGACCACCAGCGAGTAATCCCCGCACGTCACGTAGCCGGGCATGTCCACCACCTTGTCGCCCACCATCGTCGGTGCGTCACCGATCATCACCTCGGACAGATGGATGTGGTCCATGTCCTCTGCGCCGCGCACCGGGATGCCGCACAGGTCTTTGTTCGTGATCTTGCTGTACGGGAAGTCCGGCAGCGCCACCACGACGCTGATGCCGATCTCGCCCTCCACAGCCTCAATGGTGTCCTGTCCGTTCAGGCCGTCGAGCATCCACTGAATCGGGTCTTCGTTCTTGATGTGTGCCGTAACGTTGTGCTTGGTGGGCCAGCCGTCGCGCATGGTCCACTCCATGGGCCAAGGGCCTTCCTCGTCGATGATGCAGTTGTTGTCGATGTAGCCCACGTACCCGATCTTGTCGAGGATGGCACCCACAGGCAGCAGCACCTCGCGCGCCAGGCGACTGTCCTGCGTCATGCGACTGAGCGTGCCCATCTCCCCCGTGGCAACCCCGAGGTCGCCCACCATGAGCTTCTTGTATTCCCAGTTCTCATAGAACCACTTGGACCAGCCGCCCGGCCCGTACCAGCCGCCCACAGCCATCTCCACGCCGTACTTGCGCTCTTGGAGGATGAATCCGTCCTTCTTGGCAGCCCGGCGCAGGTCGTCTCGGCCCTTCCAGCGGGTCAGCATGTACACCATGTCGGCCGGGTCGCTCGCCACGTAGGACAGCGCCTTGTTCGCGTCACCGGACGGCTTGCTGACCAGGTACTTGGGGTTTTTCTTTACGAACGCGATGGCCGCGTCATAGTCATTAAACGCCTTGGACTCCATGATCTTGATGCCCGACTTCTTCATGGCCTGCTGTCCGGCCTCGCGGTCAGTCTCCATCGCGCAGGCGGTCACCCCGGCACCGATGATGGGATAACCCTTCAAGCGGTACGGCTCCAGCATGTCAATCCACTGGGTGTTGTCGGGGAGATAGATCAGGTCGGCCCAGTCGAGCCACTTGGCTTGGATGCTGGAAAAGTCGGTGATCTTGTCGATCATGCCGGTGCCGGCCAACCGAGGGCTGCCGTCGGCTCGGGGTTTGTCATACCACTTGACCTGCCATCCGGCCATCTTGGCGCGCAGGGCCATGTCGAGGCAGTTGCTGGAGGTGTCCAGAATTAACAGGCGCTTGCTCACAATGCACCCTCGTACAGGAAGTACATAAATACCAGCCAAGCGAGGAGGATCATGGTTGCACCGGAGGTTTAACTTTGGATCGTTCAATCATACCCTTAGCAATGCGCGGCGCGGCTCTGTTGTACAGGTTGGATGCACCCACAAGGGTGGTCGTTGTGCCGGGAGCCACAGCGCCAGCGCCAATCTCGCCAAGCACGCCGTAAGCGGTGTTTCGCGGGGTAGGCGGCTCGCCTAGAAACTTCTGCCCGATGCGGGCAATGTCGCCCAGGTCACCGCCCGTACCCTTCGCCATGGCGCTCTTTCCTGACCCCGTGGCCGTCATGCGCGCCATGAGCTTCGATGCGCTAATGTCGCCTTCACCCTTGGCCACAAGCGGCTCTAGCGACTTTCCGTTTGCGTACTTGCGGCGCAGGTCGCCAAACGTGGCCAGTTCCTCGGGCGTCATCTGCGACTTGACCGAATCAAGCATCACCTCGTCCAGATTGGACAACGCGTATTTCAGGTCGCCATCGTTGGTGCGGCGCATCTGCCCGGTCAACTGCGTGCGGATTTTTCGGAAGGTCGTGCCGTCGATCTTCCCCGACGCATCGGCGTGTGAGCGAATCTCATCGACATATTTCTTGAGGATGCGCGCGGTCGAATCGGTTTCAAAGTCAGCGCCTTTTTCAATCGCAGCCAAACCGTCTTTCAAACCGCCAGCCATCGGCACGTCATACTTTGCGGCCAGATCGCCGATGGCCTGCCCTGTGGTGGACATGGCCTTGCGATACACGTCCGGGGTGAGCTTGGTAGCTTTGGTGTCGCCGCCGATGGTGTCGATCACGGCTTGATTGAACGCGATCTGGCGCTTGCCCGCCATGTCACCCGAAAGCGGGACCTTCTCCAGTGTATCGCCCACCATCTTGGCGATTCGGCTGTTTGTCAGCATGTCGGGCCGCAGCGGGATGCCGGCCGCTTGGGCCTTCTGCGCAAGCTCGGCAATCTCGGGCGACACCTTCAATGCGCCGCCAACAGCTTCGGCTGCACGTCCGGCCAACTTCGGCACGGCCATGGCACCCTTGACCATTCCGGCGCCCGGCATGGGGGCCACAACGCCGCCCATCGTCTCAAACCCTTTGGTCTGAGCGGTCGGTTCGGTGCCCAGGCGCGGCACGCGCGCCAGTGTCGATTCAAACTCGGGCAGCGCGGTCTTTCCGCTCCAGTAATGCGGGTCGCCGCCTAGTTTGGCGTTGGCCCAGTTCGCCACACCCTGGACGCCCTTGCTCATCTCGCCAGGCATGGATATGGTTCCGGCCAGTGCGCCCCGACCAATATCCACTGCGTTGGACGCTGCGCCCCGCGCTATGTCGCCAACCACGGACGCGCCACTTTGCTGCTGGTATTGCTTGCTAAGTTCCGGGGCTGTTGGGCCTTTTGGAGCCGGAGCAGCGCCGGACTGCAACGCCTTGAGGCGCGTGGCCAGTTCCGGCGTGAGCGTATCCGGCATGTCAACCACAGTCCCGTCAGGCATTTGAACGCGAGGCATATTAGTGGCCTTTCGACTTGAGGTATTCGCCCAGGCTCATAACCTTGCCGTCGCCACCGGACGCACCCTGCCCGGCCAGCGGCTGTCGAATGCGGTCCTGCAAATCTTTGGTGGTCTTTTTCGCGCCGGCCTTGCTCATTTCCATCTCTTGGCGCATGACCGGGATGATGGCCCGTATTTGCTCAGGCGTCATGTCGCCGTTGAGCAGTTTCTTGGCATCCTCGGCCGCACCTTGGTGCAACTGTGCAATAGACAGCGAACCGCCTTGAAGAACGCGCTCGTACTCTGTGGCCACCTGTTGCGCGGCTAGGTCAAGCTGGGCAATGTCCGGGTCGGACGATGCACGGCGAATGGCGTTGATTGGCTTGTTGATGATGATTGCCCCACCCTTGGCGGATGTTTTGTCGAGCAGTTTGTCCAGATTCTTGATGTGCCCGTCCAAGGCGTTCATGCCAAGCTCGATACCGGCCTCGCGCTTCGTGGCGTCCATAAGAGCCTTGACGTTCGCCTGGATGCCGCCCTTGTTGGCGATCACATCGGTTGGGGACACGCCCAACTTCTCGGCCAGTTGCGGCACGTACCGCTCGACCATGGCGATGATGCGCGCGCCTTCTTTGCCGCGCGACATGCCGGTTTTCCACGACGAGTCACCGGACAGTTGGGACAGCGCGTAAAACTCCATGAGCTTTTTGTCCGCGTCGCTCTTGCCTTCGCCCGTTGGGCCGCCCATACCGCCCGATCCACCACCTCCAGCGCCGCCCATCCCAGCCTTGCGCTCCTTGATGGCCAACTCGGCGCCCCCTTTGGCCGTAATTGCCTTACGTCGCTCGTCTTCACTGGCGTAATTCTTTTCCATGAGGTCTGTTCGGCGGCCATATGCTGCATCGCGCGCAGACTCGCGCGCAGCAACCATTGCGGCGGCTTTTTGCTTGTCTTGCTCTTGCAGTACCGGCATAACTTGCTTCAACGCCATCATCTGCTCGTCCTCGTTCAGCCCTTGCTTGCGGAACGATTGCATGGCCTCATCGATGGTGTACTGCCGGGCCGTAGGTTGCTGCGGTTGCACTGGGGGCACGGTCATCGGGCCAGCACCTTGCCCCTGTGGTTGACCCGTGGGTGCGTTGGTGTTGGCCACAGTGCGGTATGCCGGGACCGGGTTGCCCTGCGGCTGCGATCCAGCGGACGGTTGGGGTGGCGGGCCACCGGGCGACGCTGTGGGGGCTTGCTGTGCGCTGTTGAAGCCCGGAGCGGGCGCAGGCGCTGGACCGTTCGGCTGACTCATAACGGGCGGCGGGGCCGACAAATAGCCTGCTGCACCACGATTTCCGCCCTGCTCCACTTGGTACTGTCGTAGTTGCTGTGCTGCTTGTGCCCGGCCCTGTTCCTCCTGCCACGCCTGGTACTGCATGTCCTGCTTGCGCTTGGCCATCAATTGTGCCTGCTCGGCCTGCTGGCGCATTGCGTCCTGACCTTGCAGGATGCCGGACGCTACGCCTGGTGCGAATATGGGCATGATTTATGGCACGTAGTTGTATTCGCTACCGGTCGTGTAACCCTGGGTGTTCGCCCCGGTGTAACTGGCATAGGGGTTTTGCTGGGCTGCGGCAGGCTGACTGTTGAAGTAATTGATGCCGGCCGTGCCGAGTTGCGTGAACAGGTTTGTGTTCGATGCGTTCTGCGCCGTGCTGGCGTTGTAGTTGGCATTGCCCGCAGTTTGGCCCAGCCCCATGTAGGACTGCGCATCGTTCATGGCGGTCGTGTTCATGCCCTGCTGGCCCGCCATGTACTGCTGGTACTGGTTGGCCACAGCGCCCGGCTGCGCGGCGGCGTATTGCTGCGCCTGCATCGGCGTCTGACCTTGCAGCCCGTAGGCTGTGGCGGCCGCGTTGCCCGCAGCGAGCCCTGCCTGTTGGTTCTGGCCGTACAGGTTGCCCTGCTGCACGCCTGCCTGGTTGGCGGCCACGCCCGAACTGATACCCTGAGCTTGGCGCTGGAGTTGGGCGTTCTGCCAGTCGATGTTGAAGTTGGACATGGCGCTGCCTTCCTCCATGCCTCCCAGGGCGCTATTGCCCAGCCCACGGGCCGCTTGGCCGGCGCGGGTCTGGTCCTGCACTTGCTGCTGCGTGCGGTCGTACAGCGCGTTCTGGGGGTCGAACGCCGTGTTCATAATTTGGTTGCCTGCACCGTACATCTGCTGTTGCTGGCCGAGGGCCGTCTGCGCCTGCTGACCGTAGCCTGCCATCTGGCCCTGCGCAGCTTGGCCCACTTGCCCGTACATGTTTCCTGCCTGCTGGGCACCTTGCAGGTATGGCTGGTAATTGACCGCCTCACCCTGTGCGAGCGACTGGCCGTAATACGGACTGGTCTGCTGGTTGGTCTGATTGGCGATCTGGCCCTGCTGGTTGTACATGTTCTGCCAGGACTGGTCCACGGACGCCTCGCCGGTCGGCATGTACATGGGCGAGCTTCCGCCCGAGCCCCCACCGCTGGATTTGCCACCGCCAAGTAAGCTGTTTCCAACAACCCCAACCGCTGCACCACCAATTGCGCCCCATGTCATATCAGCCCCCAATCTTCAAAAATTGCTCGTATTCCTCGAATGAGGCGGCGATAACTTCGCTCTCGATCTTCGCCAGATCGGTCTCATTGGTCAAGTGGATGGTCGTCCACACGGCATCGGTCTCCGCCACCACGGCGCGCTTGGTTCCCGGCTCGGACACCATTGTGAGAGGTCCGGTAAGACGCTGGATACCGTTGTTCTCGGTCAGCACAAGCACCGTGCCCTGCGACAAGATGTTGAGGTGTTTGTGCTTGTGGATTTTGCCCACCAGTACACCGCCCTTGGGGATGCTCATTGTACGTGCGTACACGCCGGGGGCGAATACGTGTTGTAGGGGGAAGTCCATCTCAGGCGTGTTACCCAAGGCGGCNTCCAGGCTGTACAGCTTGTGGCGCACAGATCCNTCAGGAAATTTGTTGGCCTCCACTGCCGCGTGGGCGGCCACAGCCAGGCGCGCGTCACCACTCGGTGTGTCGCCTTTGGAAAACGGCACAACCTCACCGCGTCGGATGATGGTTTCGCCACGGCAGTAAGCTTCAATGTTCATTTGTGCTTCCCAGCGGGGTGCTTGGCCTTGTAGGCCGGTAGGTCTTCGGAATGGAGGGATTTTATGCCCGGTATGCCGGCGCGCTTGGCGGCCTCGGCCCGACTGAGGAAGCCGCCACCGTCCGTGAAGCCGCGCGTGCCCTTGGCCGGTATCTCAACGTGCTTCATGCCAGGCTTTGCCGCTGTGACCACCTTGCCCGATGCGGTCTTGATGGCGGGCTTCACTTGCCACTCCCGGCCAGCAGCGCGTCCTTGGCTTGGCTGCCGTGGCTCGATCCGAAGTAGAAGCCGATAATCATCGTCCAGGCAGTACCCAGGCTGCCCAGCATGACCAGTAGGGGCTCGGTGGGGGCGAGCGACTTGTCGAAGATCATCAGGCCTAGGATGCCAAAGAAGCCGACCGTCACCACGCCGGCCAATGCCGGGGGCACGTTGCTGGCCACGGCCATTTGCATCTTGCGTGCGCTGTCGGTGTCCTTGAACTCCAACTCGCTGTACTTGAAACCGCGCTCGGCCTCGTCGTTCTTGAACTGTAGTTCGAGCTTTTGAATCTCGGCCAACTGATCGGGCGTGATCTTGCTGTCGGTGATGGCCTTGGTTATGTCCTTTTGGGTCGCACCGTCAATGCCAAAAATCTTGCCCAGGCCCGCGACGGCAATGCCGCCCAATGGACCGAGCAATGCAGATGCCACTGTGGGTGCAACACTCATTAAAAAGTCGTTCATGCTAAAGCCTCCTGTGCGGCGTCCCACAAAACGAGGCGTTCCTCCTCGCCGTTCAGGCCACCATTGATGATGCGTGTGATCTTCTCAAACTGCCCAGCGTCGGCCAATTCGTTCAATCCGTGTGACTGCCAAAACCACATGGCACTGCGTACCGCGTACTCGGGCTGGGCCAGCCAGTCGGGATTACTTATGAAGTCGGTCGCCAAATGGTCGGAGCAGGCTTGGTAATTAGCCCGACCTGTGATCTGGATTAGTCCGCGACCGCGGTATTTGAAGCCGTCGCCCGGCTGGGTGTTGCCAAGGTCAATCCGACCCTCGTAGCGGGTCTGTGCGGCGTTTGGCCCCCACAGTTCTGTCAAAAAGTGCAATCCACCGGACTCATGGCCGACCTGCGCCAGGAAGGCTGCCATGCGCTTCTGGGTGTTGATATCAAAGTCCGGCGCGGCGTTGTCGATGATCGGCTGGAAAATCAAGGCGCGATCCATTGTTGCCCCTGTGGCCTTGGCGAGTGATTCGGGTGTCATTTTTGTATCGCGTGTGTCCATGCGGCATACACAGCGCCGACCGCTGCGCACATCGTAAGCACCCACTTGGTGATAGAACCAATGTGCCCGGCGACTTTGAAAAACGATTTGCCCATGCGGACAATCTCAAGCACCTCATTGGTCGCGGCGGTGTTGGCGGCAAGGTCTTTTTCAAGCTTGCCCATGCGCTCATCGCCACGGTTCAATCGCTCCTGCATCGTCAAGACAGTGCCCCCAAGCCCTTTGTCAGTGACCCTGCGATCAGGAATGTATTCAGCGGATTCGTTGATTCTTTCGCTCATGTCATGTCTTTCACCGCTTGAATGTGGGCAAAACCGGCCTCGCGGTTGATCTTTAAAGCGATCTGGATGAAAAACTGCTTGTCTGGAATAGCCGGTGCATCAGCCGCGCAGAGTCGCTCCAGGCGCGTGCTGAATGTCCACTCTTGAAACCACCCGCCACCGATGAAAATGGGAACGGTGAAGTTGTTCATGCCAATGTCGCAAAAGAAACCGACGATTGCGGCAGGCAGCAAGTACCAATTGGCTATTGGGTCTTTCAGAAACCGCATCATGTACGGCAGCAAGATCAAAAGCAGATCGGTCACAGCGTAGCTCCAAGCGCCCACAGTGCATCCATTTGCTCGGGCGTCTGACCAAGGGCCGCGCCCATTTGGATAACTGCTGGATGGTTGCGCTCAAACGTCTGTGACCATTCCCACCAGTCTTTTAGCTCTTGGCCTCCAGATGCAACCGCATCCTCGACAGTGGCACGTAAACCGGCACGGGTCAGTGCCATGCGGATTTGGCGCGGTGTGAGGTCAGCCGGTGCCAAAGTCAAATGCGGGTTTTGAATATCCCGCACTTGCGCATCAGTGGCTAAAACATAATTTGATGGAATGAGGTTGTCTTGTGAGCCATCAGANTCAAAGGCAAACAAGGAACCAGACGGGGAGAGAAAATATTTCATGACTTTAAGTCCTCATTTCAGCCCATGTTTGCAAAACAGGCCCGGCGCTACTTCCAACGCTTACCACCGAATAGCTTTGACCTGCAGGAACAGAAAAAGCGATGGAGACAGCGCCAATGGTTGTAGATGAATAGCTGCTTGCAATCGTGTTTCCTGCAACAACTGCATTTAGACCAAAAGTTCCCGACCCGGAACCAGTGCAAGTTACGAAAACATAAATTCCCTTTGAGGTGCCGTTTGTGTATGTAGTGTTTAATGCCTTGCCGGGAAATTGGTATGTTTGATCCACGCCAGGACAGATAGAACGAGCATATGCAGTAGTTGCAACGTTTGTACTGTTGTCTGTGCTGCCCTGAGTGGCGGTGGTCATGCCGTTGGGCACTTGCAATATGCCGCCCAGCGTGAGTGTTGCCTTAACAGCGCCACCGTTTGCCAAGTACAGCGCCCCACCAACCATCCCAATTTCCGCAGTTGAAGTTACGTTGTCAGACAGTTGGATGTTTACATCGCGCCCGGTTGCCGTGCTTTGAAACCGAGCAACGGGATTACTTCTGGGTGTCGTTCCGGTTTGCCCTGTGCTGACCGTGAAAGTGTTTGGCGTGGCAGTTGTGTCAACCAAAGATGCCTGCCCAGTCATTGCCGGTGATGCAAGGGGNGCTAGACCCAACGATGTGAAGTCGCTCAAAGATGCAATTGTCAGCGCACCAGTGGCTGTGGTTGACTTCAATACACCTGTTGCGAGCGCCTGGGTTCCGGCAGAGTAATCCGTACCTGGGATAGCTGCTGTCGTTGCACCGGCACCGTCACCCTTAAGCACCGCGCTACCTGTGGTCGCCGGGCATGCGTTGCCGTTCGTTTGCGACTGAATCCATGCGAACAGGGACATGACAACCGTCGCGTCCTCCACCTGCCCGTTGGCAATGGTTGTTGGGAATGTTCCGATGATGCTCATGGCGTTTCCTGTAAGGTGTAGCCCGTCTTCTGCGCCCGAGCAAAGAATGTGCCCATTGACACGCCGGCAGCGGCCGGACATGTAATCTCAATGGCGAGTTTATTGAAAACCAGTGGAATTTGCCACTTGATTTTATAGGTGGATGGTTGATTCACTCTGCCACGCCACTTGGTGCCATCCCCCCACACGTTTGCGCCCCATATCCCCCCGGCTTGGGATGTGGTCACGGACGTGCTGGCAAGGTAGTTGGCCTTGTCGTCAAATGCCGTGATGCCGTACACGTTGGCTGCGCCCGTGCTGGACAGTTCCAGCGTGGACTCCACCACCTGTTTCATTGCCATCTCGTCATGCTTCGGCATGTCGGCGCTCACCATATCGCAGACGTAGGTCGCGCCGTTGTCGGTGTAGACCGTGTTGGTGGCCGGGAACGGGTTGGACTGGAACAACTTGGCTCCGCTGGCCTGCCCGGACACGAGGAAATAGTTGCCAACGCTGCTCGCGCAGTCGTAATTGAAGGTGTGCGGGCCGCTCCAGCGCAGCCGACGCGTATCAAACCAGTAGTCGTAAATGCCGGTTGTACCGTCGATGATGGTTGGCATGCACAGGCGGTAGATGTTACCTGCAAACGCTCCGGCCACGCGGCTGGGCACTGTCACGTAACCAAACGGCTGGCGCAGGTGGGGCTGCGCGCCGACACCCGCCATCTCGCCGGTAACCGGCATCACGGCGCCCAGGGGCGTCACAACGTAGGCGCTGTCCGGGCCGGCAAAGAACGTGCCCAAGGGACTGGGCGCCAGGCTGCGCGGGCATGAACTGCCAATGTTGAGAGACAGGTAATTGAGGGCCAGCGACCCTGTGATGGCCGCGTCACCCGTCACCTGCCATATCTGCGTCCCCTTGAAGCACAGCAAGGCGCTCACCACGCCCCCGCTGGTGGTCTGCACCGGCAGGCCTGACAGGGCGATCACAGGGGAATTGTCGCCCAGTGTTAGGGACTGGCCAGCGTTGGTCGCTGTTGTCGGCGCCAGCACGTCGGAGTAATTGACCGTGTTGCCGCAAGCGAAGTAGGCCCGGTTGCCGAGGTTGGCCACAGCCACCGGGACGGACGGCAAGCCGTGCGTTGCAAGGTTGGCGGTGGTGTACGTCATCGTGCTGATGTTGAGGACGCCGAAGAAGTTGCTGCCTGCTCCGGTATATCCTGGGTGGGTGATGATTAGGAATGTGCCGATCATGGCCGCCGTCGGAGGGGTCCACGCTCCGGTCGTGGCCGGGCTGGTCGGGCGACCCTCGGCGTTGCCGGCCGTCACACCGTTGACCGTCACGAAGCTGCTGGTCGTCAGGTCGTAACAAAACGGCTCATCCTTGCCGGCAGTCTTGCCTGTGGCCACCATGCCGTACACGCGTGTGCCGATGGTGACTTGCAGGGAAATGAAGCCCGGCGTCGTGAACCCTGCAAAGGCGGTCAGCGCGCCGTCAACACCGGGCCGGGCCACCACCAACTCGGGGTTGGATGGGTCAAATATGAGGTTCTGGAGTTTGCGGCACGCTCCGGGGAACGTGTCGCTGCTGTCAAATGCATCGGCTACACCCTTGGGAGTGAATCGTAAAACTGCACTCTCAGGGATGGGCATGGGATCACCTTAAAACGGTTCGACCTTTGTCGATTTGAGCGACCCGCCGACACGGAATCGGCGCGGGTCAAGTTGGACCTCTTTGACGACTTGTTGCTCGTCACCTTCCATCACCAGATGGATTTCCAGCATTTTCTCACAAGCCGCCATGAATATGGGATACCGGCTGTCATCGGTGATCCGCATCATACGCGCAGCCGTGGCTTGAATCAGGTAATCCTGGTCGGAGAACCACGGCACCGTGGCGCTGGTTTCGGGCATCGTAATGTCCGGGCGCTCGACAAAGTAGCGGTGCTGAAGGGTCAGGTTCTGATTGCTCTGCGGGTAAATGTACAGCAGGCCGGACGGCGATCCGGGGCTTGTGGCCTCGGGCGACAGGTCCGTGGCCCATTCGTACGGGTAGTTCGCCGTGGTGGACTTGTTGGGCTCGCTGTCAAACTGCTTGCGATTGGACGGTCGCAGGAAATACGGCTGGTCGTTGATGTAGTACAGCAACTCGTAGGTGCGCAAGTAGTCCGCTTCCAGAGGGAACGGACCATTGCTGTTGGCAACCACAGGGATTGTGGACGACACCAGGTTGACCTTCAAATTACGGTGCAGCACCAGGTCACTCAGGACCAGGTTCAACGCTCGGCCACCCTGGGACGTAAACCCTGGGCACTTGGCGATGGCCAGGGCGTCAGCGACGATGGTTGCTGCACTGAGGGCCATGGCTTACAGCCCGACCTTGGCGCGAGCCTCGGCAATCTTGTCTCGACCCTTCTGGATATCTTCCAGAGCGCGGGTTAGTGCAATGTCCTGCACATCGAGTGCCGACTTCTCCTGGCCGGTCAACTTGCCGTTTTGCTCTTTCTTCTGGTTCAGCGCCGCGTAATGGGTCTTGGCGTCCTCCAGGTGCTTGAGCTTGCTCTCCAGTACCAGTTCCAACTCGGGAATCTCGGCGCGGGTTCGCTGGCGGTCACAGGCGTCATGTAGCAGGTCCACGCGGTGACTCAGAGACTCGACGGACTCGCCATCGTAAATGTAGCCGGACACGGTGAAGGTTTTACCTTGCGGCAGGGAGCATTGCAGTGAGAAATTGCCGGTGACGGCAACGCCTTGCAACAGACTTTCGGGGGCAGCTTTGGTCATTTTGACTCTCTTGGTGGTTGGGAAAACTTAGCGCGCTCCACGGGCGGCGGCTGCCGCGCTGATGAAATGCTTGGTGTTCTTTTGGCGGTATGCGCCTTCGTTCTCGCTGTGGATGGAACGCTCATGGTCCCAGCAGCGGGCCACGCGGGACTTTATATCGCGCAGCGTGTCAATGTCAAACTCGTAGGTCTGACCGTGGAAATACTCCACACCGTTGGTCATCAGGCTCGCACCTGCGGCAAGAGGTAAGTCCAGCGTGTAATAGAAGGTGGGGACTTCCACTTCCTTCCACTTCTGCTGGCTTTCCTTTTTCACGCCAGGATTCAGGCACACGTTCACGGTGATCGTGTTGCCGGTGGGCTGCTCCTCGGCATTGCCCATGAAACTTGACGCGGCGGCAATGCTGGTCGCCATCTCCTGCGCCTCGGTCTTGGCCTTTGTCTCGTCGGCCAATTTAGCCTTGAGGGCCGCAATCTCAGCAAGAAGGTCNTTTTCTGTCGCCATGTCAAACTCCTAAAAAAGAGGCGGGGCCGTTAAACCCCGCCAAAGCCCCGATTATTCGGCGGCGGTACCAGCAGTGTAGCCAACGCTGAATGCGCTACCAGACTCGGTGCGAGCCATATAAGCGTTGTTCAGGATGATCGTGCCGTAAAACATCTTCCAAGACACCACGCGGGTCTGGTTCATCGGGTCCGACTTGTCGGCGCTCGACAGGTAGTGGTATTCCACGTTGTCCAGAACCACTTGGCCGTAGGCGTCCGTACCGAAGAAGAACGTGGGGTACACGGTCACGCCGGTTGCGGGGGCTGCGGGAGGGGTCTGCGATGCGCCCAGGCCTGTGATGACCACAGCGGCACCGGATGGCAACTGCACGGCGTTGCCGGCCAGGGGGCCGACAGCGGGACCGGATGCCGACAGGCCAAGGTTGGTCGGTGCGGTGGACGTGCCAATGTACACGTTGAACACGTAGCCAGCCAGAGTGGGCATGGTCAAGCTGATCGAACCGGACGGGCCGGTTACGGACAGCGAGGCCGACACTTGGTAGATGCGTTGCTCAACGGACGTGGCAGCGGGTGCGCCGGTCACTTGGACGTAGTAGGTTCCGGTCGCCAGCGTACCACCAGTGGTGGATGCAGAGCCATTGACCTGAGCCACGCCGGTCCAATACGGGATCATGTTGGACTTGCAAAAGCGCGCGCCACCCCACTCGCCCATGTCGTTGTTGTACAGGCGGTTCAAATCGCTGTACGACCAGGCGGTGGCGATGGTTGCGTTCTGGCGCAAATCTTGCGTAACCAGGGGGTGGACCAGAGCCACATAGTGAGGCATGGCACCGGGGTCTTTGGAGGCCTTGACCTTGGCGTTTGCTTCCTTTTTCATCTGGGTTTCGCCAGAGCCGTCAAAGGTGGGAGCGCCAAAGGTTTCGAGCGCACCGACGACCTTGCCGATTTCAATGGGGCTCATCACGTCTGTGGCCAAAAGATTGGCGCGGCTGGTCTTGCCGTTCGCAAAATTGACCTGAGTGCCGGTCATCAAAATGTTGAACACGTTGCGCTCAATGGTTTCGGGCTGCTGAATGGCAATCAAGCGAATGGCCTGCTTGAACAGGGGGTGCTTGATGGTCATGTCAGCCACATCGGTGACGCGAACCAGGTCGCCCCACTGTTGGGCTGTGGCCGACACCTGAGCGATGGTGATCGCTTCGCCGGCTGCTGCAACGCCTTCGGACAGGGGTGCGAACGGCAGGGGCAGACGCTCATAGCGGGTTGCGGTGTAAGTCACACCGCGGTTCTTGTCCAGCTTCATGGGCTGGCCAAACTGGTACGCAACAAGCTGGCGCTGGGCGATGCGCAGCACTTCGTCCTGGATGTACAGGTCGATATCGTTGGAGATGGTCTGACCACCAGCGCCGGGGCTGTAGTTGGTCAGGGCGGGGGACAGATAGCCCAAAAGGGCGGCGATAACACGTTTCATGGCGTAACTCCTAGATGCGGATGTTTTCAAGCCGCTTCTCACGTTTTTCGTGATCGCTCAGACGACCGCCACCCGAGGATGACACATCAGAGCGAACGTTGGCGCGAGGCGCGGCAGCGGGTTTTGCAGCCTTCGTATCCACAGATTTCAGCTTACCGTTCAGCATGTCCTCGCCCACCATGAAGCGCAAGATGTTCTCGCGGCTGGGGTTTGCACCCGCTGCGCGCGCTTCCTTGAGCTTGTCCTCCACACGGTCCTTGTACGCGGTGTACAGCTTCGGCTTGGTGGCTGCCAGTGCCGCAAAAGCGGTCTTGTCGGCCATGTCCTCGGCGCGCTGCAAAGCGGTTTGCGATGCTGCCTGGGCGGCACGCGCATTGCGGTTTGCGTTGATCGCGTACTTCTGCCAATCGGTCGCTTCCGGGTTACGCAAGGTTTCTTCCTCTTGCTGCCAGATCAACTGATCCTGTGTGGGTTGTGCGGGCTGGGCCGGTGCACGGCGGGAGACAGCGAGTTCAGCACGGGCTTGCGCCAGTTCACGCTCTGCTGTTTGGGCACGTTCACGCGCTGTGATGATCGCTTTCTGAGCCCGGCTAATACGCGGCTCGGGTGCGGGTTCATCATCGTCCTCGGGAACCTCGGGCGTGTCGTCCTCGTCATCAGATTCGGGCGTGTCATCTTCCGGCACGTCGTCATCTTCCGACTCGGGCGACTCATCCTCGATGAACGGGGACAGGTAGGCCATCAGGTAATACAAAAACCGCTTCATTTCACTCTCCTAAGTTGGTTACGCCAACAGTGCGTTAAACCCGTAACGTGGGTGATGCGAAGAATTTATTATGCATCAATTTTTGGCGGCGTTGACAATTTGTAGGGTGAAACAGGCCACCGGGTGAATCATCCTTCAACAAACAGTACAACTCCGGACCAAATCCACACCACGCCACGTAGGCGTCGGCCCGGTATTCTTGCCACTTTGCCAGCCACACACCAATGGGCCACAGCAGCATGCGCCACTCGGTGTGGTGCCCGTTGCAGTGGGCGAATTCATGCAGGAGGATGGCCGCCTTGATGCGCGTGGGGTAGGCGTAGAACTTGGCACCGACGTACACACGTTTGAACCAGCCAAACGAAAACGACCGAGCGATGATCGGCTCGGTCGTTACGATGACGCGGGGTTGCTTCACGGCAGGGGTGTGGTCGGCATCGTCACGTCAACGGGCTCGACAACCGTGGCGGCTTGCGGGTCGGTGATGTCGCCAACGTCCATCACGTCACCCGACACAGGGGGCGGCACCATCAGCGGAGGCACACCGGCTGGCACGCTGACCCCGCCACCAAAACTCACGTAGGCTGGTGTGGGGTTCATGTTAGGCGCTCATGGTGGCTGTGACGGTGGAATACATGCCGGTGATGGTGACCAGCGGCGAGTAGGTGGCGGGTGCCGTGGCGCCGGACGCTCCAAGGTTGGCAGCGGTTGCTGTCCATGCGGTGCCGGCCACAGGGGTTGCAATGACGAACGAGGTGGCGGACGTGACCTTGTTGATCGGATACCAGCCGGACGGCAGGGTGCCGGAAGTCACGGCGAGATAGATCAACTGGCCGACCGTGGGGACGATGGCGTTGGTTCCAAGTGCCACGGTGTAGTTGTTGGTCGTGCCCACCTGTGTCAGCGAGGTGAACGTGCTACCGGCAGTCAGCGACATGCCCGAGGTGCTGAACAACTGCGTGATCTGGCCCTGGTAGCTGCGCTTGGCTGCGGCCACGACGGCGGTGGTGCCTGCCAGGGTCACAGCGGTGTCGCTCAGGGTGGGTGTCGCCACGGTGGTTGCGGCGGCGGTCACAATGTCAAACGTGAACTTTTGGCCAACGGCAACCGGCTGTGGCAAAGAAGCGACGATGTTGTACGCGGAGTCCAGGGTGATGGTCACAGCGCCGCCGTTGGTGAGTAGCAAAACGGCTGCCGCCAGCGCGGTCAGGGTAGCAGATGCTGCGGCGCTGCTCGTGTAATTGACCGCACCGGACACGGGCATGCCGTTGGCCGCCAACTGATTCAGGGNGGTGTTCAACTGGCTGGGATCGGGAATTGCACCGATGTANGCCGGCAGGGTCGCGGGGACAACCTTGGGGCTGATGAAGGACAACAGGATGGAAAGTGCGCGTTTCATGGAAAGCTCCGAAGGTTAAGTGNGGGTATCGTAAGGNATTAGGNTGTCTATGGCAATGCCGCGTAAACGGTGCGCATGACCGCCGCCATGGCCTCATGCTTTGCCGATGTTGGATGCGTTCCGTCCGCAGTTGCTCCTGGCGTCTGCCAATAATCCCTATCGAGGCTGTACAGAACGCTTGAGTCAAAATTGGCGTATGCATCGAACAGACTTCCGTTCTGCGCCAAGCAAGCGGCATTGAAGATTGCCCTGTCGCCAGTCGGCGTTGTCCATGCTGCAACCTTTGTTTGGTTCGTGGGCGGCGTGGCATTGCTCCAACCGTCAGAAGATGTTGTGATAGTCAGCAGTTTGGTGCGCACGACCTGGTGCCCGATGCTCTTGGCATACGCCCAGATTGAGGAAGAATTGGCGTATTGCGCTCCGTTGGTGCCGTATTCTTCAACAGTCACGTTGGCAAAGCTGAGCAGTTTCTTGGACGCTGGAGCGGCGAACGTCCACTGGTCTGCATTGGCCCCCGGCCAGCCAAAGTTAATGCCTGCTCGCACACCCGTGGTGAAGTCAGCGTTCACCAAGCTGCGGGTAAAGAAGCCGTAATACCAACCGCCGGTTCCTCCGCCCGCAGTTTCGCCGGTCCCACTAACGATAGAATCACCAATACCCGCGATATATTTGCCAGTGCCTGTTACCGGCACGCCAATGGCAATCGGGCAATAGAGAGCAGCGAAGGTATAGTCGCTCGGCCCTGTACCGCCCGTGCCCGTACCGTAACTGGGGCCGCCTGTTCCGTAAATTGGCCCAGCGCTGCATGTGATTGGGTTATGAACAAGGGTAGTACAGTTGGGGTCATTTAGACCATTGGCGAGTTGGCAAACAGGGATATTTTTTCCAGCGCCAGACATAATGAGCATGGCCCGAACATAAAAGACCGACCCTTGCGCGAAATTGGCAAGTCCAAAGGCAGAAGGCAATATGGGGTCGCAATAAACCTCAGTACTCCCATCCTTCACTTTGACTGAACTCTGCCCGTTGAAAGTCACTGGGACATACGCCGCACCACCCGTTTCTTTCTCAAAAGCACATTGAAAAATCTGATAGTCATTTCCGACATTCAAATCACCATTGCCAAAAATGGTCGCTGGAAATGAAAGTTGAATAGACGAAAAGTTGTTTGAGCCAATGATTATCTTGTGTCGGCACCAAGCGTTTAGTTGTGTTGCCGTGGATGGTGCAAGTGTCTCGGCTCGGCGATTAAGGGCAGAAGCTAGGCGCGATCCAGTGGATGGCAATACGCCGCCACCAGACCCACCAAACCAATACACCGGTAGGCTGTTTAGCGCAACGCCGATCCCGAGCATGTCAGTACAGCGCCACAATACCTGTGGCGGTCGTGTTGGTGGATTGAATGGATTTGCAACGCACCGGGACAATTTGCCCGGCGGCCAGCCCTGTGATCGTCACAGCGGCAGTGTCATCTTCGGCAATCACAGCAACGTTTCCAGCCGCGCCGACAATGAACGCTCGGCATGGACCGTTGGGTAACGCTGCCCCGTCGGTCGGAGTGATCGCCCGCAAAATCGTTGCTGGCGCGGACTCCAGTGGCGCGGATACCTGGTTCAATTTTTGGGACATGCGTGGCTCCTATTGAGGTACGGGTTGTGAGCCGGGCGGCTGCTGCATGGGCCGCTGCGGTGCAGGTTGTGCCCCCATTCTAGGCGATCCGGGCACTCCCGGTCCAGCACCACCGGGTACGCCGGGCTGACCCTGTGGTTGCGGCGGCTGCTGGGCGGCCATAGCCTTCTGGCGCTTCTCCTGCATCTGCTTCATGTGGCCTTGCATGTGGGTGCGTAGCAAGCCGGTCGGGTCGCCGGTCTTTTGCGCCACGGGCTGGTGCGCTTGTAGGTGCTGCTGATCGTCGTCACCCTCATGCACCTCCACCAGAATGCCGTTGATGAGCATTTCATCCTCAATCTCGGGCGGAACGCTGTACTTGTTGCGGTCGTCAATGAGTATCTTGGCCCCCATCTCCACGCCGAACACGTTGTCGACCAGGTACTCCAGGATGGGCGTAATGTCGAGTTTGCGGCCATTCAACTGCTGGGGCGGTATGCCGCGCAAAACGTTCATGGTGGCAATCTGCTGCTGCATGCGCTGCATGTTCATTGTGAACGCCGTGCCGGTCCACTGGAAAAAGTAGCGTTCGCCCCACTGCTGCAATGGAATGGACTGCATGGACGCCTTGACGCCAATCTCGCCTTGGGTCAGAACCGTGAGTTCTTCGTCCCGGTACTGGGAATCGTACTCAAAAATTCGCTCCATGAGCGGATTCATAATTTCTTCCTCAAACCGCTCGGCGTTGTCGGTCACAGCTACGGACTGTTCCATTTGCTGCGCGCCCATCGCGGCGTTGTTCTTTCTGCCCTTTGGCATGGCCCCCATCATCATCTCGTTCACGTCCAGGCTCTGGTGGATTTGAGCCTTGATGTTCTCGCACATGCCGGCAGCATCTTTCCACAGGGCCGGGAAGCTCGTCATCTGCGTGGATTTTGGGTCCACTGGCCACACCGCTGCCAGGCCGTACACCATCATGGCGTAGTTCGGATTCTTCTCCGGGTCGGTCATCACAATGGGCAGCAGCGAGTACATGGCGCTGTCCTGCCCCATGTTCCAAAAGTCGTTCAGGTTCCACTGGAGGGTCTTGACGGCCTCAATCTTGCTTATGCCGTTGAAGCTGCCGGCCACGCGCTCGACGGGTGCCGAGATAATGCTGCGCTTTTGGCCCCACTGCGGCGCCTTGATGATGCCGACAATCTCGTTCTCACCGGCAAAATAAATGTCCATCAGGCACTTTGGCTTGTCCTTGTCGGGCTTAAGGTATGCCTGTGCCCAATAGATCAGTGCGTATTTGAGCGTACCCTCGGTCTTTATGCCGGCGTCCCCCGTGCGCTTCTTCTCGGGCACCACGTCCTCTTTGCCCTTGCGCTCGCTGATCCAGTCGGACAGGTCGCCACCTTCGGGCAGAATAAACACGTCCTCGTCAACCAGCTTCTTGATCTGATCCTTGGACATGCGCAACTTGAGGCAGGAAATTTCGGCCTTGTTGATATCGTTGCAGGTCGGTGGGATCACCACCAAATCCTCGGTTGCAAAGTCCACAATGTCCGGTCCTTGCTCTGTGACTTCCTCGTCCGTGGACTCGTCAACTTCCTCGGTCGGGTCTTCAATCTCAAGCTCTGAGCCATCCACAGTGCCCATGATCGGGTTGCGTTTGATGATGCCCGACACGTTGCGGGTCGTCTTCTGCCAGTCAATGTACAGGTTCCACTGTCCAGTCACGTCGCCGGCGATCAGCACCGATCGCACTATGCTCTTGAGCTTGGTCAAGCGGATGTAGTGTTCCAGCAGGGCTAGTTGCGGCTTGGGGTCTTGGTTGTCGTTGCCGACCGCCTCGACGTGGCGGTACTTGTTGGGGAACAGTTGCTTGAGGCTTCTCTTTGCGCGAGCACCAATAGCATCTCTAACCACCGGAAGGTAGCACTTTGAGTTTCCAGCGTACATCTGGTTGTCGTCGGCTTCACCGTTGAAGATGGACCAGTATTGCTCGATCGCCTCATCGGCTTCTTTCCGGTTTTTGTATGCCTCACGGATCGTGGGGTACATACCTTCACATTTGACATAAATGTCAGAATCCGGCTTCGATGCCCAGTTTGTGACTTCTTTGGTGGCAGATTTTGACGCCTCTGCGCGTTGCTTCTTGGCCATGGCTACCTTCTATTTGGGAGTGCTGACATATAGGGTGAGCCTGTGCTGTTCACAGCGTTGGCCTTGCCGCCGATTGTCGCATTATCTGGTCGGCTCATGGCGAACGTCAACGTCTCTAGGGCCTCGATCAGGGTGCGCGCGCTCCCCACGTTAGGCACCGAGCCCCGCTCGCCCCCGGATTTCACCGGGAATGCATAGCCCTGGGACAGCGCGTTAAGTGTGGCGCGCGCGTTGTCGTCCACCAGCAGCATGCGACGGCCCTGCATGGTTGTGCGAATGAGTGGACTAAGACTGCCGCGCGACATGACCGCGTTCTCCGCCCGGTTGGCCTTTAGCCCTGCGCTCTTGAGTGCGGCCACCAACGGGTTGCGCCCCACTTGGTCGAACACGTCTGCCGGCACCCAGGCGGTGATAGCTTTGCCAGGGTACACAGCACGAATGAGTGTGCATATGTCGGGGATGGCGTCGTTGGGCATGAGCGGGCTCACCCAGTCGGCCAGCACGGTTAGGTTGCGGCCGGACACCGCCACCAGGCAGGCTGTGGTCTCCACGCCGGTCGAGTTGCAGCCGAGCAGCAACTGGTCGCGGCGCTCGGGCGCGTAGCCTTGCACGATGTTGTCCGGTCCGAAGTCACCATAGACGGGAACGCCGCTGAACACCCGAAGTGCGTAGGCCAGTGCGTTCAAAATATCTCGCTTGCCGGACGGGAAGTTCAGTATTTGCCCCACAAGCTGCTGGTGCGCGGCACGACCCCCCACTAATATGATATCTCCCGCGATGAAAAACGGACGCAGCCCCATGATGAAAGCCGCCTTGTCTCGGTCCTGTGGCGCGTTGACGGGCTCAAGCTCCAGGTGCTGCCCGGTCATCAGGCTGCGCGCCCTGATGGGTTGGAGCAGCCAGTCGTCCAAAGAATTCTTCTCGATCACCACCCGCGCGTCGTCGTGGCGCTTTGACATGGCGAACGCCCCGTCCACGATCTGGTCAGGCTGCCAATACTCACCCCCGGACTGGTGCACGTAGATACGGTTTCCCGTTTTGCTCACGGTGACGTGCCCGGTCTGGTCGGACTTCTTCACCTCCACGGTGCGGGCCGGGTCCATGATGACCACACGCGGGGAGTAATATGTTGGCGCCACGTCCTGGTATCTCAGCATCGTCTCATCGAACGGCTTACCCTGCGAGCCCGATGCGATGAGCATGTACTCCTGCATGAATTCGCGCAGCATGCCGTTGCGGGCGTACATATCGCGCTTCTCCCTGATCCACTCCATGGGGTAGCGGTCCGGCCACAGGCTCTGTGCTTGCGGGTCATCAATGTCTCGGTCACAGATCGGGAACTTACCCGCCGCCCAGTCCTCACTACCTGATGCCCGGCGTATCAAGCAGTCATCGGCCAGGGGCGTGCCGGTCATACGTACTTTGCCCTCTTTGTCCATGGCCGGTATGAGTTGCAGGTGAATCTTCTTCCACCCCGAGTCCACCGTGGCCGTGTCGCGCACCATGCTTGCATTCTCAATGTCGTCTAGGTACGCCCGATCAGGTCGCATGTCGCGGTGCTTGTAACCCCGTATTTCTTCCTCCCACCCGTGGGCTTCGAGCAGCACGCCATTCTTGAGCAGTATTTTGTTCTCTGCCCACACCGATCCCTTGAGCTGCCCAAATAGGGACGCCAGTTTGTCGTTGCTCGCCACCTCATGTTTTATGGCCTCGATGCGTTGACACGCTTTGGTGTACGTCTCGCCAAATATCAGCGCGTATTTGAAATTACCGAACGCTGCCTCCATAAGCATAAATTCCTCGGACAGCGTGGTCTTTGCACCCTCCCGGAACGCCTCGATGACCACAAGGGGGTCTGAGGCGCGCCACATGTCCATGAGTTGGACGTGGAAGGCGGGGCTGGCATTTTTGTGCTTGTGGGAGAACAGTAGGCTCGCTCCGAGGGCGCGGTCCTCGCTGATCGTTCGCAGCATCGATTGGTTTGAGAGTGACATGCGTGCCACTATATCAGGGAGTTGTCGTTTGCACTATGCACGCAATGCGTATCAATCTTTAATTTGGTGCGCTGTTGGGGGATGGGGCCGGAACAAAAAACACCCCCGTCCGGTGGGGGCGGTGGTGGGCCTGGAGTTTGGCGCACTATATAGATAGCAGGCCCGCTCATCTGCTGGGAGCGAACGGCACGTATGCACCATCTGTATCCCCTAGCGGCACATGCGGTACACCGGTCGGCCTGGCCAGTTCTAATCGATGCAAGGCCATACGATGGAAGGTTCCATAATTTCCATAATTTATAGTGGTGCGAACCTTTGGCATGGCACGGACGGGGGGAGCGGGGCTGCCCCTTACGATATGTGGAGCGCTACTGGTCGATATGTGGCCCGCTACTGGTCGATATGTGGCCCGCTACTGGTCGATATGTGCCGCGCTACGGGTCGATATGATAAGGCAACTAAATGTAGTATGAGTTTTTATCATCCGTGCCGAACGTTGCCGGCCGTGCGTTTCACCTCCACCTTTTCATGGCGGCCACAGGTAAACTTAGAGGTAGGTGCGCTAAGTCGTTGATTTATAACGCTTTATCCCCCATTCACCTCTTATACCTCTTACTTTATATTAAGGTATATATAAATAGGGTGGTAGGGGTAGGGTAGGGGGAGTAGAGGGGGGAGTAGAATCCCCGAAGGTGATAGAGGTAAAAGCCCGCAAAGCCCCTATCCATGCGGCTTTCGGCCACCTTTGGTCGTTTTTGCCATGCTGAGGTAAAGGTGGCCCATAATTATATAACTGCGACATAAATTTATATAATTGCGCCAGCCTGGCACGATAGCCTTGAAACGCTCACAATGTGTGCTACATTACATCCAAGGGTTAGCGCAGTGCTAACCTTAAACCCGGAGTACCGCACCATGAGCAAGACAGTTAACACTCGCGAAGCAGGCCAGGCCCTTGTGGCCGCATACCGCAAAGCCGGACGCACTGCTTTTCTGCTGTGCTTTCCAGACGGACGTTATGTCGTCCGTATTAGCTAATTTATAAACACACTAGGAACAACATCATGCAAGCAATACGCACAAAATACGTCGGCGCTTCCAGCGCCAAAGGATCGCGCATCCAAGTTAAATGCGAAGCCCGCACAATTTATCTGTCTTACGACAGTGAATTGGACGAATACGAAAACCATAAATCAGCATGCACCGCACTGGTGCGCACCATGGGCTGGGATGTTGACGGATACAGCGATATGGTTGGTGGCGTGTTTGACAATGCGCACTACTGGGTGTTCGATGGAAAGCGCTTGCAAGCCCTGCGCGGCATGGTGAATAGCATGCGCGCTGCAACATGGACCGGATCACCATGGTCTCACACGGAATTTAAGGCCGCTGTGGGCACCATAGGCCGCGCATACGACTACCACGGTTCCGAGTATGACGCGCACACCACGGATGAAGAAGTGGCCGCATGGATGGCTCGGTGCGCAAAGTGAGACGCTATCTGATAGCCTTACTCGAAGCCCTGGCCATTGCAGCGGTGGCCAGTAGCCCCGTGTGGCTCTGGCTCTGGAATATGCCCGCGCCACGTTAACCCAAGGAGATATAAATTATGACTTCTAAAGAGATGCTCAAGCGCACATGCAAAC
>JGI24890J29729_1000419_pt1 | contig 27645 bp, 44 predicted proteins | sample FreactcultureFD7_FD_29729 | JGI IMG/M metagenome (IMG submission 29729)
GGGAAGCTGGAGAAAAGGTGGAGTATTCGAGGAAACGGTTCCTGGGAACTTGTCGTCTGAAGGTTCTCGTAAGACCCGATTCTTCTTCGAAGTTTCGGGAACGAGAGGCTATCGATAAAGGTTCGGCTACTGACGAGCAAAGGGATCTCGTGGCAAAGCATAAGGAACGTAATCAACGCAATCGGGACACGGCCAGAGCGTGGAGGGAGAATAACGTAAATGAGTTTCTTTCTCTTCTTCCCGTTGTGTGTATCGAAGCTGACGGGTTGCATCCAGCCCAAGCAATATAAGGAGAAAATCGGCAAGGATAATAGCGTAGCAGCCGTACGAGAACAGCGTAAACGAAACCAAGTTTGTCCGACTACTCGTTTAAAGAGCGAGACTGTGCTGAACCCCTGTATTCACATGCAGGCCTATGCTAGTGGCGATCCTGAACAGATTAAGGCCTACGAAGCTGACCAGAAAGCGAAACAAGAGCACAAAAACGAATTGCAGCAACGACGGAGGCATGATCGTAATCCAAACGGTCGACACTATCGACCTCGAGGTAGTGGGCGAAAGCCACGGCCTGGGCGAGACCGACCAGTCTCAACGATATCAACGGGCAGCGAGACTGGATCAACTCCCGCTTTCACTGAGTCTGACGGTGGTAAGTGCTCAAAGTCTCTGCGTGACCACCCCTCGCTAAGCGCTGTTGATAGTATAGACTACGTGCCGTATGATACGTCACACGCAACGATTTCATTTCCTCCACAGCCGTTTCATCCGCCGCAACCTGACCTTAACAGCTTTCATTGTGAGTGCCGAAATCCTGTCGTTATGAGATCGCAGCTCACCGCCATTTGTGACTAGATCCTTCCCATTACGGAAGTGGCAGCGACGGACTGTTTTCGCACCAGCTGCAGCCTCACTCTCACCTGGCGCAATCTCCATCTCGTCTCCATCTTCAAACCTCGCAACTTTATCCGACGCCTTGGAATCCCTCACATTCTCACGAGGAGCCCCAAGATCGAGAAGTGCCTACAAACAACGTTTTCGAAGCGTTCCCAGAGCTGGAATCGAATGTGAGTCAGGAAGAGGCCAGCAGCACGAAAGACTATTGAATCTGACGACAGCTCGAAAAGCAACAGGATCACCATCAGCACTCACTCGGAAGAGTCAAATTGTCTCCTCGTCAATCTGCCATCTACCGTCAGTCTCACGCTGCTTCTCGTGCTCTCTTCTGATCGTTCCCTCTCTAGCCCCACTCTTTACTTTCCAGCCCTTCTTCCTTTATGCAATCCATTCTAGTGTCGCTTCACGCCCTCTCTGGCTCGCTTTTGTGCCTGCTCGCAGAGAAGACCAAGAATGGCTGTGAAAGTGATAGATAGAAATACAAGGGCCAAAGTCTAGTTCGTTCAGAGTCTCTATAGCCATTCTGTTCGTCGCCAAAGAGTGCGTCAATACTCGAGCGGCACTGTGAGAGCGAGAGTTTGTCGACTTACCAACAGTTCCAGGAGGTTTCGAAGTGATATCCATTGTCACTCGATTGATTCCGTTGACTTCGTTCGTGATTCGGGAAGAGATCTTTCGGAGAACGGCGTGAGGGAAGTCGAACCAATCGGCAGTCATGAAATCTTCAGTCTTGACTGCTCGAAGACAGATGACCTGAGATAGCACCCGAATTCGTTAGACGAGAACCTTAGGGAGTAGGAGAAAGGAAGTAGTAACGCACCTGCTCGTACGTTCTCCGATCACCTTGAACACCAACAGCCTTGACGGGTAAGAGAGCAGCGAACGCTTGAGAGATTTGATCGTAAAGACCAGCTTTTCGGATCTCCTCGATGAAAATGGCATCGGCGTGTTGAGCGATCGCGACTTGAGAACGAGTGATCTCTCCGAGGATACGAATGGCGAGTCCAGGTCCGGGGAAAGGGTGTCGCATGACGAGATGTTCAGGAATGTGAAGGAGTCGTCCAAGAGCGCGAACTTCGTCTGCAGAGGGAAAGGCTGTTGAGCGAAGTACTGAGAATGAAGGAAGACGATTGGGACTTACCCTTGAAGAGTTCCCTCAGAGGTTCAATCAACTTCAACTTCATATCGTCCAACAATCCACCGACATTGTGGTGAGTCTTGATAGTAGCACTCGGTCCCTTGAACGAGATACTCTCAATAACATCCGGGTACAAAGTACCTTGTAGGAGCCACTCAATCTCTCCTCCCTCTCCTCCGGCATCCTTGACCTTCTTCTCTAATTTCGCTGCCTCCTCCTCGAACACTTCGATGAAGGTGTTTCCGATAATCTTTCGCTTTTGTTCAGGGTCGGTGATACCTTCGAGTTTGCCCAAGAAGAGATCGGAAGAGTCGATGACGGTGAGGTTGACACCGAGATCTTCGCAGAGCATTTTGTGAACTTGAGCAGCTTCGTTCATTCGGAGAACTCCGTTGTCGACCATGATGGCGTGGAATCTATCAATCATTTCCATTTGTGAGCGTCGAACTCAATCTCCTAGTTTGAATACTGAATGCTTACCGATCACCGATAGCTACTTGCATCAACTTGGCAGCGACTGATGAGTCGACTCCTCCACTGACAGCTCCAATAACCTGTCCCTTGGGTCCAACAAGTTGACGAATACGTTCAATCTCTTTGTCGATGAAGGCGTCCTGTACAATGAATCCGAGTTAACGAAGAAGCGCTTGAAATTCCGGAAAATGTAACTCACCATAGTCCATTCTTGTTTACAATCGCAAATGTTCAAGATGAATCTCCTCAATACATCCTTTCCTTTCAATGAATGCGTAACCTCAGGGTGGAATTGGATACCGTAGATTGGCTTCTCGTTGTGAGCGATAGCAGCGAAAGGAGCGGATTCGGTAGTTGCGATGATGGTGAAACCTTCGGGGAGGGAGTGTAGTCGATCAGAGTGAGACATCCAGACCTTTCGAGACCAGAAACGAGGTGAGTCAACAAGATTTCGAAGAAGCGGAGGAGAACGTAGAACTTACGGGGGATTCGATAGGGATTCCTTCGAAAAGCTTGTTCAAGTGCTTGGGGGCAGATTCGGGTTGAACTTCAACCTTAATGATAGCTTCACCATACTCTCGGTGGTCTGAAGCCTCTACTCGAGCTCCGAAGTAGTTTGCGGTTTCCTGAAGAGAATTGTCGAAATTAGCTTGAACTCTCGTAGAACGGGGAAGAGCTGGAAACTCACTTGGAGGCCGTAACATATGCCGAGAACGGGTACGCCAGCAGTGTAAACATCGGGATCCACTCGAGGAGCGTCCTTCTCGTAAACCGAGAAAGGTGAGCCAGAAAGGATGATACCTATTTAGTAGCGCTCTTGTCAGCTCATATACAGCTACTAGGATCTCAGATAGAGCTTACCCTTGGGTTTCCACTTTAGTTCCGAGAGTTTCTGAGTGCAAGGAAGCATTTCACAGTAAACATTAAATTCACGACATCTTCGTACGATCAAGTGAGAGTATTGCGATCCTATACATAGCGCATACACTCTTGTTCAGTAGGAGCTAGTCACACAGAGTGGAAATTGATGCAAGACTGACCAAAGTCCAAGATGAGAATAGAGTCAAAAGATTGAACGATAGAGTCGGCGAGCTGTCCAGGTGCGAGTTGTTCAATGCTGCTAGAGCTAGTAGGAGGTGCTAAGGCTGCCATGTCGACTGTAGGCGAGTTGAGTGAGAGTTAACCTTCCCTTCATCTTCTCTCTCTCTTTCAAAAAAAAGTTTAAAGGCGGAGTGTGTTTCACATTTTCGCTCAAAGCTCGACCTCTTCGTGCGCTCAATAGTGAAATCGAGCGGGTCGATTGGCGTATCAGACCAGAGCAGGGCCACTCAAAATTCGAAAGGAGCGCATAGGGAATTCATCCAATTTCGAAAGATCCGTTACTCTCCGTCGACCAAAGGCCGACCTACGATCAATCTAATCAGTCAAATGCGCTTTGCATCGTCGTAAGCTCGAGTACTCGTACGCCTAGTCGTCTGCCATCAATTCCTCCAATTCCCTCTCCTCTTCCTCGGTCAACAAACTTTCCTTGACCTCCTCCTCGTTGTTCACCTCGATCAGAACCAGTTTCTCCCTCTTACTCTCTAGCATTTCCGTCCACTTCCACCTCCTCAACGTACCGTCCAATCCAGCACTCGCGATCCAAACCTCTTTCCTCCCCTCCTCGTTCTCCAAGATGTAACTCGACAACGAAACAACTTCGTTCGTGTGCCCTTCGATCTCCCTCACACACCCGGGCAGCTCATCACCCTCTTTCAGCCCACTGAGGCCTTTCCATTGACGCCGTTCTTCCCTCGATTTCGCAGGCTCGAGAGGATCAGAGTTGAGATCGAAAATTCGGATCAATTCGTCGGACGAGGTTGTAAGGAGGTAGGGAGCGTTGAGTGTGGGGACTGAGATCGGGAGAGAGAGGAGTGCACGAGTTTGTGTGTGGTGCGGGATCCGGAGGATCGGAGTTGGCGGTAGAGAAAGGTCGGAGGTAGAGAAGGATGAGAGAAGTACTGAATTATCGGCGGAAGCTGCAGAGATCGGAGAGCTCGTCAGCGTCGATCAAACACCGCGAGAAGCCGAAAAGGAAACACTGTGACACTTCGTAACCAGGAGAAGTGGTTGATGTTTGAAAGAAACTGAAACTCACCAGTCCAAATTTCACCCTCTGGCCCGATGACTAAATCATAGATCGCCAACTCATGATGTCTGACACTACTCTTCTCGATCCCCTTGAGAGTTCTCCCTTCGCCTCCCGCTGCGTCTCTCGTCAACTCCCAAACCTTGATTGCGCCCATCGAATCAGCCGAAATTAATCCAAACTTGTCTGTTAGTGGTGGAGCGTCGGAGGAAGATGATGAGGGGATAGGGAAGTAGGCGAGTTGTTCGATTGGTCGAGTGTGGGACTTGAGTATGAGGAGCAAAGGTAACGGCGCTTGAGCGACAGCAGAAGGTGGTGCAGCTCCTTGTTTCGGTGCCGATTCAGTCGGTACTAGTTGAGGCTCTTTTGTTGGTTGTGTAGTCGCCGGTAAGAGAGTGGAGAAGTCGCAAGAGTCGAGGGAAGAGAGATCCCAAATTCGGATATCTCTGTCGGAGGAAGCAGTGACGAGTATGTCGAAATCGGGAATTACAACCAGTGTCTTGATGAAATCGATATGGGCCACCGTTGTCGAAATAGATTGTTTCGTCTGCGAGTGCGAACGAGAAGAAGGAGTTTGTGAGCGATTCGAGGGAACAGGTAGAGAGAAACGCCTTACTTGAATATCCCATATCCGAAAGCTCTTATCCCACGATCCACTGATCATCAACTCACGCTTTGAAATTCTAGTCGTGTAGAAATCTAGCGAAGTGACGGGTCCACAGTGCCCCCGATAAATTTGTTTCGTTTTCCCTGACTTGACACACAAACGCCCCCATTCGTCAGCGCCTTTCAGTCACGGCGAACGGAGAGTATCGACTAACCTCTAGGCCTATCTTTCTGACTACGAATCCACTCTCAGCGATCCATGCATCAGGTTCTTTCCCTTTATCCTCATTCTGCCTCACTCTGACTCTTAACGGTTTAGTCGGTAGTTGTATCGGGTTTCCTACATTCTGTAATGCTTCTGCTCTTGCTTCTCGGATAGCCGCTCTGTAAAATAGAGAGAGGGGCAGGGTTAGAGTTGAGCGAGCAGCGGAAGGGAAGAGAGAGGGAGAGAAAGAGGCTTACTTTCGATGTTGCGCGTCTGATTTGAATAGTTTACTATCATCTGTGGTCAACGACATGTCTCAAAGAGTGGACTGGAGTGATAAGAGAGCGAGAGAGAAGTTCAAACTTCTTTCATCTCGACTTGCAACTCTCATTCCCACATCAACCTCGATCACTCTCGAGATTAGTCAGGATTAAGCTTGAAAGCTCGCTCTATCTCCTAGACCAACAGCAAACTCGGCCTCTTCTCCTCTCGATCGAATGGCGGCTTTCCTCCCTAAACTCGTTTCAGGATGGCATGTAGATCAAGCAATCCTAGCAGAAGAATCAAGAGTAGTAGTAATCAGATTCGGTCATGATTACGTGAGTCTCCCCTTCTTTCGTTGGATTCTCGTTTGCTGACCTCCCTCTCGCATTTTCGCATCGAATGTTATAGAATGATCAATGTATGGTTCACGATGAATCACTGTTCGGTATCTCGGAGAAAGTAAAGAACTTTGCTGTCATCTGTGAGTCTCGACTCTCAGGTTGTTTGAACGGTGGAGGTGGGTTTTCGCTAATTCAGTGATGTTCTCGTTTAGACACTTGCGATGTTACCCAAGTACCAGATTTCACAAAGGTACGTCCTCTCGCTCCTTGATCATATCGTCCAGATGCGCACGAGCTGATCGTGTGCGAGAGGATGTAGATGTACGAATTATACGATGATTGCACGACAATGTTTTTCTACCGTTCGTCTTTCTCTTCCCCACTGATCTATGATACAACGTATTGATCGTGAGAGGGTAAACCAACAGGCAACAAGCACATCATGGTAGATTTGGGAACGGGTAACAACAACAAGATTAATTGGGCGATGGATAACAAACAAGAGGTAAATACTCCTCTTCTCCCCTCGTCTACTCTGACTCTGATGGTCAAATCAACGAAGCTGACGTACTTTGAACACTGTGTGCAGCTCATCGACATCATCGAGACTGTCTACCGAGGTGCAGCGAAAGGTAGAGGTTTGGTCGTTTCCCCAAAAGGTAATTCTGCCTCTCTTCAATAGCCATTCCTGCATGCGGCGTCACTGACTATGTTGAAGCATGGGGATACAGATTACTCAACCCGTCTGAAGTACTAGACATACTCTTCTCAATCTCGCATTTCACCTCTTTGTTGTAAACACCAATCCCTTCCACCTCAGCTCTGTTCGAGAGTCCACCTCTCGACCTACAAGCCGCAGTTCAGGTCCCCCTCATAGTCTCTCTGATGCGAACGCGCGAAGGGGAACTCGTCTTCAGATCTTTGCAAATCTCGCACGTAAACATGCATTCGAACGATAAAACCTACTTCCTCACAAGGGCCGACTCTCAACCGGTTCATCTCTTCCCTCCTCTCGCTGCCTTCAATGCATGCTTCATTGCCTTCCCGGGATAGACATCTCCCAACCACTTCTCCCAATTCTTTCGCTCGACCTCACTCCCTTCGAAAGCGAATTGTCGAGTCACAATTACGTCGAAGCCTATGTATTGAGGTCGAGCTAGTCAGTTACGATTATACGAGACGGATGAGGGAAGTATGCGTGGCGACGGACCTTCTCTGAATGAGGGAGGTTGGAACCTTTTCTCAAAATCCTTGAGAATCGTCAATTCGACGACATCCTTCCTCTCCGCCCCTGTTCCGTACAAGGCGCGATAGACCGAGTTATGCTTGACGAGCTCGAGGTCGCATTCGAAGTATACGCACTTCAAGAGCGGTTTGATGCCGTTCGTTTGGGAGAATTGGAGGATCACCTCACGGTAGACGCGACGTGAGGGGATTGTTGCATGTACGTCGTCAACGACGACTGATTGACCGTTGGCGAGATGCGTCATGAGAGCTTGATGAGCTGAGGAGGGAGAAGTGAAGAGGAATGGATTCTGGAGAAGCGAAGCAGAATTCGAACTTAGCTCGCTCGAGGATTTCGCTGCGTAGGTCTGACTTACGACTAAGACGTAGCCTTGTGGGCATAGATACTTTTCGTAGTAGAAAGACTTCCCACTGGCTGGGCTTCCGACGAGGACGACAATCTCGAGAGGTTTTCCAATCTGATTGAGGCTGCATTCGGTCGTAGCAAGTTTCGGTGATTCAAAGACAGTCTCTAGAGGTACTGTATATCCAGCAAGTCTGATCAGCAGCGAGTAAAGATGTCTGAATCCGCAAGCTCGACTCACGAGTCGCGGAATACGATCTCGGATCGAAACCGAAAAATCTCCAGTTTGAATCCTGAGGTTGATTGAAGAAGTATTCCTCGGGAGTGAAGAAGGGTAGACCGCAGTTGTGAGCGAATTCTGTTTAGTTCGAGGGGATTGTTAGCGCGAGCTGCTAAGGCAGAGAGATACGAGTCTTCAAGAGAACGTGCTTCGGTCTGTATCGTTGTGGTCTCCTGGACGACCCGCGGCATCTCCGACGTAGAAAGATGCAACGTAATCTGCAAGTCGATCGAGTCAGTGAGCGGAGGATTCTCAAGCTGAGCGAAACTAGCCCTAACCGATTTCGATACTCCCGTTGAAATCCCTGATGAACTTCTCCCATATTCCAGGAGACCCTTTCCTATATTCGTTGAAGTCGAGAGCAGCGAAAGCTCGAAGGGGGACATCGATTCCTCGACAGATTGATGGGAGCTTGTTGACAAAATCTTCGGCTAGCTTGGCTCCTCCAGCCTGATTCGAGATCAAAACTATCGCGTATCTGCAGTACCGCTTCAAATAGTCAGTAACAGTGATTTGTAAGATGGTAGCGCTCACTCACCCTGCGAGATGAGCCTCTCGCAGTTTTGGGATAATCTCATGGTCGAGGAACTCCCAATCTCGTTCGTTGATGGGGAACTTGCGACCTTGCTTCGGTCTCACAATGGTACCATCGAGGTCTGTAGCTTCGTCTGGTCAGTAGAACTGCATCGATTGATCGAAAGAAGGGAACAAACCGAAAGCTGCAATCTTCGAACTTGCTTGTGGCGAATCGTAGACGTAGTGACCATATCCGATAGAAGGTAGCCAACTTCCTGCGTTTCCAGTCGATCCTGGTGGTCTTGTTTGAGTTGAGCGAGATGAGGGCAATCGAGGCTGAGATGAGTTTGAAACGGCAGTAGTAGATCCGGGGAGAGCCATGGCTAGGACAGGAACCGACAAAGCGAGAGTCCGAGAGGAAAGTTTGAGAGGAAGAAGCGAAAAGGCGAGCAAAAGCTGAAAACTTCGCTTTTGTTGCGCAATTCTTGCTCACTTCGAAGTCGGATCAATGCCGCAGCTTATCAGCGGGTGTAGCTCTGTACATCGCTCATGGCAAGGAGATGCTAGAATGCTGCGAAGACTTTCACTGTTTCGCGACCAAATTCGACCTCATTCGCAAGGTTGGCAAAGCTTTTGTGCGCGAGATGAGAATTAGGGAGGTAAAGCGATTCATTGACAGTGGAGCTATGTTGTACAAGCGTGTCTTTCCTTCCTTCCTTCCCAGTTCAAGCGATGTTTGTCAAGCTATTCGTCCCCCTCTTCCTCTGAACCCTCTTCCTCTGATTCGCTCCTCTCTCCTTCGCTTCCTTCTCCTTCGTCCTCATCACTTTCGATCACTTCTCCAGGTCCATCTCCATCTTCGTCAATGTAAGCTTGTCCGTCTGTCGAAACCTGAGGCCAGTACGAAACTTCGGTATTTGCAGATCCATCTCTGTACTTTGTCCTGTTCGGTCCACGTCGAGAAACGCTTTGTACCTATTGTTCGGCAACATTGATGAGTCAACTTTGAAAGGCGAGCAACAAGAGCGAAAGATGATACGCACTAATTGACTCCAGCTGACGAGCTTGTCTTGTTCGACACCGTCGGGAGCGTTGTCCCAGGTGAAACGACGACCGAGAGCATCGAGTTCGGCGGCGGTAGCTACTGTAGAGTCGAGACCTGCAGCTTTGACCATGGCTTGAATCGTCGAGGTAGTACGAGCCTCTGCTAGTTGGCCGAAAGTTCCTTTCCCTCTCCATGTATGAAGCCCGTCAACTCCGACTGAGGGATATGCTTGAGGAAGCTTCGAGTTTGCACTCCAATGTGGAGAGAAGAGGGAAGTTGCGAGATTGAAGAAGGTATCGGGGTAGAGGGATTGAGGGTAGTCGTTCGGGTTCTTTGAGAGCTTTGACATTGAGACCTTCTGTTGAGCTGCGAGGATAGCTCGAATTGCTTCGACTCGCAGAGCTGCGCAGTAGCGGTCGATATCGGCGAGTATCGATGGGAGTAGACTGAGCCATAGCGACTTGGTCATCGGAGAGGAGGTGGCATCTTCCCAGTACTGTTTGATCGAAGGGAGGTCTCTGAATTCTTGCGAGGTTGGGAATATTTGAGAGCGACGAGCGGCTTCGGTTGTCTCGAGAGCAGCGTAGAAAGGATTGAGCGAAATGCGTAGAGCGAGATCTGAATCCGGATGTTCACGAGATTTTCGAACATGAACGAGATATCTCGACCACTCTGATAATCGATTTTGAGGTCAGAGATTGACTTTTAAGAAGGAAGAGTCGAGAAGTGCTCACTCCTAGGGTCGGCTGAGGGTGCTACGGTCGGAGCTGCTTTCAATCCCCACGAGACGAACTGTCTTTCGTAAGTCTCGATATCTTCGTCCTCCCAGTCCAAGTCCTCCAGCTCAATAGAGAATCTAGTGTGACAATCGGTATCAGTGCGATCGCTGATGATTAGATTAGGGTTGTTTGCTGACTGACTGATTGAAAAGCTCCTCGCGTTTCTGCCGTTTCTCGTCCCTCTTACTCCAGTACTCTTCTCTCATACTGCGACGTACAGCAGACTCGGTACTGAGCAGATCAAGCGAAGCCTGAAAAAACCCCGTCAAGTTCGGGATCAGGTCAAAGGCCTGAGTATCGGTTATCGACAGAGAACCTTACCTGCTGTTCCTCCTTCACCCACTCGGCTTTCCTATCAACGTACTCTTGTACAAGCGACTCTGACTCTTCCTCCTGTGTCTCAGAAGCTGACGTTTGCTTGATCAAGGATCGACCCCTACGAGACCTGACATTGTATCGCTCTTTCTCGGTTTCTCGTACGATTCCCGCTAGTTCGTCTTCCTCCTCAAGTTCGGCGAGCTCGACGTTGACTTCTTCTAGATCGGCGACCATGTATCGAGCTGTAACACGCCGAAACGTCAGTGATGAGTTCAAAGCTGAAAAAGTGCAAACCTGACCGACTCCTTCTTCCATCATTTCGCTCGACACCGGTGTATCCACCTTCTGCACGCATGGAGACAATACCAGATCAGCTCACTCACGGGGCAGAAGAGAAGCGGAAATAACGAACGTTGGAACCGAACACATTCGATCGCTTTAGGATGAAGATCCGGCCACGAGTCTTTCAACTTGTCCGAAGTGACGGTACTGGCGGAGAACCATATCAGATGAGTTATTGCCGTCGAAAGCGGAACTCGATAATTGGTCAACGTACCGCTCAGCGCGACAGTCTTTACATAGTGTCGTACGAAGGAAAGCGCTCCGATCGAGGTAGCTCTTCGCTCCGCATCCCTGTGAGCTAATCGCGTCAGCCCATATCTCAGTGTCAAGGAGAGAAGGTACTCACGTCACAGCAAATACCAGAGAAGAAGACAGCAAAGCGAAGTTCACTCATTCCCGACGGGAGCTCGTAACCTTCTCGTTTGCGAGCTGCGGACCAGATCGAGCGGGCTGAACGAGAGAGTACTATCTTGTTGAGAGACTTGTTGACTTTGGCGAGATTGAAGAGATCAGAGGTTTCGAGGTGGTCGCAAAACTGCGAAAAAACTCGACTGGTCAGATCACTCATCTCATAAGACCATGTATCGAGATTCTCACCTCTACAAAGAGATCGAAAGGCACTAGGAGTAGACCGGACGTGTACTTTGGCTTCTTGCTCTTCTTGTTCTTCTTCCTAGCATTCGACTTGCTCGATTTCTCTGCGAAGTCATTAAAGACTCAAAGTTTCGATCAGCTACCATTCACGCGAGATATTACAAGGGCTTACTCCTAGTTCCATAAGTATCTCCAACAGTGTATTCATCCGCATCTGAGTCAGTTTGCCTTGTTCTCTTCCTCTTGTTCCCTTGTTCTTGAACCTCTTTCTCCTCCTCGCTCCCCATATCTACGTCACTATCCACCTCCTTGTAGCTAATCTGACCACGTTTGCTGCCCCTCGAACCGTTGTCCGGCATGATTTGTGGGAATTGAGGTGAATGTAAGGAAGAGAGAAGAACAAGGGAGAAGAAACTTTTGAAAGTTCGTGGAGCACAACAATAACAATCTCGTTGAACTACCTAACTCTTTGACTAGCTATCGACAAATCTAACAAAGCAATGCTGTCGAGATGGAAAGCAGCGCGTTGCAGTCGACTTCTTTGCGATAATTTGTTTGCGAAATTCGCTTCCGATACCAGACCTACATCTTGCCTGTCGACGCTCGTTCTCCATAGTGTCCCGCTTCCCTCACAGGTCCTATAATAACAGGCGAACGTGACTGAGTGAGATGGCGATTCTCGCGACGACCTCGCTCGTCGATCTAGGGTTAAAAATCAAGCACTCTTCGTTTCTGTCGCGGATCTTTAACATCGTCAGTGCGCGACCCAAGAAAGTGAGAAGAGAATACAATACTTACCTATTTGCATGAGGTATCTTGCTGTGAGGTACTATCGTGAATTTAACAAAGACGAGCGAATTCTAATCCAACGTTCTCCTACTCAAAATACGCTTGATCTCGGGTCTCGCAGCGAGGTACTCTTCGAAGGGTGGATATCCAGATGTATTGTCCCTTTTTTTACCTTCCTCTTCATCGTCACTATCATCATTGTCGAGGAATGCTGCTTTGTCGAGCAAGAAATTGGAAAAAACGATCAAAGTTGCGTATCTGTACACCACAGATAAGTCAGCATCGATGCTAAGGAAAGCAGAAGCGAGCTCGGCTTACCGGTATAGATAGTTCAAAGCCTGATCGAACAGCTTTTCTCGCTTCGTCTTCTCGGCAGCTTCGACTCGAAGTTTAAACGAGTAGATCGCCGTTCGAAGGTTTTGAACTGCTTCCATATTGCTGTTGAAGAACGCAGACACAGGTCAAATGAGGACAATGAGAGATAGTATGCGGGTGGACTCACTCGATAGCTCGATCGCACAGCTTCTTCGCCAACTTTCCGTTCTGAAGAACTCCAACAAGTTGCAATACGATCTTGTACTCTCCGTTGAGGTAAGGATCCGCTTCTCGACCGTCCCATGATGAGCCATGATCGGTTACGATGAAAGAAGCCGCCATATCGAAAGCTGCTGTTCGAGCGAAGAGAATGTTGTAAACGAGAGCGCAAGCGACCCTACAGCAATAGTACGTCAGCTAGCTATTCCAAGGACGTAAGCGGACCACTCACATTCCCGTTGTTGTTCGACCTCTACCCATCTGGCAATTCATCGTGAGTCCAGCTTTGTTCGATTTCGACAAGGCAGCTGAAACTCGTTGTTCGATCCTACTGAACATTCCAGGAATAGGAGATTGCTCATCGGTGACTGGGCGCACACTGAGTGGTAAGTTCAGGATAGACCGGCGATGATTTATGCGAGAACATACCAGGTAATCGATCGTAATCAACCTTGAGACCTTCAGACTGCATCTGAGCGAACACTTCTTTCGGCGTAAGGATACTAAGGAATCAAGGTGATGATATGAGTATTCAGCCAAACAGAATGAGGAGCAAAGAGCGGACTGACTCCTCAGGTTTGACTTCTTCCCACATCGCAGTGACCGTGAAAGTTCCGTTCTCTTCGATCTCGTCGTGCTGTTATAGCACTATACTCAGCTATCTTCTCATAGCAGATGGCGAGAGAGCGACTTACGAGAAGAACCTTTCCTCCAGTCTTTTCTCGTTCTCTCAGCAAATCTCGCTTGAGTTCTGCCTCCATCGCTTCTACTGTTGCTGTCGTCACTCCTGTCGTAACGACATTCTCGAGTGGTTGGTTGAAGAGTCGGAGAACCTGCGTGCATGTTTGGGGATCAGGCGACGAACGTGCAAAGAGAAAGTGACGAAGAAAAACGAACATGAGGTCGAGATCGAATCTAGTCAAGGTAGATCAAGCAGACGATTCAATCATCATGTAGAGCCTGTGCACAGTGAAGAGAGCTTACGTATAACACTGGTTCTTCTCGCATACTTGTCCAAGTGATAGGCATCTCTTTCGCTCCCATTCGTTCCAACGCTCTTCTCAATCCATCGGCAGTCGGCATTCCAGAACCATATACGAGCGGTCCATTCTCCTCGGTAGCGTCTGCAGCTGACTTTGTACCGTCATGTACACCAGTCGAGAATCCGAGGGGAACTCTTCTGAAGTTTGGTGAGCCATCGATCTTTTCAGGTAGACTCATTTTTTGAAGACCACTGAAGAAGTCGCTCTTGAGCAAGGTGAAGGCGGATAGAACTCGACCAGATCGCTGAGCTACGAAGTCGGCTACTTCATCGTTCGAAGCAGCTCCATCGGCGAGAGGTCGTTCGAGAGGGACGAGAGCGTCGATGCCGGCGGAATCGAGTTCTCGTTCGATCGTCTTGAAGACTGGTCGTTGTCGTACGAAATCTTCATAGGAAGAGGTTTGACCAAGTTCTCTCCAGGTGTCGGGACGAGTTTCGTTCAAGTAGCACATCAAGAGGATGAGGAAGAAGTAGGCTCTATCAACGAAACAATTTGTCAGTGAGGTTCGTGAAGGAAAGAAGTTCAGCGAGACTGACCTGAGTTCCTTGAGACCTCGTGCAACCCATTTGTCCTTATCAAATTCTGATTGAGCATCTTCCGCTGCTTGTCGAGCGTCTTCGATCGATTCAAGCATATCGAAAGGCTCACTACAAGCGGTGATGGCTTCATCTACTGCATCTTTGACCTCTTGTCCTGTTCGAGGTACCGCTCGTAGGAGGTTGTTGATTACGGTGTAAGAGTAGCGATTTGAACGAGGAGCGCCTTTTCCACCATTTCGAAGCCAACTCGTGACCATTTTGATGATGACGAGAGTCCGAGTTGTTCGACCGCGACCTACGGTACAAGTTCGAGTCAGCTAGCATACAGAAGTGCGAAGAAGGGCAAATATCTACCGAGTTGATCATTGACGATGAGAGCATCATCGGGAGAAGCTGTGATGACTGTTTCAAGAATATCTCGCACTGATTCGGGAGCGTGGTCAGTATCTGGGCCATCGGCAATCAGAGGTGACGACTCACAATCATTGAATTCGGGGAACTTCTCAGCAGTAATCGGTACCCTCTTGAATTGAAACTGTTCTCCTAGTTCCAGCTCCCTCTTGACGTCCTCCATGACCTCTCGTAAAGTCTGTACTTGACTCTCATCTTCGATCGTCTCCCATACGTGGTTGACCGAACCATCTTCTGCTTCAGTAGCGAGAAGGATACGACCGTCGAAAGCTCGGAGTTCAGAAAGAACATCAGATTTGAGTCGCTCTTCGAGAACTTCGAGTCGTGAGGCAGTGATACCGCTACGACGAGTCATAAATGTAGTAAGCGAAGTGCACAGAGACAAGCGACAACAGTGGACTGACCTGTAAGATTTGACGTTTCTGAGCGAAACGGCTTGTTGACGAAGGACATAAGGCGACCCGTTGATGTAGACTAGCGGTTCCTCTCGAAGATTGATCCAGATGGTTCGAGCATTCGGTTTCAGATCGGCTTTGACAGTTTCAAGTACTCGTCTGCGAAAAAACTCCAACGCATCAGTCGATGATCGAACATCAGAATCGAAGCGCCGCTCACCTGATACCATCGTGAGTCGGTTGAGAGAGCCCGAAAGTATTCCCTCCTGGTACTTTGCGGAAGTTGATCGCACCTCTGACGACTTGCTCTTGATGTTCGCCCAGAACGAGCCATTGATCGTTCTTGAGAATCATACCAGATCTCAAGATGATCCCGGAGCGATTCTACGATCTGGTCGTCAGCGATGCAGTTGGAGAACAGCAGGTTGAGGGTGGGAGACTCACTCGAATAATCTGATGAGCCCATTCATCTCCGACGACATCACCAGTTCCAGCGAGATCTCTGAACCTCCCTTTCCTGAACATACTAGTCGTACTCACTTTCGCCAATCCATCCGCTCCTTCACCACCTCTTGCGATAGCACTCAAGTCGTGGACGGGAGAGAAGATGAAGAAATGGCCGGTTTTGTTCATCCTCGATACCATGTTCTGAATCTCTGATCGTTGTTTGAGCCAAGAAGAGAATGTGATGGGTTGAGTAGTCGACTTGGTTGTGGGAAGAGGGGTTTCGGCGACGAATGCTCCAAAGGTGACGAGAAAGAAGTAACGTTGCAGTGCAGCGAGAGCCTGTGATCGATGTTCGGCAGCAGAGCGTTCGTCAAGGAGTGCAAGTGATGCGTATCGAACTCGATGAGCGAGGACTGATTCTCGGAGATTGACAAGAGCGTCACCTGCGAGAGAATTGCCGGGTCAATATCGACGATTCGACAGCGGATAGGGATCAGAACTTACAGTGATCAACGATAGAGTCCACTACCTTCTTTGTCGCTGAACCATCGTCGAGAGTTGAAAGCAAAGACAAAATGATGTCGTATTTGCCGAGAAGAGCAGAACTGTCGACTCGGGTCGAATCAGCGAGACGTTGCGAGAGAACGAGAAAGGGAGAAACGAACCGTAAGTTCTCCATCAGACTAGGATTGAGCGAGAGAAGCGATAGAATGACGCCTTGACTTCCCGCAGGTAAACCTAATCAATCTTCGAGATCAGCGATAACTCGACAAAGTTGGGAGAATCGAAAAACTTACTCTTCGAAAGCACATGCATGAGTCTGAGCAAACTTCTATCTCTCTCAGCTTGTTCCATTCGACCTTTGAGCATCCTCTTTGCCGTGGCTTGATCCTGACTCTTGAGTGTTGGACTTGCGAGTACATCGTCGATTCCATCGCCTCCTTCTCCCTCCGTCTCCCCTAGCGCTAATCCATAAGGATCAACCGCACCTTCCTCCAACAGCTGCTTCCTCCTAACGATGAGAGCAGCACTCATAGCGAATGTCGTCCTGACTACTCCTACACCACAGTTGAAAACGAGCGAAGAGGTTGTCGGGATCGTCGAGATCAAGGAGGTGTAGAGATCCAAGTATCCACTACCGGGAGATTGATCCCTCGAGACAGGAGTGCGGTGGAAAGTGACGTTGTAGCCTTTCTCTCGAACTTGAGAGAACAATTCTCGAACGGTTCGTACGTTATCTGCCGAAACCCAGGTCGGAGTGATCGTGTTAGGTGAGTTCGAGGATGAGGAAGGTGGTGTAGGATCTTCTGAATGAACGAGTACGAGTCCTCCGTATCGTTGCGCTTCTTTCAGAACGTCCTGTTTCAAACGAGCTTCGATCTCTTCGAGATTCTCGGCTCGGTTCGAGATTGAATAGGTTCGAGTTGGGTTCGCTGCCTCTCGTAGTACGAAAGGTTGAGCACCTAAGAGAGGTGTTACTCAGGTCAGTCCAAGGGTACAGGAAAGGCAGGACGACATCACTGACCGAGATACAGAATCGGTTCTTCCCTCGTACAAAACCAAACAGTTTCTCTCCCCTTCTCTTTCTTAACCGGATCATGTCTACTCCTCAACACTGTCAATACACTCAATACTCCCGTCTCAGATGGTTGGGCACAACCCCAAATTCCGAGTCCTCCATCCCTAAAATTCGTTGCACCACTCAAGTGAAACCCTCCATATCCAGCACTCGCTGCGTCTGCTTTCGCGTGAGTTCTTTGTTCGTGTTCTGGATCTGCAAACGCTGAAGCTTCGGTTTGAGATGCTGAAGGAGGAGCGATGTAACGATAATCCGATTTGAGGAGTAAACCTCTTGACAGTACTGATCCATTCCTCGAGGGGACTACTCCATTTGCGAGTTTCGAGAGATTGAGAGGAGCAGGTGGACCAGGCAGAGGGTGACCTTCGGGTGTGAGTGGGACTGGTTTGACACCGCTCAATTGTCGAATTGGAAGTGGGCGGTCGAGACCTGCATTGGAGGACGAGGAAGGGAGAGAGGAGAGGGAAGTCGGAGCTGCAGTAGGGGAGGACAAGGGAGTAGCGTCGATGAGAGCTGAAGCGAACGAGTTCAGGCGTGGGGAAGAGTTGTTTGATGAAGAGGCGGAAGAAGATGAAGCGGTGGTTGTTCTCCGGTGATGTATATTTATCGGTGGTGATTCAGAGGTCATTCAGTGGGCTGTAGTAGAATGAGAGGTGATGGTAAGAGATAACGTGAGCGATGAATCATCAGTTCATTCCCAAAGTCTCTCCCTCAATCCTTTCACTCGAGATCAACTCATCAACTTTACACGATCCGGCATACCTACGACCTCTCATTGCTCAAGCTACTTCCGCCGTTCTTCAACTCTCTCTCATTTGATCGTTCAACATGCCGATTCCTCAACCCACAACTCTTCTCGGCCACGACGATAAAGGTGATTAGGTACTTTAGCATCCTTACAGTGAAGTCGCCATCCAACCGAGCTGCTCTGAGCTCTCTCGCTATTCAGGAGGTTGATGAAACATTTTCGCTTCTTGACTCAACTCAATTCCTACCGTTGACTCCATCGCTGACTTAGCAAATTATTTGAATCCACTCTTGACTCCAACGACCGACGAATCCACCTCTTCTTTTTCGACCTCTCACCTCCTCATTCGACCTTGCCGCTCTTTGTCGCCTTGATCATGTCGACGCCAATCACGCTACACTCGTTCGAGCCATCCGACTTTGAAGCTCTAGCAGTCCTTTATCGGCTCTCCTTCTTCAGAACTCAACTTACGAACTACATTCTCGCAAACGTCACGCCAGAATCTTGCGACAAATGGATGATCGAGCGATTCAAGCGGATCTACGCCGAGAAGCACGACGAGGGGAAAAAACTGGAATGTGTGGTAGCGAAGAGAGGAGGAGAATGTTTAGGTTTTGGGTGGTGGGATTTTTATAAACCTCTCGCAGAACGAGAAACTGGAGTAGAGAATGAGAGATTCTGGCCAGAGGGGGCGGGAACACCTGATACTATCAAGTACATGGAAAGATTAGATAAGGCTGATGATCGGTGTGAAGGAAGCCATTGGCGTAAGTCCGAGTTTTCTGATCTTCGCAGAGGATCGTATTGATTCCTCCTCGAATAGATCTGAACGTGCTGGGAGTGCATCCTGAAGCTCAAGGTCAGGGAGTAGGACGATTACTGACACAGTGGGGAATTGACAAGGCGAGGGAAGAAGGGGCAGACGTTTTCCTCGTTGCGACAGAGCGTGAGTTGCTCGCTCTTCTTGCGGTTCTCTTCCCTCTATCCGATCTGATAAACCTTTAACAAGAAGTTGGTCGACCGCTGTACTCGAAGATGGGCTTTGTAGAGATCGGAGAGCCACTGATAGCCAGAGGGAGACCAGATGTTGTCGTACGTTTCGCTCAAACTCCTCTTTTGAGACAGAGCTGACGCTCGTGAGCCTGTCTAGACTTGGCCGATGATTCTTCGACTGCAAGCTTGATATACACCCTACGAAACAGCAGTCAGAAATCGAACAGACACAGTGGAATAAGACTGATTTCCCCTCCTTCCTCCCGTCGATTGAGAGGTTGGACCTCTCAACGGAGACATAGTCTTGAATAGCAGGTTTCGCCAAAGGAAGAGATATTGCACAGACAAAAAGATTGTAAACAGACAAAAACTTGACAAGGAGGAAGTACCTATTAGAGGTTGTTTAAAAAGCCAGCTGCCTCGACGACCTCTCGAACTCGGCTTTATCGTACCCATGCATCGCCGCAACTCTGTGGCTGATGCTAGCACGAGGATGCGATGGAACTGGTTTCCAGACGACAAGATTTCCCCTGCTCGGATCGTACTCCTTGATCGTTCCGTCGGAGCATCGGTGAAGGTGAATTTGCGTATCCTGCGAGGTATGGTACTCTTCTCCAACGAAAGTGATCACCTGCGTAACAAATGTACAAATGTTCAGCCCGGGAAGATTTGCCGGATGAGGGAGAGTTGCGAACCTGTGTCGAATGAAGTGCTTGTATTCGATCAAACTTCTCAGCGAGGCCACAAACGAGCCTTGAGTACGATCTTGTGTTGTATGCGTGCGAGCAGCCTCGAACCCGGATATTCGTGATCGTGTGAGAGCCACCTCCTCCATAATCGTAGATTTGAATCCCAGTCGTCGTCTGCTTCACCCAGTGGCCCAAGGGTGTCTTCAGGAAAAGTTCATCACCGACCTCACGGGTCTAGACGAGCGAGTGTCAGCGCTATAACAAAGAGGAGCGTTTGGGAGTGATCGACGACTGACCGCGATTGGACGAAAAGGTTGAAGGCCAGCAGTGAGATGCGTAAGGATCGCGAGTCCTTCTTCTCGACGCGAGTCACATCCAAATCTCGCCATCTCTATGTTGGCCGACTCCGGCGACCAGTGCTCCGCATCGAGACAGTCGACATGGGTCATCGGAGGCTGTTTGTAACCTTCATGATGAGGTTCAGGTAGCTATGCTGCTCTTGCCATTCGTATCGCATCCAAATTCCTCTGACCTTTGTGAGGTGCGTAGATCGACGATGTTCAGGGACGGTTTCCAGCAAGGGTGTCGCTGCTGAATCGATTAGCTCAATTCTCGCGAGATTGATGTCGTGCTGGAGGATCGGGTCTTGCGCTCTGAAGTCAAGACGATAGTTTGACATAGTGAGTAGAGGATGTGGCAGAAGGGAAAGAGGGGATTCCAGAAGGGAGGGGGATCTCGGTAACAGAAAATTGCTTATCCTCCGCGGGACTCCTCGAATCGCACGATATTCAACGTTGACCTGGATCTTTCCTGCCGAGATCCAGGTATGGACGGAGTCCCAGTCAACTTCTTAGGCGACGAGGGGGAGGGTTTCAAAATTGGCGAGGAATTGGCGAGGAAGATGTTGGAAGAAGAAAATGTATTTCTGCGTGAAGTGCACGTCATTCCTGTCACTACTCGAGCTCGATACTGTCAGCGAAGGGCCCAGAGGTGGTCGAGAAGGGCTGCATATGGAGCTCGAAAGCCTGGTAGACGCTTTCAGAGAGCACGATCTGCGCGAAGGAGAAACTTCGGAATCTCGTGCGAAGGGTTCCCTGGATGGGACAAGGCCTTGCGACTGGCGAACCTGAAGCACATAGGACAGACATAGTCCTCGACCAGTAGCGCTCAGGTTCTGGGCAAGCTTTGAGCGTTCAGACCGCAGAATCACCTCGCGAAAAGAGTCGCACCAATAAATTATCGGGTATTCGTACAACATTCCTTTCACCGTTTCTGTTCAGTCTCATGCTGTATCAGTACCCTTCTCCTTCACGCCGAGAGCGGAACGAACTGACGGTACATGCAAATATGGCGATTCCTCTCCGTTCAGTACGAGTAATCCTTCCCAGCTACAGGTCCAGATCTAGGACCATGCGAGATCATCACAGGTCTTTGTAACAACGCTTGAGGGCATGCTGTGAAGATCAACAAAACAGTTCACTCAACATTAACGCGAATCTCCCTCGAAGCAACAAAGGGAAGTATAGACGTACATGCCGAGGGTTTATAGGCACTTGACTGAGCTAAAGCGGGCGCGCCGAGGGAGAGTACGGCGAGGAGGAGGGCGAGAATCAATCGAGAGCCAAACATATCGATTTGAAGGAGGATGATATCTATTTGACGTAGCTAGGGAGCTTGCTGTTAAGATGTGTGGCTGAGATAAGCGAGAGAAGGCGATAGAGCGTTGTTGAAGAAGTGTTTGGGAGTGGTTTGAGAGGAACGAGAGCAGAATTTCGCATCGAGAAGCCCGTTTCGCAAATACGACAACAATACTTTGCAATATGATACAAGAAGGAAGCTACACAAGAGGCGATACTAAGCTGCATAAGCGGGAAGATCTTGACCGGAAGATCCTTGAATCGCGACATCCTCCATTTCGACAAGACTTGAGGGCAGGAAGACAGGTAAAGAGACGTGCAGTGCAGCTTGTGCGAGAACAGTGGAGACAATATGACAATTGACTGCGTACTATAGAGATCAGAACAGTTGGAAGGGAGTAAGCTTCTAACAGATTCGAAAGCGCTTTTGAAAGGGAATTTTATGCTTACTCTGACTGCGACTCCTTTACTTTCGACAGTACATTCTCCCTCTGGCGGCGATAACGATCCTTCCCATTGCCAGTCATTGCTTTTCCTCCGTTCCAGCACTGTCTGAACGACGCGAACAGCGGTCCATTCAAACGATCGACCACTCCCTGGATTCTGGACTGGCGTTGTGCGAGTTTGACGAGATAATGAAGCTGCAATCTTGAGGGCAGAAGACGTGGTGCTGAGTAGGTGGGCAGCTGAAGAGCTCGAAGGCGTCAAGGTGAGGGTGAAGTCGAGAGGTTTCCGATTTGAGATGGGAACGACTGAGAGCTGTTGAATCGATCCGATGGTGAGCTGGACTCATGCTGATTGATGAAGTGAGCAAGAGCGGCTCACCTCGGCTCGCAAAGTCATCCCTTGACTCGACCCACTATCGAATTTGAACGGATGAACAAGCGCAATCGAAGTTGGGAGACTTTGAGGCGGTAGAGGGAAGACAACGGGGATCTCGAGGGAGAGCCTGAATTGGAAAAGCTTGTCTCAGCGAGAGCATCAGGAGATGGAGAGAAGACATCAGCGCACGTATCGTTTCGCTTCAGGAAACCTTTTCGAATTCCTTCAAATTTCAAGGTCCAGGTCACAGATACCGTAGCTGGCGATGACTAGCTCATCAGCTTAAGTGAGACATGTAAGTGACGAAAGCGGCTCACTCACTCATGTCGAATTGCCGTGATACGACTGCGGGCAATAGTTGATTCTCCGGCGGAAAGGGCATAACGAGTTCGTACATTTCTTGGTCGCCCGCATCTGGAGATGTCGAAGAGCTTGCACCATTCGACTTTGCGGGTCGTTTTGCATCCGATGACGCATTATTTGAGGACGATAGGAGGGGAATTCCGAAATTGAGGAATGGTAATCGTTCGATAGAAGTTACGGGCATTCCTCCGGCGCCTCCACCTCCGAGTGAAGCATTGACAGCTGCTCCTGTTTGCTATAAAGAGCAAACATAGTGTCAAACGAAGGCAATATAGCGATGACAGCTTCGAAAAAGAGACGCACCCAACGCTCTTTGCCCATGATCGTCGCTTTCGTTTCTCCGAGGAGCCTTAGGGAGGTCGAGGTGTATTGACTAGCTTCTTTATAGTGTATAGATGGTCTGAGAGTCGATCCAGGTGTGTAGTGGGGAGCAGAGAGTGACAATTCGACCCGAGAGTTGGAAGCTGAGAGAAGAGTCGAGGATGAGCTCGCCATGGTCGAGGGAGTCCAGTAGCGTTCAAAGAGAAGCAGCAGCGATAGATATCAATGAGTCAGAACTGAGCGAGTGAAGGGAAGGAAACCAAAAATTGACTCGCGAAATCCTGACTCTCTTCACCACCGAGTCAACTGGTGAATGCTCAGGAGAGCGACACAGCACTTAGTAACCAACTCTATTCGCCCTAGTAGCGCCTCGACCCTCGTTCGCCCTTCTCCACTTCGTTCATCTGTTCGAATTCAGTTCAACAGACTCTGCAGCAACATGTCGACCGCACCTCACCCTGTTCAATCGACGGCAACTCCAGCTGATCCAGCAGCTGCTCTCTCTACCGAATCAGCTCCCGCAACTCCAGCAGCTGAAGGTGCTCCTCCCGCTCAACCGAAAAAAGAGAAGAAGGACAAGAAGGGAAAGAAGGGAGATGTCGTAGCTGGTATGGCTGCACTAGAGTTGGATCCCAAGCCTGAATACTTTGACTCTCGTATCCAAATGTTCGACCGACTGAAGAAGGAGTACGATGAGAAAATCGCTAGTAAGTCTCGACCCTCCTCTCCTCCTCGTGAAAGATTCTCAAACTGATGCCTTATCGTCACAGACATGCCACGAGAGTCCATCACCATCACCTTACCCGATGGAACGACGAAAGAGGGAACAAGTTGGGAATCTTCTCCCATGTCAATCGCACTCGGAATCAGCAAGAGTCTCGCAGAGAAGACTGTTATCGCAAAGGTAGACTCTTTTTCTCTTCACGGACTAGGAATGAGCTGACAGACACACAATCGGACGCAGGTTGACGGTAAACTCTGGGATCTTGAGCGACCTTTCGAGAAATCTTCTTCACTCGAACTCCTCGACTTTGAACACCCTGAAGGTAAGCTTTTATTCGACCGAGTATATCCGTATGCCGAGTGTACTGATAAGCGACTCGCATGGAACAGGTAAGAAGGTTTGGTGGCATTCTTCTGCACACATTCTCGGAGAATGTTGCGAGAAGCACTATGGATGTCATCTCGCTATGGGTCCTCCTACCGATGATGGTTTCTTCTACGAAATGGGAATGGCTGGAAGCGATCGGTGAGCTTCCGACTCTTTTTAGTACCGCTTCTGATTCTCGCTCACCTGCATTCATCGCCAATTCAGTGTCGTTCAAGCTACCGATTACGAAGCCCTCGAAACTCTTGCCAAAGGTGTTGTCAAGGAGAAGCAAAAGTTCGAACGTCTCGAAGTATCGAAAGAGGATCTCCTCAAGATGTTCGAGGTGTGTGGTTCTCGCACTCTCTCCTGATGATCCCAGATACTTATTACCTCGTATGCGATGATAGTACAACGCGTTCAAGCAACACTTCATCAAGGACAAGGTTGCCGATGGAACTTCTACGACCGTCTATCGCTGTGGCCCTATGATCGATCTTTGCGTTGGACCTCACATTCCTCACACTGGTCGAGTCAAGTCTCTCGCCGTTCTCAAGGTAAGCTCTGATTCCGAAGAACAAATCCGGAGTATAGACTGACTCCTTATGTGGTCCGCAGAACTCCTCTTCCTACTTCCTCGGTGACGCTGCCAACGAGTCTCTGCAACGTATCTACGGTATCTCATTCCCCGACAACAACCAAATGAAGGAGTACAAGAAGTTCCTCGAAGAAGCTGCGAAACGGGATCATCGTCGAATCGGAAAGGTTAGCTCTCTCTTCTCCTTCTCTCGATATCGTTATTTGTGCTAACCTCTTCTTCACTCAACAGGACCAAGAACTCTTCTTCTTCCACGACCTTTCTCCTGGATCAGCTTTCTGGCTGCCACACGGTACTCGTATCTACAACACTCTCGTCGAGTTCATGCGAGTGAGTCTACTTTCTACTCGCAACCACAATTATCTCGAAGCTGATCTCGATTCGTCTCGCAGTCGGAGTACCGTCGCCGCAACTACCAGGAAGTCATCACTCCCAACATGTTCAACTCGAAACTCTGGGAAACTTCTGGTCACTGGCAAAACTACGCCGAAGACATGTTCAAACTCGATGTCGAAAAGGAGACCTTCGCTCTCAAACCCATGAATTGCCCTTCCCACGCTCTCATCTTCGCTTCGAGGGATCGATCGTACCGAGAACTGCCGATCAGGATGGCCGATTTCGGTGTTCTGCATAGGAACGAAGCTAGTGGTGCTTTGAGTGGATTGACGAGGGTCAGAAGGTTTCAACAAGATGATGCTCATCATTTCTGTATGCCTGAGCAGGTTCGTCAATCTCCATTCCAATTTTGGAAGCTTATGCCTGCGTTACTGATCCTCGAACTGTAATCTTCCACAGATCGAGGAGGAGATGGACGTTTGCTTCGCGTTCTTGAACGAGGTCTACGGTGCTTTCGGTTTCGAATTCGCTCTCAAGCTTTCGACTCGACCGGAGAAATTCTTGGGAGAAATTGAGACTTGGGACAAGGCTGAAGCTGTGAGTAAAGACCCATCTTATACCGCCGTTTGGGATAGAGCTGACAGCGCTGCTTGAATCTCAGATGCTTTCACGCGCTCTCGACAAGTTCGTTCCCGGCAAATGGGTGGTCGATCCTGGAGACGGAGCTTTCTACGGACCCAAAATCGACATCACCATCTCAGACGCCCTCAAGCGTAAACATCAATGTGCCACCATTCAACTCGATTTCCAACTTCCTCAACGCTTTGAACTTACGTACCGATCTGCTGAAGGAGGAGGAGAAACTGGAGCTACCGAAAACAAACTCTTGCGACCGGTCATGATTCACCGAGCTATCTTGGGTAGTGTCGAGCGATTCACCGCTATTCTTACCGAACACTTTGCCGGCAAATGGTGCGTCAAGTCCCCTCGCTCTCAACACTCGATACTGCGAAACTGACTTGTCTCTCTATTCTCAGGCCATTCTGGCTCTCTCCTCGTCAAATTGTTGTCATTCCCGTTGCTGCTCCTCACAAGGAGTACGCCAAGGAGGTCGCGCAAATGCTTTGGGATGCAGGGCTATACGCCGACGCCGATCTCTCCGATTCGACTCTTCCTAAGAAGGTTCGAAACGGAGAAATCGCTCAATACAACTACATCTTTGGTGCGTACTCTGCACTGTCTATACTCGAGTGAGTATGCTCAGCTGACTTGGAATTTGCTTGTGCACAGTTGTCGGAAGTGAAGAGATGGATTCTCGTTCGGTCAATGTCCGAAACCGTGACGATGCTGGAAACAAGAAGGCTCGTACGGAGACGATCAAGGTCGATGAGGTGCTTGAGAAGCTGTTGAGACTCAAGAACCAACGTCGATTAGACAACGAACTTCGATAGACTTGTAAATCGTTATCTTTCGACTCTCTCAATCGCTCTTCGACGACATGAGAGGATTATGTGACAGAACAAGTGAGGGTATACAGAACAAAGCTCGTTACATGTACTGATTCGTGCGGAGCCATTCCTCGACGTCTGCAGCGTCTCGGTCGAGCCATCTGATCTTTGAAACGATCGCGTCGACTGCTTGCGCGTAGGCCTGACTGTACTCGGTTCGATCCTTGTCAATGAAGAAGGCCTCCACGTCGTCGAGATCTTGTTGACTAGCGAATCCTTGAACAGGTTTCGAGATGTTTGAAGCGAGATAAAACGAGCCTTGAAATCGGGAAACTACATCCTCGTAATTCGCCTTGAACCATTCCCAGTAAGGTCGAGCTCCGACAGGGTTCGACTTGAGCATTCCTCCGAACCCCTGTACGTCGTAATCTGGTACTCCGTCTTCTCCCGACATCATCGCAAGAACTCGTTGAATAAGCTTGACGTCTCGACTACTGCTCAAGGCATTACGAGCGGCGGTCCTGTGCGCAGGAGTTGGAGGGTTCTTGTACACTCCAAGTACCTGTTCAGACACGATCTATTCAGTTCTCCCCAAGAGATAGCGAGAAAGCGAGAAAGAGAAGAGAAAGAATGGTTCAAACGTACCTTTTCGAACTCTTTCTCGGATCCGGATTGAATGCATTGCGAGTAGATCGAATATCGCAAGTCACCAGGGATCTGACTGTCGTCGTCGGATTCGAGGAAAGTGTGGAAGCGTCGGTGGTATTCGTCGAGCGTGGCCTCGTCTCCAGATTCTGCGAGAGTCCGAATGGCGAGAGTACGGAGTTCGACAGTGCTGGCGTCGTCATTCGGCGAGTTCTCGAATCCGAGACGTGTAGCGAGTGGCTTGAAGAGATCACGACGGAAGCTGTTGATCCCGTCTCGAACGGCTTGAGGTTGCTCCCACCAAGTTTGAGCTAAACCACTGAGAGCGCTAGCGATCTCTTGCCAGACTGAACAATTTGGGAGCATATGAGTGAAGGCGTGTCGATACATGTCTGCAAGGACAGCTCACCGAGATACTCCTTCTCGTTGCCCATCTTTGAGAGAAGCGAGAGAGCTGAGGAAGTTTTGGCATATCCTGAGCTTGCGAGAACGGTAGCGTCTTGAACGAGACCCATACTGTAGGAAGAACACTGTGTGAGCTATCTCGAACAGTCAGGGGGATGGCAAAAGAGGAGAGCTCACCGATCGTTGAGAGAGAAAGCAGAGTTCTCCTTTCCAGCTTCTTCACCAATCTTGACGAGGCGTTCAGCGGGGTACAACACACGGTCTGACATCATCTTAGTTTGTCAGAGAATAGAAAACATATACG
>JGI24890J29729_1000420_pt1 | contig 27605 bp, 35 predicted proteins | sample FreactcultureFD7_FD_29729 | JGI IMG/M metagenome (IMG submission 29729)
GAGTGCCTTGGCAGAATAGAATGGAATCACGCCTTCACTTACGGGGGAAAGAGACAAAACGAGCTATGGAGCTTGCTACCGATGTGCAATTTTCACCACCGCGTAGAAGCCATGTACCGAATAGAAATCCAACTCGCGCTCCTCAAAAGAATCCGACACTTCAACGCCCTCGAAGATTTCCGTCGCAAATATCCAAAGAGCACTTTACAAGGCCATGAAACGAGGTAGGAAAGCAGCCACGGAATAGGGTTATCCCCCTTTATTATTTGACGAGCAAGCACGTGAGTGTATACTAACGATATGGAACCCATAAACATGCAGAGGAAAGGAGGTCGAGCACGTTGGCAGGGGATTTCAGCGAAGGAGAGGTCGGCCATCATGAAAAAAGTCCGCGCCTCCCCAAAAAAGAAGAAACCAGCTCTTTAAAATACCTATATACAGGAAGTGGTGTGTTGGTGTGGCGAAACAGCAGACGCTAAAGTATCGAACCTGATAGATGCTCTGAGGTAGGTACACGCGGCATCGTGCGAGGTGACTATACGAGTACGAATAGAGAGTATTAAGCCACCCTCCGTTTCTCGGCAAATCCTCGCCACCAACACACTGCTCCTTGTACATAGAAAACAATAGTGGTGGGTTGGGAGGGGAGGTGGCTATAAGCGAAAAAAGCCATGGGATGTGATACTGGGCGGCCTAGCCGCAAGCACGGTTCGATTCCGAGCACACACCTTTCGCCCTCCCCTTCCAATCCATCACAGTAGAGAGGGGGTTTTTGGGGGATGCGTTGCAAAAGTGAAGCATTGGGTTCTTCAGCCAACGCAACGCAAAATCTTCATAGCACTTCAGCAGTCTATGGAAAGCGATGTTGCAATCCTTTCTTTGGATTAGCGGTCTGACAACAGGCCCATCCCCAAAAGCCCCTTCACAGTAGAGAATTGTTTTGAGGTGGGAGGACGGGTGGGAGTATCCTAGGTATGTCACGCAAAAAGTCTCGTGCTTTAGCGGGGCCTTGCTCCTGCCCGCCCCTCCATCTCCCCCATTTAACAGATAAAGATATATATGATTTTAGAAGACCAAGTATGCAGCCTAGAGCTGGCTAAGAAGCTCAAAGAGTTGGGAGTGAAGCAAGATAAAAAAGGTCTCTTCACTTGGGTGAAGGCGCTATATCTCAACGACCGCGAAGAGTGGCAGTTATGGTCCAAGTGGGAGATTGAATACGAGGGCGATATGGACCTCGACCAAGAACAGGAATGGTACGCCGCCTTCACCGTCGCAGAGCTTGGGGAGATGTTGCCGAATTGGAATCGTAGACTAAAAACTATTCGCTCTTATTTTGACAATGAAGCGCCGAAGCATGAACGTGTTGGAGCAGAAATCGGCCTACGCGATGAATTCGAAGAAAATCACGGTCATACACACAAAGCTGACACCGAAGCCGACGCCCGCGCCAAGATGCTCATCTACCTGATCGAGAATAAACTACTCACTCCAACGTCGGTATCCGCCACAAACCTTTAACAGATAGGAATTAAATTATGGAGGAAGCAAAGACTTGTGAGGAACAGCAGAAAGTCCGCAGACACATCTCGGTACCCAAGAAAGGCCGCTGTGCCGTATGTGAGTTGCCAGTAGCAGACGCTCTGCGCCCCCTAACAAATACTAAGGAATAATTATGAGAAAAGATCACGCGATAAAGATACTTTTCACGCTCATATTTATCATATTCTGCGGTGTTGAAATGTTCACGGCGGGAATATTGGTCGGTAAGTACGGAAGTGTCCAATTGATTTCTGTAGGCGTAATACTCGGTATCGGAATCATATTTCAGTGCGGCTACTTTCTCGGACGCTATAAAAGCAATAACCCGTTTTAGCCACTACCAGACGCAGAGGCTTTGCCCCCAATTACACACTAGAATAAATTAAAAGGAGTATGGATAAGGAATAATTATGAGAATCTTAGAAGGAGAACGATTAAAGTGGGGTTACGGTGTTGCGTGGCGCAACTACGAGAGTATGAGTTACGAGGCGTTCCCTATTCCATTGAACATCATTGCCCGAAATATACGTGCCTTGTATTGGAAATTAGCGAGTGCGGCGCACGAGCAGAAGAAATGGGATGATATTTTCAAGTCGGGCTATGAAAAGGGTTATGAGGCAGGCAAGAGTTATGGAGAACACTCTGGACACAGAAAAGGGTATGAGCAAGGTAAGAAAGACACAGAGGAACAGTTTGGCCGTGCCATCCGCAACAGTTTCTCACAACCAGCACCCGAGGCTTTGCCCCCAATTACACACTAGAATAAATAGAAAGGAGTATGGCAAATGATTGGAGAAAGAGTGCGGAAGCAGACGAACTCAGAGCCTATATCGACAAGTATCTGCGACCCAAAAGAAAAGGAATGTACGGCCTTGATCGAGAAATAATCATCGACTTCGTGGCCAAACAAATCACCAAATAACGGCCCCATTACTCATCATAGAGAATAGATATGGAAGCACCATTTGAATACGAACCCACAAAAGTCCACCACACAGAACAAGAGATGAACTTCTGGCAACATGGCCCCCGGACAGTCATCTTCTACAATCCAAAGAAAACAATCAAACCAAAAGTAGGAATCACCCTCAAAAGAATCAGTGAGATATCAACAGGTCTAAAACCTACTAACAGTGATATACTTGAATAATATGGACGAGAAAGGAATCGAACTCGCAGACCAGATAAAGAAACTCCTCGACGACGCAGGATATGTACTCTTCGCACAACCAATCATCAAAGAAGATGGAACTCTCGGTGCAGAAGCAAAGATAGCTAAAATCACTCCACCAGAAGAGAAAGAAGAAGTTGTTGGATAAGTCATGATATGATGGTGTAATGAAGAATGAAGAACTCTCCCCTCGACAAATACTTTTCCTTAAAGGATACCTCGACCCTAAATCAGAGACATTCAGTAACGCTTTACAAAGCGCACTAAAGGCAGGATTCACCCAAGAATACGCAGAGAACATCACAAATCTCATGCCAAATTGGCTATCGGAAGCTATCGGAAGTGGCCCTATTGTAGAAAAAGCAGAAAAGAACCTTGAAAAAGCCCTCAATGATGATGAGAAAGATTACAAGATTTGGTGGGACGCTACCAAGTTCGCTCTCTCAAGACTCAAAAGAGATAAATACGCAGAACGCCTAGAGCATACGGGCGCAGATGGTTCACCGCTAACAGTGAATCTCGTTAAGTTCGATGACAACAGTAACGATTCCATTCAACCTACGACTGTCTAAGAAAGAAGATGGTTATGTCATTGAATACCTAGCGTCTGAGAAGCGTTTTGCTGTATTGGTATGGCATCGTAGAGCGAAGAAGAGTAGAAGCGCACTGAATAAGCAGATCATGCGTATCATGCAGCGCACTACTCCCGGCGTGTGTTACTACGTGCTCCCTACCTACAGACAAGCGAAGCAGGTGATATGGGACACCCTGATCAATGACCATGTCCCTCCTGAGATAATAGAGAAGAAGAATGAATCAGAACTCGCTATCTATTACAAGAATGGCGTGATTCAGCGATTCATAGGTGCGGAAGATTATGATAAGCACCGAGGAACCAACCCATTCGATGTAGTGTTTGATGAATACTCAGAACAATCAGAGCAGATATGGCTCGCTATCTTTCAACCTGTACTCATGGAGAATGGTGGAAGCGCCACGTTTGTATTCACCCCGAAAGGAAAAAATCACTCATGGAAACTGCTACAGATGGCTAAAGAGAATCCTTTGTGGTTCTGGTCTGTGAAAACGGTAAAGGACACCAGTGTATTCAATGACAATGATTTAGGGGAGATTCAGCGTAACACCCCCCAGTCTCTCTACAATCAGGAGTATCTGTGTGAGTTCGTAGAAGGCGCAGGGCAGTTCTTCAGGCGCATCCATGCCAACAAATATCCACAAGACCGTGTATTACCACCAGAAGGAGACTTTCAGCTTGGCGTAGACCTCGCCCAATACCAAGACTGGACAGTGATAACGCCGTTCAACCTCAATTACTTCATTGTCTATCCCCAAGAGAGATTTAATCAAGTGGATTGGAATCTTCAGAAAGCTCGTATAGAGGCGGCCTCGCGACGACATCACAGCATAGATACACAAGAACCAGCTTTGATATGGCCAGACTCAACAGGTGTAGGCTCACCAATCGTGCAAGACCTCGTAGCGAGGGGACTGAGAGTAGGAGGAGATGACCAGCGAGGCTTTGTATTCACCGAGACAAGCCGCACCAATCTACTCAACAACCTCGCCATCCTCCTCGAACAAGACAAGATAAAGATTCCCGATGACGAAGGACTCATTGCAGAGCTAGAAGCCTTCCGCTATGAGATGAGTGAGCGTGGGAAGATTAAAATTACCGTACCGTCAGGAATGACCGACGACCGTGTAATGTCTTTAGCACTCAGTGTGTGGGGAGTGAGAGAGCCAGTCAGACCCGATACCTTTACCATGAGCCGCGTAGCACAGAATAGAGAGCGGCAACGGAGCTTTAAGTGACTATGCTAGTGAAACTCCACGAATCAAAGCTCTTCACCGTAGACCCTGCTGTTCGATTTGCTAAAGAATACCGAGTAGAACCAAAGATATGGCGGGAGATGTGGAAACGTTACTGCTTGCACGAATACGATATGGATGGCCTATGCGGTTATTTTCAATACAAGACAGGCCGCAAGCCCAACAGAGAGTCAATCAAACGATGGATAATCCGTACTGAGATATTTTCCAAAGCTAACCATGTGATACGAATGGGAACGCGTGTGGTAGACAGTCAATACTTCGGTAAGTTCGAGACTGAACTGATAAAAGAACTCACTCGTAACATGCTATTTAGTCAGGCCAAGGATAGTCGTACTATCGTGTAAACAAGCCACGGAATAGATTTCTGTGCGATTTAATGAGGCTTTAATGAACACACTTGCTACGCTCTAGTATGTGGATACATACCAGAATCAAACAGAAGCAGGGAGCAGACCACAGAATATCTTTGCTCAGATTCGCAGTGAACAGCGGGACTTCATGTTCAACTGGATTTCAATAGTCCCCGGCTACACGTTCAATCAGTACTACACGATCAAACGCGCTCACCTTTACCTTAATTCCAAGTATCTCGGCGATGGGGGTTCATATGCAGGGAACGCCAATAATGGCTCAGACCTTAATCAGACCACCACCTCAGACAACCGCCTCTTCTTTAACATCGTCATTCCTCCGTGTGAGGTGGCGATGCGCATGCTCAATATTGATACGAAGAACATTCGTCTATGGCCGATGAATCCTGAGAGTGAGTTCAGTACCTATCTTCTAGAGAAAGAGCTTCGATATTGGCTCAAAGGCCATAAGTTCGGTCTGGCACTCAATAAGCTCGCAGAAGAAGCGCCGCGCTATGGTTCTGTAGTCCTTGAAAAGACCAAAGATGGTGCCAACGTGGTAGACCTCAGACGCTTAATCCTTGACCCTACAGTTGAGAAGATTCAAGACTCACGCTTTGTTACGACCATTTCATACATGACCCCAACGCAGATGCGTAACACTGACTGGGACCAGGATATGGTAGAAGAAGCAATCTCCAAGTATGAGAATCCCAATACGATGGAGCCATACGAAGACCAGTTCGTGAACGTGAACATCATGCGCTCAACGCCATACATCAAAGTATTCAAGCGATACGGAGAAGTACCTGCTCATTGGGTAGATGATTCACTCAAACCAGGAACGAAAGCAGGAGAGAAGATGACCCGCGCACTCTTCATTGTTGCCGGAGCTGAATGGTTGCAGAAGTCTTCAGAGGGCAAACCGATCAGTGACATGGGATGTGTGCTCTTTAAGTCCAAGTGGAGCAAGGCATGGCCGTTCAAGGACTTCCACTACATGCGAACAAAGGGTCGTTGGCTTGGTATCGGAGTAACAGAGATGCTCTTTGACGTTCAGGAACGCTTCAATGAGCTAAAGAACCAGAAGCGTGTCTCTATGGAGATAAGCCAGTTGCACCTCTTTCAATCAAAGGATAAGTCTATCGTTCGCAACGTACTTACTGACTTACAGAACGGCGACATCATGCTCGCGGGACAGAATGGAGGGATTGAACCTATTGCTAACGAAGAGCGCAACCTTGCAGCCTTCAAAGACGAAGAAGAAAGCTACTCGGGTCAGGTAGACAAGCTCTCATTCGCCTACGAGGCGCTCAGAGGCGATACAGGCGATGCGAGCACCCCACTCGGAACCACTCAGATTGCCGTGGCACAAGGAACATCAGTGTTCGCGTTCAAGAAAGAGAACCTTTCACTCTTCATACAGGATTTCTTCAATGACCTCGTACTCCCAGAACTGCTCAAAGACCTCACACCTGAACACATCATGCGCTTTACAGGAACCGCACAGGAGATTCAGAAGCTCGACCAAGCTGCCGCACAGGTACATGCGAACGATTATGTGAAGACTGAACTCCTCAAAGGCAAGCTCATTACCCCTGATGACTTCGACAAGGCGCAACAAACAGCAATCAACACCTATCAGAAACTTGGTGGTAATCGCTTCCTGAAGATGAAACAAGACTTTTACAAGGACGCTGAGTTTGAGTTCGACTTCCTCGTAACAGACGAACAAGCAGACCCAGCGAAGATGGCAACTAACATACAGGCAGTGCTCTCTGAGATGCCGAATCTTAACCTCAATGACCCACGCCAGGCGCTCTTGTTCAATAAACTCTGTGAGCAGCTTGGTATCTCTCCCGCAGAGATAGACATGGCAAGCCAACAGGCGAACCAGATGCAGCAGCAACAGGCACAGCAGGAACAGCAGGGCGGTGGAGGTCAAACGCTTGGTGGTGGATTGAGTGCAAACTCATTGATACGCCAAGTTGGTCGAGGCACATCAGGAGCAATTCCACAGATTCCGCACATTTAATCGTTAATACTTAATATATGGCTATAGGAGATTGGGAGATAGAGAACAGTGGAACGCTCGGACAGGGTTCTGAGAATACCCCTGTTCGCTACCCACGTTCAGAAGCAGATCGCGCACAGTCGAACAACAACAAGGGCGCTGCGTCAGTTGATGCTGGCCCAGGACAGGTGAACTACGAAGTAGGCCCATACCCAGAAGCAGCAATCGCCCCAGATGACGAAGCAGACATGGAGGGCAGTGGAACCGCATAATATGGCATACGACCTTAAACAACTGCATGAAAGATTCTTCACCGACCCGATGTGGCCGGAACTTGAAGAACTTATCATGGAATATCTCGCACCTTTCAGAAGCAATACAACAATCGTAACTGAAGGGAAATCAAACGATGAGATAGCAACAGAAGTGAAGGGCCGTAACCTCATGATAGAGAACCTAGAGAGATTCTTCACCGATACAAAGGTCGTAACGCACAAACTTAATAACGCAAAACCTAACTATAAGTAATATGGCAACAAATCAGGGGCCAAGTTCAACACAGGACAACGTAGTGAAGCAGCCTGTTCTCATGCCAAGTGTTCAGAACACGGAAGGCGCTGAGAGCGGCGTGAGCACTACGGCAGGTCTTGGAGCCGTGTCAGCAACCTACTCAGGACCATCAGGAAACAACGGTATCAATGCAACAGCTTCAACCGAGAATTTGTCAGCGAAGTACAAATACCCACGAGTCTCAGAAGACGTACCAGAAGCAGGTCGAAACCAATATCAGTAATAACTAAATAATATATGGCAGGAGTAATGACAGTAGGAGATGAAGGACGCCCAATCTCAATCCAGCAAGTACCAGACATTGACGGAGAAGGAACAGCACCAGTCGTCGCTTCAGCACATCTCACAGACGGCCCTCGGGCAGAAGGCGTTGCATACCCAGAAGCATTTGGTAGCGGCCCAACAGGTTCAGGCTACCCAGCAGGAACCGCAATGACCGACAGCACACCAGGCGATAACGTGAACTAACTGTGTGAGGGCAGCAAGCCACCTCCATAAAAACTCGCATTAGCACGTTGGAACTGCATAAACCAACATAAACGCTCGCAAGTAAGCATATTCTTGCAAATGTATGGCAGATGAAAACACAGGCGCAGAGGCCACAATCTCTGACGAAACGCAGCTCGATACGCTGCGAGAGGGTATTGATGACCCTCAGGTTCTAAAGGCTCAGTTAGCAGCAGAAGCAGAGGCACGAAGACAACTGACTGCCCGCGCAAAAGCCGCCGAAGCTGAACTCAAAGAACTTAAAAGCAAACCAGTAACCGAAACTACTGTGACTGAATCAAATACTAACGCTGCTCCAACATCAGACGATAAGATTTGGGAAGTGGCTGACCTTATTTCTAAGGGATATACAAAGCAGGATGCCGAGTTTATTGAAAGAAATGGAGGCAAAGCCGCGCTTGCTGACCCGAACTCACATGCGTCACTTGCTCTCAAGGCAATCGTAGACCAGAGAAAAGCAGAGCAAGCAGCAACCCAGACCGACCAATCAGGTGGCGAAGATAGCTTCCGGGTAACAAACTTCAACATCCCAAAGAACGCTTCACTTACAGACCTGAAAAAGTCCATCGCTGATATGGAGAAAGCACTTCCTCACGCAGACTAGTTCTGAAGAGGCTTAAGATAAATTACTATGGCAACGACCACTACGGGCCTAACAGCCCCAATGCAGCTCTTCTATGACCGTGTCTTCTTGACTCGTGCCATGTTGGAGTTGCGCCACGACTTCGGAGCACAGGTACGTCCTGTCCCGATGAACGCTGGTAAGTCAATCGTGTGGAATCGCTTCACACCTTTGGCAATCGTCACTACGGCTCTCACGGAGGCAACAAACCCTTCAGCGACCGATATGACGGCAACCAACGTATCTGCGACTCTCGCGGAATACGGTGCATTTACAACCGTGTCTTCTCTCTACTCGATGACTTCCATTGAAACGGGACTCAAAGAGCACATCGAAGTCCACGGTCAGAACGCAGGTGAATCAATCGACCAGCTCATCCGTACAGAACTTGCTACCAACGCTACGGCTGCGGCAGCACAGTTTCCAAGCGGAGCAGCAGCAGTTTCCAACTTCTCCACGATTCACACCACGGACACCCTCACGGGTCTTGAAATCCGTCGTGCTGTTCGTACTCTGAAGAACAACAAGGGTCAGAAGTTCGACAACGGCATGTACCGAGGCATCATCGGCCCATCTACTTCGATGGACTTGATGGGTAACTCGGAATGGCTTGACGCTCACCGCTACACGACATCTGACGCTATCGAGCGCGGTGTCGTTGGTAAGCTCCACGGCGTAGAGTTCGTAGAAACCAACAACCAATACTTCATCGTATCGGGCGGTTTCTCGACTTCTGCTACCAACGTGGCTAACGTCTATGCGAACTTCATTCTTGCGAAGAACGCATACGGTGTTGTGAACCTTGCTTCTATCACTGCACCTAAGGTGTATGTGAAGAATCCAAGCGGTAACTCCACTGATAACCCACTCGACCTCTTCTCGACCGTTGGTTGGAAGATGCCGTTCGCAGTCAAGACTCTCAACACCACATGGGTAGTTGCGATCATGACAGGTGCGACCGACCAGATTCACGCTGGATAGTCCCGCACAGGATATATCTATCGCAAGCAAGGCTCCCGAAAGGGGGCTTTTGCTTATCCCCTTGCATAACTCGACACCACTTGCGATACTCATTTGTATGAGTAAAACGTATATCTCCAAGTTTAGTTTTAAGGGTGAGGAAGTAGATGTAATGTATGCAAAGGGACAGATTAGCTTTATCTTTGAATATAAGGGGAAACGGTATGGCAACGCGGTGAAAGCAGCGGGTAAATCAATCAAAGACATCATGGATTCGACCATGGTGCTTCTTATCAACTATATCGAACAGCGCGAAGCTGTAATGAAAAATGACTGAGATTGAAGAGCTAAAAGCAACGCTCGGGGATAAGTATTATGGTGGTTACTTTGGTAAAAATAAGGAGGGAGAAGAAGGGAAGGGATTTTATTTCCTGTATCTTGACCCCCAAAAAGGCCCGCTCCCCCATCCAAGAAAAATGATTGCCGACCTGACTGAAGAAGGCGCATTAAAAAGAGCTATTGAATATTTCAAGGTATGACAAGTAAAGATTTTGAGGTGTCGCTAAAAGAGATGGATACACGGCTCTCTGTGGTAGACAATCCAGACCGCCCAGGACTTTCCAACATCTTCTTTGAGGGAAAGAACTACGATTTGCCCGTCATTTCAACATACGACATACGCGATGAACCAGACGCAGCGTACCAGTATGAGTTTCCAAATGGGATGCGAGCACGTTTCTGGTCTAAAGGAGAAATACTCGGACGCATAGAGTCTTTCCTAAAGACCATTGATGGCAACCGAGAACTATACAATGACAAATAGACTTTTAATTACAGGAATGGGGGGATTCGCAGGGTCACATATCCTCGAACATTTCCTCATCAATACTGATTGGGACATTGTAGGTATTGACTCATGGCGTCATAAAGGAACGCCTGAACGTATTGAAGAGGTGCTGAACGGACATCCTGAATGGAAAGCGCGAGTTACGATGATTACCCATGACCTCATCGCTCCCATCCCTGAACGTACCCAGAAGCGTATCGGACATATTGATTACATCATCAACTGTGCAGCAGAAAGCCACGTAGAACGCTCTATAGAAGACCCAGTACCCTTTGTAACCAACAACGTGGCAGTTGCTCTGAACATGCTGGAATACGCCCGTACAGCGAAGCCTAGAGCGTATATTCAGATATCTACTGATGAAGTCTATGGCGCGGCACCTAGAGATACAAACCACAAAGAGTGGTCGCCTATCATTCCAAGCAACCCCTACAGTGCATCCAAGGCAGCTCAGGAGGATATTTCTATTGCCTATTGGCGTACCTACGGCGTTCCAGTCATCATAACCAACACAATGAACATGTTTGGTGAGATGCAGGATAGTGAGAAGTATCTTGCCAAGAGTATTCGTATTATCCATGACGGCGGCACCCTTACGGTACATGGCAAAGAGGGACAGATAGGCTCACGCTACTATCTCCATTCACGAAATCACGCAGACGCACTGCTGTACCTATTGGAGAACACCGTCCCCTCGATGTTCCCTGAATCAGACCGCCCCGATAGGTACAACATCGTGGGCGATCAGGAGCTAACGAATCTCGAAGTGGCGCAGATGATTGCTGACATCCTTGGAAAGCCCCTCAAATATGAACTCGTAGACTTTCACAGCGTAAGACCCGGCCATGACCCTCGCTATGCCCTCGACGGAGCAAAGATAAGGGCACTGGGATGGAAATCCCCGCTTCCCCTCAAAGAATCTCTCGAACGCTACATTAATTGGACTTTGAAGCATCCGATTTGGCTATGACCAAGCTCTTTCACCCTTACATGTCGTGGAGGGCCGTTTATTACGTTCTAAAGGTACTTGTGCGGGGCAAACAACTCGCCGAAGGCCCTTTAGTTAAGCAATTTGAATATGAGTTTGGAAAGAAGTTCAGAAAGGGAAACGTGGTGGCGGTCAATTCAGGAACATCAGCCCTCGAACTTGCCTACGATCTATGCGGAATCAACAAAGGAGATGAAGTTATCGTACCAGTCCTTACTTGCACAGCAACTAACATCCCTCTTGTCAGGCGACAAGCTCGTATAGTATTCGCAGACATTAACAGCGACCTTAATATCAATATAGAAGATGTCAAAAGGAAAATCACCAAGAAGACGAAAGCTGTGGTTTTCGTCCACTTCGGGGGCAACAACGCAGGACTTAGAGAGCTTGTTACTCTCTGTAATTCAAAAGGAATTGTCCTTATCGAAGACGCGGCCCAAGCTGTTGGGTCTGTGTATTGGGGGCGTGCCGATTACACTTGCGTTTCCCTCCAAGCTATCAAAACGCTCACTACGGGAGATGGCGGAATACTTATATGTCGAGATAGTGATTCCTTTAGGAAAGCTAAGCGCCTCCGCTGGTTCGGTTATGACCGCGAAGAAAAGCAAAAGAACGGCGACGCAGACCTCAAAGAAGCAGGATACAAGTACCAAATGAATGACATTGCTGCTGCAATCGGCCTCGGCAATCTGCAATCAGTAGACAAAGTGATAGAGCATAGGAAAGTCCTCAAAGGTATCTACAAAGAATACGGGATTACCTGTCACGCGTGGCTTGCAGTGGCTTTCGGAAGTAAGGAGAAGCAGCAAGAAATGAGAGAGTGTGGCATTGAAGTCGGCCAGCACCACTTCCGTAATGACAAATACACTATCTTCGGAGGAAAGAAGCTCAAACTCCCTGTAATGAATGAACTGGAAGACAAATACTTCTTTGTCCCCTACCACCACAAAGTAACCTACGCAGACGCTCACAGAATCGGTAAACTATATAAATATGGGAAGAATTAAAGGTTCCAAGAACAAACCAAAGCCAGTATCTACATGGCAGAACCCTGAGATAGTCTCTTCTTATCGGGAGAATGAATTGGGGAAGACTTTCTATGACATCGTAATGGAGCTAAAGCCCCGCAAGGTGATTGAGTTCGGCACGCTCAATGGCTACTCGGCTGTGTGCATAGGCATGGCCCTCAAAGAACTGGGACAAGGCCACCTCTACTCATACGATTTGTGGGAAGCATACAAATACTCCCACGCAACCAAAGCAGAAGCACAGGAGAACCTAGACAAGTATGGAGTATCTGATTACGTCACCTTGGGCTTTGGAGACATCGGTACGTGGATTCCCGAGACATGCGACCTCATTCATATGGATATAAGCAACGATGGTGAGAAGCTCCGCACCTATGAACCGAAACTCCGCGCTACAGGAGCCTTAGTGGTGTTTGAGGGAGGCTCACGAGACAGAGACAACGTACAGTGGATGCACAAGTACAACAAACAGCCCATAACGACCTGTGGAGTGCGCTATGAAGTGATAAACCCCCTATTCCCTAGTATGTCAAAGCTGATATGAGAAGAATCGCTGTAATCGCATCAGGCTGGCACTTCCCCCTCGGATTCTACGAGTCAATGATGAAACAGGTCGTCCCTGAAGGGTGGATGGTTGATTACTACTGCGTATCACACCGCGACCCCATTCATGCCAAAGTGGAGAAAGAGAATTATAAGTTCAAGCGTGGTATTCGCGGCAAGCTCGACAAGATTCTCTATAAAGGTATTGCAGATAAAGAAATCATCGAACGCCTTGGATGGAACTACAAAGAATACCCAAACACTATCGGGGACTGGGGGAATACGAATCAATGGCTCGATGAGCATGACTACCGCGAGTACGACATGATTCTTGCCACGCACGACGATAATCTCATCATCCACGATCGCCTTTTTGCCGACATCATAGAAGACGGGAACTTTGAGAACTGGGACATCCTTACCAACTCACCGGGTATGCCGCAAGGGACTATTCGAGGCTCCTTTGAGTTCTTCAAAAGAAACGTGTTAGATGTGATTGGTGGGAAGTTCGACATCTCGTCAATCACACTAACCCGTGAAGGTAAGAACTACGCCTCACAAGACATCCTCGAACTCTACGATTGGAATAACCTCACACCTATGATGCAGAAGGTTATCGAAGACAATAAACTACGGGTAGCAATTCTCTCCCCTGCCTATCGTGTCTCTTGTTACTGTATTGAGGGCGAGCGTGGGTACATAAGTAACACCCACGGAATCAATACTCACTTTGAGGATGAAGGGTTTAAGTTCTTGAAAGCCAACAAAATAATATGATTACATGCCTTACTTCCATTACTGGACGGAAGGACTACATCATGGACGAACAGGTAAAGGGAGAAGCGAAGTGGATTGCCTATCTTGACCAACCGTTCTCATCGAACACATGGGAAATCAGACAGGCGTATGACCGCTTCAAAGACCCCCGCAGGAACTCACGCGCACCTAAAATCCTCTCTCATAAGTTCACCGACACGGAGTTTAGCGTATACATAGACGGCAACATGTCTTTATTGAAACCACCCGAAGAATTGGTTGCAAAATACCTCGTAAAACACGATATAGCGGTCTTTAAGCACCCGAAGCGGGATTGTATCTATGGTGAGGCATTAAAGTGCGCCACGGCCCATTTAGACGACCCTGAAGTGATTATAGAGCAGGTATCAACCTATGAGCGGGCCGGATACGCCAAGAATAAGGGATTATGCGAGTGCGGAGTGATTATTCGTCGTCATACACCGAAAGTAATCGAACTAAACAATGCATGGTGGGCTGAATACTGCCGTCATTCGGTGCGCGATCAGATTAGCTTCATGTATGCAGTGGATTCAGTGGGTATCAGAGTGAATATGATAGATGCTCCATGGGAATGGGCACCCGATATGCAGTCAGTTCTGAGGAGTGATTTTATTAAAATGGTGCCACACACCATACTAAACCCGATTGTAAAATAATATGGCAAAGATTCTCGCACACTTCACCGATTTCGCAGGGTATCCCGAGCGCAGGAAAGCAGATACCTACGGAGGAATTGGCTATTACCGCATGGCGAAACCTTCCGCGTGTCTTACGAATCATGATGTAGACCTTGTGGGAACTAAGATAGACACCTATGGCCTCACATTCGAGGAGAATTGGGCTAACATATTCAAGAAATACGATGTATTCTGGGCCGTTCACTACTTCCATGAACAGAATCAGGTCGCACAAGCGTATTTCGCAGACAAGTACAAGAAACTCCTTATCTACGACCTCGATGACAACTATTTAGACCTCCCAGAGAGCAACCCTGTCTTTGATAAGTTCTTCAAGGACTATGACGGCAAAACAGGCTCTAGCCGTAACAAAGCAACGCTCTCTGCCGCGTTTTCTTTCGCTGATGCGCTTACGGTATCAACCGAACCTCTCAAAGAGCGTATGCAAGCCCACATGCGGCATGTTTTCAAGATGGAGAAACCTATCTATGTCATCCCGAACATGAACGACCTTGCGGATTTCAACTTCAAGCCAGCAAAGAAAGACCCGAAGAAAGTGGTTATCGGCTATCAAGGCTCAACCTCACACAACGAAGATCTCATGATGGTGCTACCCCACATCCACAACCTGATGAAAAAGTACCCGCACGTGTACCTTGAAATCCTCGGGGCAGTGGATAAGAAACATCTTGATATGTTCTTCAGTCGTTGGGACATGAAACTTCTTGATCGTGTCGCCATGATTCCTTCAACAAAGATATTTAATGACTATCCAAAGGTGCTCTCGAAGCAGAAATGGGATATTGGCATCGCTCCACTTGTAGATACGGCGTTCACTCGGTCAAAAAGTTGCATCAAGTGGTTCGAGTACGCAGCGTACAAGATTCCTTGTGTCGCCTCACATGTGTATCCCTACTTCATGGACATCGAAGGGCGAAAGACAATCACAGACGGCGAGACAGGCTTCCTCGCAAGAAACCCTGAATGGGAAGCAAAGCTCGAACGCCTCATCCTAGACAAAGACCTCAGAGAACGTATTGGAAAACAAGCCTACGACCATATAAAGAAGGAATGGCAATACAAGAACAGCAACATACAAGAAACATTCGACCGTATGTTAGTGGAGTGTAAGAAGCGATAATGTGGCTATGTAGAGCCAAATAGTTAAAAGTAGAGAGCCAAAAACACTCTTCCTTGACTCAGTATGAGATTATTGAGTGAATGAACTATACCGACATCACCAATAAGGCCTTCTTCCTCACATCTACGAACTCCACATCATTCCCTGCCGCAAACATGCTCTTAGAGGCAAATGCAGCTTTTGATCGTGTAACTTCTCTCATCATTCAAGCAGACGGACGCTGGCAATGGGACGACACGAATAACACTGACCTCCCTATTGCTACAACAGATTTGGTTGCCAACCAACAGGATTATTCCCTTTCTGCGGTGCATTTGGAGCTTACGCGAGCTGAAATCAAGGATACTAACGGGAATTGGACTAAACTTTCTCCTATTGACCAGACCGATGTCTATAATCAGTCTCTCACTGACTTTATGAAGACAGCGGGGCTTCCTTTCTACTACGATAAGATTGCTGCCTCGGTATTCCTCTATCCAAAGCCAAACTATTCACAAGCAGCTTCTCTCAAACTGTACTTCCAGCGTGGACCTAACTACTTCGTACTTGGAGACACTACAAAAAGCCCTGGATTCAACAGCCTCTATCACGAGCTGATTCCTCTGTGGATTGCATATAACTTCGCTCTTGCAAACGGAAAGGAGAATGGCCCTGGTATCTATACCCAGATTCAGCTCAAAGAAGAAGCTCTCATTGCTGACTATGCACTCCGAGCAAAAGATGACCATCCCCGACTAAGAGCACGCACAAAGTCCTACCGATAATATGACTGAAACGTATACAAATCAAACTAAGAATAGCTCGACATTCTCTGATGTGAATAGGACAGGCTTTGCTCTATGGGGCGACCCCGTTGTTACATGGGGAGACGCAATCTATACATGGGGTTCAAACATCACTTCGTATACGAATGGAACAAAAGACGCTTCGACATTCACGAACCTGACGAAGAATTAATATGTGCGCGATTAACTATCCTACAACCCTCGACACAACAACAGTATTGCCTACTGAGTCTTCAACAACACCATTGGCAACGAATCACGTAGTTGCTCATACGAACCTTGCGCTTGCAGTTATCGCTCTCGAAACAAAGGTAGGTGTTGATTCCTCAGCAGACACCACGACAATAGACTACAAGCTAAAAAGCACCTCTTCAGTAGACCCGGGACACAAACACACTGTATCTTCGGTAACACTTGCCGTATCAGGACTCTCTGATGTTGTAATAACCAGTGTCGCTGATGGAAATGTGCTCACCTATAACGCAGCTTCGAGTAAGTGGATAAATGCGACTACTTCTGCACCAGACGCCTCCACTACAGTAAAAGGTGTTACAAAGCTCGATACCGCACCAGGTACGGCGAACAACCCAATCGCTGTAGGAGTAAATAGCGCATTACTTACAACTCTTTCAGGAAGTGCAACAAGTTCTTCCAACAAGATCGTAGATAGTACCAGTCTTTCAACCACAACCTCGGCAAGTAAGGTAGTACAGGCCAACTCTAGTGGATTTATTGATGGTTCCTATTTGTTTAACTACCAAGCATTTACTTCTTCGGGCACATGGACCAAGCCAGCGGGGCTCTCGGGAAACGAAATGGTTGTTATTCAGGTTTGGGGCGCAGGGGGTTCTGGTGGTGGAGTGAATAATGCGATTCAGGGCGGTGGAGGCGGAGGTGGAGGCGGATTTTCCGAAATAAGGATTAAGGTAGGGGATTTGTCTGCAACAGAAACAGTAACAGTCGCAGGGACTACATCTGGAACATCGGGAGCGAACGGAACCGTGGGCGGCAATAGTACCTTTGGTGCGAAAGTGACTGGGTACGGAGGTGGCGCGGGAGCAGTTGCGACAGCGGGAACTAACGGCGCTGGAGGCGGAGGCGGAGGTAATGGTGCGGTAGGTGGAAATGCGGCGGCGGGAGTCCAAGGAGACGGAGGTGGTTTCGGTGGCGCAGTAACATCAGGTGGCATTGCTCTTACATCTGATGGAGGTGGATCTGGATCAACATCCGGAAACGCTGCTGGCCGAGGATTTAATGGTGGAGGTGGTGGCGCAGGGGGATCAACTTCATCAGGCGCACAGGCGGGCGGTAATTCATATCGTAGTGGAGGAGGTGGTGGTGCCGGAGTAGGAAATAATGCCGCCGGGGGATCGGGAGGAACGAGTACCTTGGGAGGGGCTGGAGGTGCTGGCGGGACTAGCGGTGTTGGAGGAGCAGGAAGTGCTCCTGCTGGCGGCGGAGGTGGAGGAAGCGCAACTGGATCAAACACTACCAGCACTGGAGGCGCAGGCGCTCGCGGCGAAGTACGAGTTTGGGTATTACCTGTATGAGAACAATATCGAATAACCAATTTGACGGAGGAATGGTGAATGACCCTCGTGATAATTCATCCAATACTTGTCGTGTATGCAAGAACTTCGACGCTTTCACGGATAAGTTCCGACTCATTCCTTACCGAGATTCTGAGAATGGAGACACTAACTCCGCAACAGCACAGATAATAAACTATCAATATACAAACTCTACTCTCTATGGACTTGGAGTAGTTTCTAGTAGTGCAAAGGCGCAGGTCTTCACAAAGACCGACTTCACAAACCAAACATGGACAACCCCTGCAAATAACACTTCTTCAGCAGGAACAAAGGATAACAACGTATTCATAACTTATAAGACAAAGATATACGGACTCCGTGGAGGAACGACGGTATGGGCTTTTGATACAACCGGAGGTGTTTGGAATGATTCCGTAACGTCCATCTCGTACACGAATACTGCACAAGGGCTTGTTCACTCTAAAGATGACATGCTTTATATCCCCTACGACAACAAGATTGCGAAGTTTGATAACTCAACATGGACCACACCAGTGCTTACACTCCCAAGTAATCTCATAATCACTTCTATCTGTGAGTATGGGAATTATCTTGCTATCGGATGTCGGCCAACAGACGCAGGGGGCAAATCACGAGTGTATCTGTGGGATAGAGATGCCACCCTAGCCACTCTTCCTGAGATAATTGACTGGGGAAATAGTGATTTGTATGTGCTTGAACAGCTCGGTGGATATCTCATTGGTGTCTCAGAAGTAGCAACGAATGCTCTGAAATATCGCCTTATCTTTAAGTATTACTCAGGTACAGCGGGAGCGGTAAAGTTTCGAGAGTTTATATCTACGATTGCTGGGAGCAGTGGCAGTCTCCGACAAGCAAAACAACGAGCAAACGACCGTCTGTTCTTCATGTCTACCATTACTCTCAACGGGACAATGCAAGAAGGAGTATGGAGTATTGGTAGAAACTCAGTGAACGTACCTTTTGCCGTAACGATTGACCGCACACCAAACAATGATACAGCTACGGTGAATGGACTGTTGAACAACTTTATCCTCGTAGGGGATTACATGTTCCAGTCCTACCAGACCAATAGCGCCTATGCGATGTCTAAGACCAACGACCAGGCAAGTTACACCGCTACTTCCATATACGAGACGGTAATCAATCCTGAGCTTCCTGAGCGTATTCGTGGTGCAGCAGGTGAACGCTCTCGTCTGAAAGAGGTAAAAGCAACGAGACTCTCTACTGAACCATTGCCTTCAGGAGCTTCCTCAGTATTCAGATATAGAATGGACTCTGCTTCTGGCTCATTCACAACACTCACAACGGATACGGCCACAGGAAGCGTCGGTACTGAGGGCTCAATGCTCGATGCCGCAGGAACAGCTATCACCGCAGGTCGAGAGGTAGAGTTCCGAATCGAAAGCACAGGGGGCGCAGTGCCAACCGAATATAAATACATGATAGAGCCGCTTAAATCACTTCTATGAACACTGAAGACCGTCTTGCATATTTGGAAGGAGTCGTGGCCGCGCTGGTTGCTTCTGACCGTTACACATTCCAAAAGCATCTTCAGTTCCTCGACGGAAGGAACATTCAAGCAGGACGCTCCGTCGGTACAAAGATTGGCACAGCAGCAGATCAAAAGATAGGATTCTTTGGAAAGACACCAATTGTACAACAGTCCGCAATCACCGCTCCCTCTGGTGGAGGCACTGTAGATTCACAGTCTCGCACAGCAATAGGGCTTATAATAACTGCATTGCAGAACTTCGGACTCACACTTTAATAATATGCCACAAGCACCAGTAAATACATTCGGTCAATCAATCTCGCAAGCGGGAGGTTCAATCGTTCCACAGACACAAAATGGACAGATTGCGCCGAACTTCACCACTGCACCTACTCCTTCGACCACGATGGATGCCGATAAGATAGGAGCGAGTGCAAATACTCCTAGTTTTGTATTCCCTACCGAAGCACCAGATGCAGGAACAAGCGCAAGAAAGGCAAACAGTCTCAATACGAGTATTCCAACTGCCGCTTCTATCATCAATCAAGAAACAGCACAGACTCCCGCAGAACAACAGAATCAGTCTCTTCTTCAGAAACTCGCAGCAGCTATCGGCTCAAAGACTTCTCTTGCAACCCTTCAGAGCAACCAAGAATCACAATCAAACGTCCCCGGTCTTACCAAGACAGTCAATGACTTTAATTCACAGCTCGAAGGACTCAATAATCAGGCTACTGCACTTCAAAACGACGCAGGGCAATATGGAGCGATTCAGAACAAAGAGCGCCTAGCCGAATCAGGGGGCAACGTAGAGGCTGCAATGCACGGCCGTCCACTCACGAAAGATGCTCTCTTGCAGAATCAGATACAACAGAGTGCCATTGCTTCACAGTCCCTCACCCTTAAATCAGCTATCTACGCAGCTCAGGGCAATCTCTCACTTGCGAAAGACGCGGCAGACAAAGCTGCTCAGGCTCAATTTGATGCGGAAGAACAGCAAATCAATTACCAAAAGGCTCTCATTGATGCCAATGCCCCTCAAATGACCAAGGAAGAGAAGGCTCAGGCTGATACTGTGAAAGCACAGCTCGATGACCGTCAGAATCAGATCGACAACGCAAAGGAGGATAAGAAGACAGCTATTGCCCTTGCTGCCTCGGCAATCAAGAACTTCCCCAATGACCCAGCAGCACAATACGCAGCACAAGAAGCCATAAAAGAAAGCAATCAACAGCAGCCTGACTTGCAGAAGATTTATTCTTTAGTTGGTAAGTATCAGCAAGACCCTCTCGATGTGCAACAGAAACTTGCGTCTATTGCAGCGTCCCGAGCAAATACCGCCAACAGCTACTCGGAAATAAACGCTCGTAATAATCCTGCTAACAAACCAGCGACACAGGCCCAGTATACGGAAGCGGGATATGCTTCTCGTATCTCACAAGCTAACTCAATCATCAATAATCTCACCAGTTCCATATCTTCAGCTAACCCTGTGACATTTGGAGGGGCAGGTCTTGTACCGAGCTTCCTACAATCTTCTGATCGTCAGCAATATGAACAAGCGAAGCGTAACTTCGTAAACGCTGTGTTGCGTCAGGAATCAGGAGCTGCTATTTCTCCGACCGAGTTTGACAGCGCAGAGAAGCAATACTTCCCTGTTCCTGGCGATTCACCTGCCACTATCCAGCAGAAATCTGCTAACCGTGATTTGGTGCAAAAGAACTTCATCAATGCAGCCGGAAACGCATACCAAGCACCTGCTGGGGCGGCTACAGCATCAACAAGTCAAACATACACAACTTCTGATGGAAAGGTTTACAAGCAAGGAGCGGATGGCCTCTACTACCCTCAGTGATATGGCACAAGGACTTACAGTAGATCAGTTGCAAAAGATGGGAGCAAAACCATCAGGAGGGCTCACGCTTGACCAACTTCAGTCACAGAATCCACAACAAGCACCCAAGTCATCTTCCTTCTGGGACAAACTTGCAGGAGGTGCTGAAGCAGTAACCAATACGCTTGGTCTTAAAGGAGCAGTGGATACCATTGGTACGAATCTTGCCAACGTCGGTAACGTACTCGACCCGACAACCACAGCAAAACAAAAGCTCGAAGTTACAAAAGAGCTTCCACAGACTTCTCTTAAACAGAACGTAGGAGCTGGGCTTTCTCTCGGTAGTACTCTTTCAAGTTTTGCAGCACCAGGAACTGCTACTCTGGGTAAGACGGCTGCTCAATTCGGAGGGCTTTCTGCAGCACAAGCGGGTGGTTCTGCCCTAGCAGAAGGGAAAGACCTAGGAACCGCCGCCAAAGACGCGGCAATTTCAGGAGCTACGGGCGCAGCCACAGGCGCAGTGTTTAATCTTGCGGGGAAGGCTATCAGCAAGCTCGCTCCAACTGCGGCTTCCGTCACTTCAGGTGTACCAAAGGCGGCTATTGAACAAGCTGGAGTGAATCCCTCTGTCACCAAACAGGGCGTAGGAATGAACGTGGAAGAAGTGCGAAACAAGGCTGTCAGTTCACTTCAAAGTCTCTACAATGACCTATCAAAAGAGCATACACAGGGGACGGCCGCATTGAGTGATATAACTCCTGCAAACACGCAAGAAATAGCATCTAAGCTCACTCAGAAGGCACAGGATATCGCTTCTCAATTCAAAGTAATTGTCGGGCCAACAGCGGAAGGATTAGGTGCTGACTTCTCTAAGAGTGCGATTGTGAACCCCGGCGAAGAGAACGTCGTAAAGAAAGCTATTCAGACTGTAAGTACGTGGGATGATTTCTCACCAAAAGGACTCCAGACGCTCAACCAGCGTATTAATGCACTGAAGAACTACGATAGTGCAGCAGTCACCAAATCAAGTGCCATCGTCGGTAAGATTCACGATGCGATAGGCGACATCATCAAAAGCAACTCCCCTGAACTCGCAACAATAAACGAGAACTTTTCTAAGAATAAAAAGGTACTCGACAATATAAGCAGTGTAATCGGTGGCGATGCTCGAACACCGACACAGATTCAGTCTGCCGTTACTCGCCTCGACAATATCTTCAAAGAGAACCGTGACGAGTACGTGAATATCATCAAACAACTCGGAGACAGAAGTGGTACTGATTACCTTTCTCTATTGGCTGGTGGCGAGTTTCAAAAACTCCTTCCAGGCTATATCCGTAGTGCCGTTGCAGTAGGAAGTGTGGGTGGCGTGGGCGCGGTAGCAACGAACCCCATGTCACTTCTCTTGCTCCCTCTATTCTCACCACGAGCGGTAGGAGCAGTGGCACGAAACGCACCAGCTATTGCAAAGACCGCCGCTCCGCTTATACGCGCTGCTGCGACTCAATCCATTCCACAGATACAACGATCAGGGGAGTCACAATAAACAATATGATTGCTGCAAGAACACTATACGCACAAAACCTTCCTAAAAGGGAGAGCTGGTTGATTGACCAGAAGAAGTCGGCGGCCGTTAGCCATGCCTGTTCCATAACACCGCAACCCTACCATGGATAATCTGGAAACAGTACTGAAGATGCTTGAAATGGTGGATACCAAGTCCAACGCTGATGAGCTGGTAAAGGGTTTGGAAATGATTGTGGAATATGTCAAGACCTTTGAAGACTCTACAACCGCTGACCTCACCAAGATATTCGCTGCTCTCGATGACTTCGCAGCGAAGCTCAAAGACGACGCAGACGAAGATAAAAAGACCATTCGCACTATCACAGGACAAGCGATTGCAGACCTCAGACTTGAACTGGAGAATCGCATCGCTTCAAAAGAAGCTGCAATAGACAAACGACTTTCCGAAGTAAAGGACGGTAAGGATGGAGTGAGTGGAAAGGACGGTGAAAGTATCGTCGGTCCTGCTGGGAAAGACGGCTCCCCTGACACACCAGAGCAAGTAGTAGAAAAGGTGAATACCGCATCCTCTTTGATTAAGCAGGAAAAGATTGAGGGGCTTGCCGACATCCTACGAATTACATCCTCAGCAGGTAACTCAGTCCCAGTTACCACGGCTTTCTATAACGGCTTACGTGCAAAGAATCTCAACATCGTTGGAGGGACTGCAACTCAATCAGGCGACACGGTGAATATAACGGTAGGAGGTGGGGGTTCAGGAACCGTCACCAGTGTCTCTGTGGCCTCTGCAAACGGCTTTAACGGCTCTGTAGCGAACGCAACGACCACACCTGCTATAACGCTCACAACGACCGTCACAGGGCTGTTAAAGGGCAACGGGACGGCAATAAGCGCCGCTGTATCAAATACTGACTATCAGGCTCCTATTGCGCTTACAACCACGGGGACAAGTGGAGCTGCGACCTTCGACGGTACCACTCTCAACATTCCACAATATTCAGCAGGAGGCGGTGGCGATGTGTCATCTAACACTTCTTCGTCGGTGGATTCTGAAGTCGCTCTCTTTTCTGGTACAGGAGGCAAGACGATCAAACGTGCTACTGGTACGGGAATCGCAACACTTACATCGGGAGTCCTTTCTGCAACAGCAGTCACAGGCTCAGGAAGCGTGGTACTTGCTACCTCACCGACACTTGTAACTCCGACTCTTGGTGTGGCAGTGGCGACAAGCATAAACAAGGTTGCTATCACCGCGCCAGCTACTTCAGCAACAATAACGATTGCAGACGGAAAGACACTCACGGTATCAAACACTCTGACTTTCACAGGAACAGATACTTCCTCGGTCGCTTTTGGAGGTGGTGGCACGGTTCTCTACACTGCAAGCACTATCCCTCTCACAGTAGGAACTACCACGATTGCATCTGGTACAAACACTCGCATCCTCTATGACAACTCCGGGGTGCTCGGTGAGCTTGTGTCTACCAGTGCAGCTACGGCAAGTGCTGTCTCTCAAAGAGACTCAAATGCAAATATTTTCTTTAATAACTATCTTGGAAGTGCGACCGCAACGACCTCAGCAGGAGGAACTACAGTACTCACCGCAGCAAGCACTCGCTTCCAAGCCCTCACAGGTTCTTCCGCGCAGACCTACCAACTTCCCGATGCTACAACCCTTTCTCTCGGTCCTTGGTTCGTCTTCAACAACAACTCTAGTCAGTCGCTCACTATCACGAACGCGGGAGGCTCAACTATCTACACTGTCCCTGCAGGGGGTATCGTCCAAGTTGGACCTACTAGCATCGCATCCGCAAATGGCGCATGGGATACTCATGGATATTTCCCTGGAACGGTGACATGGAGTTCTGGCCTAACAGGGCTTGTAATGAATACTGCTCTTACAACTACTCCTCAGATTCTTGCCGGGGCGTCATCTTCAACTGCACCATCATTCATTCCACAAAGAACTGCATCAACAACTGGATTTGGTGGCGATGGCACTAAGCTCTATGAAACGATTGGTGGAACTGCGATAAGCGCGACCTCCTCTACAGGAGTAGCAGTGACAGGTACTTTGAGCGTAACAGGACATGTGACTTTTGAAAGTGTCACATCAACGGGAGCAACAGGGACAGGGAAACTTGTCTTTGACACTTCCCCGACCCTGGTAACTCCAACGCTTGGAGTTGCAACTGCCACTTCGATAAACACCATCACACTTACGGGAGTATCAACACCTGCTCTTACTGTCACTGGTACTACATCAGTGTCAGGTTCAAACACGGGCGATCAAACTATTACTCTTACGGGAGCAGTCACAGGAAGTGGCACAGGCTCATTTGCGACGACGATTGCAACCCCTGGCACACTCACTGTAGCTTCTACCAACTCAACGGCCACAGCTCATACCCACGCAATCACTTCTAGTTCAGCACCAGGAGCAGCAGCATCACTTCTTGCAACTGATTCAAGCGGCATAATCGGGTCTACAGGGACACGAATTGTAAAGATTTGGGCGACTGACCTCACCGTGACGAATAGCATCGCGGGGTCTATCACAGGCAATGCTGCAACCGTAACAACCAACGCAAACCTCACGGGGGTCATCACTTCATCAGGAAACGCCACCTCTATCGCCTCACAGACAGGTACAGGCTCGAAGTTTGTTGTTGATACTTCACCAACTCTTGTTACTCCTGTTCTCGGTGTAGCCACGGCCACATCAATCAACGGCAACACCTTTACTACAGGTACCTATACCCTCACAGGAGCCTCGGGAAAGACCCTGACATTCAATAATTCAATCACTCTAACAGGAACGGACTCGACAACAATGACATTCCCGAGCACGACCGCCACCATCGCACGAACTGATGCAGCACAGACATTCACGGGAACTCAGACATTCTCTCAGATAGTCACGACAAACAATGCAATCACTGCAACCTCAAACGCGGCAACTGTTCCGATTACATCTCGTATCAGCACCGTCACCAACAGCTCTGCTGCAACACTGACCATTACGATCACAACAACGAGCGCCGTAGATGGACAGCTTGTTATGGTTCGTATAAAAGACGCCTCTGCGGTAGCTCAGACCATCTCATGGGTGAACACAGAGAATAGTACGGTGACAGCACCAACAACATCCAACGGTTCTACCACGCTGCCCCTCACTGTTGGATTCCAATTTAATTCTGCTACTACTAAGTGGCGCTGTATAGCTTCGGCATAGTATGGCAACAGTAACGTATCTCGTAGTCGCAGGTGGTGGTGGAGGGGGTGGTGGAAACAGCGGCGGTGGCGGCGGTGGCGGTGGCTATCAAGCTGGTACTACAACCGTTACGTCCCAAGCTTATACAATTACTGTTGGAGCAGGCGGTGCAGGAAGCGGCAATAGCCTCGTCCAAGGAACAAATGGAAATAATTCCTCGTTTGGCTCTCTTGTTACCGCGACAGGTGGTGGAGGAGGCGGTGCTGCTGGTGTCGCTGCCGGGCTGAACGGCGGCTCTGGCGGAGGCGGCTCAATAAACGGAGCTGGTGGGACAGGAAGCCAGGGCTCAAACGGAGGAAGCGGTGGCTCACAAAGAACAGCAGGAGGCGGGGGCGCGTCGGCCGCAGGAACAACTGCTGGTGCAGGGTTTGGTGGCCCAGGAGGAAACGGGACTGCAAACTCAATTTCAGGCGCATCGGTGACATACGCAGGTGGTGGTGGAGGGGGCGGATTCAGTAACACTGGTGGTAGCGGTGGGACAGGCGGCGGCGGTGCTGGTGGTAACGGTTCAACATTTACAGCAGGAACCGCTGGAACAGCTAATACAGGTGGTGGTGGTGGCGGAGACGCATCAAGCGGTTCGAGTGCAAACAGTGGAGGCTCAGGAATTGTTATCATCTCTGCAACGATAGGAGTTATCACATCCGCAACGGGTGGCACTCATACCACATCAGGCGGTAATGATATTTGGACATTCACAGCATCGGGGACTTGGACACCGACAATACCAGTCTCAGTAAACTCAGGACTCCTTAACTTCTTCTAAGATGAAAACAGCATACATGTGGACATATATAGCAATAACAATGTTTGTCGCATCGTTGTATTTTCTTGCATTTATCCACGTAACGGATAGGTCGATTGTGGTGAATTGTAGTTCCTTCCCCAACCACCAGGCAGCACAGACATACTTTGAGGCGCACCATCTAAAGAAACTCGACCACGATAACAATGGAATTGCATGCGAGAAATAGATATGACTGCACGAAAGGAAGACATAATCCAAGAGATTCAGAGCCAAGTGCTAACGACAGTGGAGAAGTCTGTTACGGAAACGATTGAACGTGTAGTAAATGGGAAGATAAATAAGATGGGTATAAAAGTCGCCGAGCACGATGAGAAACTTGATAAACTCGGAGAGAAAATGGACACGCTTATCGAGCAGTTCAAGCCAGTGAATGCGGTGTACAACAATGCCACGGGGTTTGGCCGCACCATTATGGGGATTTCGGTATTTTTTGGTTCTATGGGTGGCCTTGTAACGGCCGCTGCGGTTATATGGAGCTATCTGCATCCATCCACACTACGCTAACGACATGGTTACAAAGTGAACGTATAATGAAATCTATATGAACAAACTCGTACTCTATGGTTCAGTACAACCAATGACGCTCGTGCAAGATTTTGGAGCGAATCCTGATTATTACGCACGATTCTTGGATAGATTTGGTGTGCCTGAAAAGGGCCATCAGGGGAGAGACTGGCGGGCATATCATGGCCAGCCTGTATA
>JGI24890J29729_1000421_pt1 | contig 27557 bp, 32 predicted proteins | sample FreactcultureFD7_FD_29729 | JGI IMG/M metagenome (IMG submission 29729)
GCTTCCTTCCTAATGGCACATCAATGGCGCGGAGTTATCGAGGAATATCGCGATCGTTTACCCGTTAGCGAAAAGACTCCCGTCATCTCACTGGGTGAAGGNGGAACTCCACTTGTTTATGCATGTGTTCTTTCGGAAATGCTCGGAAATAAGATTTGGCTCAAAGTAGAAGGCATGAACCCAACCGGATCTTTTAAAGATCGCGGAATGACTATGGCAATGTCGAAAGCTGCTGAAGAGGGNGCAAAAGCCGTCATCTGTGCGTCGACTGGAAATACATCTGCATCCGCTGCTGCATATGCAACAAAGGCTGGAATGCTTCCTGTTGTTTTGGTTCCACAAGGAAAGATTGCAATGGGCAAACTTGCACAGGCAATTGCGCATGGTGGACGCCTTCTTCAAGTTGATGGAAACTTCGATGATTGCCTCAACCTCGCTCGTGATCTTGCCCGCGACTATCCGGTTTCACTTGTGAACTCCGTCAACCCCTTCCGCATCGAAGGTCAAAAGACAGCCTCCTTTGAAGTCGTCGACGCTTTGGGCGATGCCCCCGATATGCATGTATTGCCAGTTGGTAATGCAGGAAATATCACGGCTTATTGGAAGGGATACAAGGAGTATTACTCCGATAAGGTTTCACAGAAGCTTCCGGCAATGTGGGGATTCCAAGCAGAAGGCGCATCACCGATTGTTCAAAATAAAATTGTTGAAAATCCAGAGACGATTGCAACAGCAATTCGAATTGGAAACCCAGCATCATGGGAGCAGGCAGTGGATGCTCGTGATTCTTCTGGCGGGCTCATTGATTCAGTAACTGATGAGCAGATTCTTGAGGCTTACCGCCTCGTCGCAGCAAAAGAAGGAATCTTTGTCGAACCAGCTTCTGCTGCTGGTATCGCGGGCCTTATCAAGATGAAGGCACAAGGAAAGCTTCCTAAAGATAAAACCATTGTTATTACTGTGACAGGAAATGGCCTCAAGGATGTTGGATACATCCTCGATGGCGCACCGGCACCGGTTGTTATTCCTGTTGATGTGAAGGCTGCCGCTGCAGCGATGGGTCTGTAAGTTAAGGTTTCTCTATGGCTTCCATGAATCGCGTTACCTTCCGCGCCACGATGGCACAGGTTTCTGTACCTGCATCGAGTGCGAATATTGGTCCTGGTTTTGATTCGCTAGCAATCGCACTCGACCTTCGCGATCATTACGCCGCTCAAATTCTCGATGATGCAACATTTGATGTTGACGTCACCGGTGAAGGCGCCGAGGATGTTAAAAAGGATAAGAACCATCTTGTTATTAAGGCGATGATGAAGGGCTTTGATTTCATGGGGGCAAAACCTCGTGGAATTGCACTTCGCGCCCTCAATGTGACNCCTCACGGTCGAGGACTTGGTTCAAGTTCTTCGGCGATTGTCGGGGGATTAGCGCTTTCTCGTGCTCTTGTTTTAGGCGGGGAAGAACTTTTGACCGATGAAGATCTCATTGCGCTAGCAACAGAGCTTGAAGGTCATCCAGACAATGTTGCTGCTGCATATTTTGGGGGAGCGACAATTTCATGGATGGATTCATCGATCTCTGAAACACCGCGTGGTCGTGCAGTTCGTATCCATGTGGATGAGCGAATAAAAGCGATTGCATTTATTCCTGAAAATCATCTTGCTACAAGCAAAGCTCGAAAATTGTTGCCAGAAACAATTCCTCACACAGATGCAGTTCTCAATACATCACATGCTGCCTTGTTGGTTCATGCTCTTTCCCACCGCCCAGATCTTCTCTTTTCTGCAACGGAGGATCATCTCCATCAGGATTATCGTGCCGAAGCGATGCCAAAATCAGCAACGCTTCTCAAGAAGCTTCGCGCAGCAGGTGTTGCCGCAACAATTTCCGGTGCAGGTCCGTCAGTTCTCGTACTTCACACAGGAACCGAGCAGGATGCAGATGACATCATTCACGCTGCGGGAGCTGGATTTACGGCGAAAAAATTGGCAATCTCCGCTCAGGGTGTGGCGCAAAACTAAGAATCTGGGTGGCTTTCGCTGCTCATTTTGTGTTAAGTTTCTCCTGTCTGAAGGCGAGACCGCAAAAACCCAAATTCTCGAATTTTCTTAATTCATCAGGATTCATCAGGGTAGGTCACAAAGCCAAGAACCTCTTTACAAGTTGATTTCATCCTGTTCGCAGGTTCAGATAAATCAAAATACATAGATATCCCTAAACAAAGGTAAAACAAAAGTACATGGCTGAAAAGAAAACGACTCGTCCAGCTGCAGCTAAAGCAGAAAAAGCTCCTGGCGACCTCAGCGCATTGACGCTGCCTGAACTCAAGAAGACCGCTGGCGCACTCGGTATTGATGGTGCTGCAAAGATGGCAAAGGCAGATCTGGTGCAATCCATTGGCGACCTCCAAGCAGCAAATCGTGAAGCTGCTAAGAAGGAGAAAGAAGATCGACGTGCTGCAAAACAAGAAGCACGCAATAACCGCAACTCTCGCAATGAGAGCGATAGCGAAGATAACAGTGACAGTGAGGACTCCCAAGTGAGTGATTCATCCGAAAATTCAGATTCACAAAATAACGATGGCGGAAGTCGAAATGACCGAAATGATCGCGGCAACCGAAACGATCGTAATGACCGTGGAGACCGCGGGGATCGTGGAAACCGTCGCAATCGCGACCGTGGGGACCGTGGAGATCGCGGCGACCGAAACAATCGCTTCCGTGATCGCGGTGACCGTCCTGATCGCAATGATCGAAATGAACGCGAAATTGTTCTCAGCGAAGATGATGTCCTTCTTCCTGTAGGTGGATTGCTCGACATTCTCGATAACTATGCATTTATCCGCACTGGTGGATATCTCCCAAGCCCTAACGATGTTTATGTTGGACTCCAACAAGTTCGTCGCTTCGGATTGCGCAAGGGCGATGTCATCNCCGGACAGGTTCGCGAGCCAAAAGAAGGAGAGCGCAAAGAAAAGTTCAGCGCACTCGTAAAGCTCGATACCGTTAACGGAAAAGATCCTGAAGAGTCAAAGAACCGCGTAGATTTCGCAAAGCTGGTTCCTCTCTATCCTCAAGAGCGTTTGCGCCTTGAAACAGAACCAAATGTTCTTACAACTCGAATCATCGATTTGATTGCACCTATTGGTAAGGGACAACGTGGACTTATCGTTTCCCCTCCAAAGGCTGGTAAGACCATGGTTCTTCAAGCAATCGCAAATGCGATTACAACAAACAACCCAGAATGTCATTTGATGGTTGTTCTTGTGGACGAGCGTCCAGAAGAAGTTACCGACATGCAGCGAAGCGTTAAAGGTGAAGTCATTGCTTCAACTTTCGATCGTCCAGCTGATGACCACACGACTGTTGCTGAACTTGCTATCGAGCGAGCAAAGCGCCTTGTTGAGCTTGGGCACGATGTTGTAGTTCTTCTCGATTCGATTACACGCCTAGGTCGTGCTTACAATATTGCAGCACCAGCATCTGGACGTATCTTGTCCGGTGGTGTGGATTCTGCTGCGTTGTATCCACCAAAGAAGTTCTTCGGTGCCGCTAGAAATATCGAAAATGGCGGATCACTCACAATTCTTGCAACTGCACTTGTTGAAACTGGATCAAAGATGGATGAAGTTATCTTTGAAGAGTTCAAGGGCACAGGAAATATGGAATTGAAGCTAGATCGCAAATTTGCTGACAAGCGAATCTTCCCAGCTGTCGATGTAGATGCTTCTGGTACACGTAAGGAAGAAATCCTTATGGGAACAGAAGAGCTCAACATCGTCTGGCGTTTGCGCCGCGTTCTTCACGCTTTGGATTCACAACAGGCTCTTGAGCTTCTTCTTGAAAAGATGAAGGGCACAAAGTCCAACGTTGAATTCTTGCTCCAGATTCAGAAGACGACGATTAATGAAGCTAGCGCTGAAAAGGCACCTGGCTCCAGCGTAAATGGCGGCTGATCCCGCTTAAATCTCATCGAATTAGGCGCTCGTAAAGGGCGCCTGTAATATTCAACTCCTGGTTCACCTCCTAGCCAAAAGCTAGAGGACCCAGTTCATCTACAACCAATGGCTGATAGGAAAAAATATGAAGAACGAGATTCACCCAGAATACGTTGAGACCACCGTTACATGCGGATGTGGTGAAGTATTCACAACTCGCAGCACAAAGACTTCCGGTTCTATCTACGTTGAAGTGTGCTCCCAGTGCCATCCTTTCTACACAGGAAAGCAACGTATCCTCGATACAGGCGGACGTGTAGCAGCATTCGAAGCTCGTCAAGCAAAGACGGCTGCAGCACAAGCTGCAACTCCAAAGGCAGAGAAGGCGCCAGTAAAGCGCAAGCAAGTTCTCAAGTAGTTTTTTTCAAGAGGCCCCACTTCGCACCCATTGCGGTGCGTGGGGTCTCTTTTATTTTGTAACGTGAACTATCCGTGAAAGGAGAAGCAAGTGGCTAGCAAAGAGAGCAGCAAAGAACGTTTTGGACAAGTTCCAGGATTGTTGACTGAATATGCGCAATTAGAAAAAGAGCTTGCAGATCCCTCAATTCACGCAGACCAAGGAAAAGCTCGCCAACTAGGTAAGCGTTACGCAGCGCTCGGTCCCATCGTTGGCGGATATCGCGCATTCAAAGCAGCCGAAGATGATCTTTCTGCAGGAAAAGAGATGGCTGCCGAGGATGAATCATTCGCAGCGGAAATTCCAGCACTTGAAGCAGCATTTGCGGCGGCAGAAGAAAAACTTGAAGAGCTCCTTCTTCCACGCGATCCCAATGAAGACCGCGATGTAATCCTTGAAATTAAAGCAGGAGTGGGTGGAGATGAATCCGCCCTCTTTGCTGGTGATCTTCTTCGCATGTATACGCGCTATGCAGAAAAGCACAATTGGAAGACTGAAATTATTGATGCCACAGATTCTGAAATGGGCGGCTATAAAGAAATAAGTATGGCGATTAAGTCAAAGGGCAGCACCCAACCTGGTGAGACTCCATATGCAAAACTTAAATTTGAAGGTGGCGTTCACCGCGTACAACGCGTTCCAGAAACAGAGTCACAAGGTCGTATTCACACATCTGCTGCAGGTGTTTTGATTCTGGCTGAAGCTGATGAAGTCGATGTTGAAATTCGCCAACAAGATCTGCGTATTGACGTTTATCGCTCATCTGGACCAGGCGGACAATCCGTTAATACAACTGACTCTGCGGTGCGTATTACCCATATCCCAACCGGCGTTGTCGTCTCATGCCAAAATGAAAAGTCTCAGCTCCAAAATAAGGAATCAGCTCTTCGTATCTTGCGCGCACGCTTGCTCCAACATGCACAAGAGCAGGCTGATGCTGCTGCGATGGCCGAACGTAAATCCCAGATTCGTACTGTGGATCGTTCAGAACGTATCCGCACATATAACTATCCTGAAAACCGCATCTCTGACCACCGCGTAAATTACAAGGCAAATAACCTTGAATCAGTGCTCAACGGTGAACTCGATGACATGATCGACGCTCTTCTTGCAGCCGATAAAGCCGAGAAGCTCGCCAACCAATCATAAGTACAGATAAATACCGAGATAAATACCGAGATAAATACCGAGATAAATACCGAGATAAATATGATGAAAGAGCTTCTTCGTAACGCAAAGAATCAACTGGCAACAAAGAACATCAATCCAGTAGATGCAGAACTCCTTCTTGCTCATGCCGCGCATGTCACTCGTATGGATCTACATTCACAGGCAATTGAGTTCACTGCCCAGATCCGAGAGGATTTTCAAGGGTTTATCAATGAACGACTTGAAGGACGTCCCACTCAATACATCATCGGTGAAGCGCCATTTCGTTACTTAGAGCTTGAGGTCGGTGAAGGTGTTCTCATTCCTCGCCCGGAGACTGAACTTCTCGTGGATGAAGTGCTCCACAATCTCAATAAATATGATGAAACTGTATCAATCGTCGACTTGGGTTCAGGATCGGGAGCGATTGCAATTTCCATCCAAAGAGAGTGCGAAGGAAAGAAGAAAGTCGCAGTTATCGCTGTTGAGAAATCTCGCGATGCACTTCCTTGGCTTCATAAAAACATTGCAAAATACGACCTTCCAGTTCGCGTTATAGAAGAAGATGTTTCGACCGCGCTCGAAGGCATTAAGTGCGACATCGTCGTAGCGAATCCTCCCTACATTCCGAACGCCGAAGTGCTTCCTGAAGATGTCACAAAAGAACCTTCACTTGCCCTCCTTGGGGGCCCTGATGGGATGGATCTTCCCAAGGTATTTATTCAGGCAGCAGCCCGCATGCTCAAGAGCGGGGGATTGATTGCGATGGAGCATCATGAGAGCCAGGGCGATGCAATAAAAAACGCTCTCGAGGCCGAGTTCGTTAACATCCGCCTTCATCACGATCTCAACGATCGCCCGCGCTTCACCACTGCTTTGCGAAAGTAATTAAAGACCCATCTTGAGGGCAGCTTCACGTAGCGATGCGCGAGCATTGGGGTGAGCTGCCTTCTCTATGAGGTTCTTCGCTTGTTCGCTTTCACCGTGACCAAAACATTCGGCAATACCTTGCTCTGTCACGACATAGGAATGCTGGAAGCTGGTTACCCCATCGGTAATCATCGGAATAATCTTTGATGTATTTGTCTTCTCGTGCCATGACGGAAGGGTCATAAATGACTTACCTCCTCGGCTATGAAGTGCGCCAACAATAAAGTCGGTAGAGCCACCAAAGCCTGAATAAATTTTATCTCGGACTCGTGAGGCATTTGCTTGATCAAAGAGATCTACTTGCAAAGCAGCGTTAATCGAAGTCATCTTTGCTTGCTTTGCAATTTGTGCGGGATCATTTGTCTTCTCCGTTCGGAGCATTCGAACGCGACGATTGAGATGCAGCCACGAGTACAGCTCCTCGGAACCGAAGATAAAGGATGCGGTTATTGGAATCTCCGTATCAAGTGCACCAATCTTTTCAAGATTCAAAACGCCATCGCTAAACATCTCCGTCCAAATTCGCAAATCTTTTCGTTGCGTCATCAATTCTAAGACTGCATCGGGAACGGAGCCGATACCCAATTGAAGCGTGGATCCAGATGGAACAAGCTCTGCAATCTTTCGGCCGATCTCTTTCGCTGTTTCCGGAATCGCTGGGGGAGTGTGAAAGTTAAGGTCCTCATCTTGTTCAAAGATGAAATCAATCTCATTTTCATAAATCTGCGAATCCCCGTATGTGTAGGGCATATTGGAATTTGATTGCGCAATGACGGTTCCACCACGCTCGCGTGCCGCTTCAATCGCCGCTGGAAGGATATTTACTTCTATTCCTAATGAAACGGTATCGAATCGCGGAGTAGATGTGTGAATGAGTACAACGTCGGGTATCAAATGATCTCGTAGCATTACAGGCAAGAGTGAAAGTCGTGATGGCACATAATTGAGTCGATCCGAGCCTCGCATGCCGGCACCTACAAATGCTGATTCATATGTGACGCCGGGGCGATTAGGGATGCCTGGTTGGGCATTGAGCATATGAAGTGTGTATTCAGGAACTATCTCATCGAACAGTGCCAGAAGTGCTTTTGGTGTTCCAAAATTTCCCGAAACAAGTACCCTGGGATTTTTTGGTAGTCCTTGTAAAACTTTCTTGAGTTGCTCTCCATCAACTTTTCTCATGGAACAATTCTTTCATCGATTGATGGAGTAAAAACCATTGCATGCAGGCCAGCACTCACGACCGTGTGGTCTAACGTACGTATTTGGATGTAATTAGCGAGACAGAGCTTCTAAAACTTCAATAATGTGACGATATGGCTTCCCGGTTGCTTGCGTCATGCCGATTTCACATGTGCGATTCGCGGATATATAAAAGGCATCGTTTCGTGAAGAAATTTCCGCAGCTTGCGAAGCTGTAGCTGAAGCAGCCAATTCTGGATGCGTTATGCCTCGATCACCAGCAAATGCGCAGCATCCCCAATTTTGGGGGACAAATACATCATCGCTGACGAGTTTTGCCAAACTATGAAGCGATCCGCTGATGCCAAGTGAGGTCGTAGAACATGTTGGATGGACCGCAGCCGAAGGCACTTTTTTCAGTGATAACTTCGGAGCTATAAATCGTTCTACAAATTCGACTGAATCCATGACCTCAATGCGAGGATCTGAGGCAAGAAGTTCTTCTAAGCCATGCGAACATGATGAAGCGTCAGTAATCACAGGAATCTTTCCATGATGCGTCGCCTTCAACATCGCTTCCAAAGTCTTGATGCTCATGACGTCATATCCACGGGCATATCCCTTGGATTTCCATGGCGTTCCGCAACAGAGTGATTGGATTCCTTCAGGAATCGAAAGACGAACACCAGCACGTGAAGCGATTTTCAAAAGAGCATCGGATGAATCACTGGTGCCAAACAACGTTCCTGTACATGAAGGAAAAAAGATTGCTTCGGCAGCATCCACAACGGACGCCATACGAACCTTGCCGCCAAATGGGTATTTCTTTCCTGGCAATTTCGAAGCGATATTCAACGACATAGCTGCGGCGCGAGTGAATAGAGACCACTGGTGAGCTGCCAGCACCCAGGATGATTTCATCACTGGATTGGCTTTGTCAGTACGCAATTCACGGACCAAAGATCCGGTATTAATCGATAACGGACATGCAGCGCCACACATTCCATCAACGGCGCACGTATCCACGCCATCGTATGCAAATTCCTTCTCAATCTCTTTCACAAGCTTTGAATCTCCAGCCGCCTTCGCCAAGACCAATTCACGTCGCATAACAATGCGCTTTCGCGGAGTAAGTGTCAGATTCTTACTTGGACACACAGGTTCGCAATAACCACATTCGACACAGTTATCTGCAACCAATTCAATCTTTGGATATGTCTTGATGTTTTCGACATAAGTATTGGCATTTTCGCTCAGGATGATTCCTGGATTCAAAATATTCTTAGGATCTATCAGGCGCTTGAGCTCCCACATCACCGCAAACAGTTCGTCACCATATTGGCGACGAACAAAAGGNGCCATGATGCGGCCGGTTCCATGTTCTGCCTTCAAGGTTCCTGAATGTGCCAGAACTAGGTCGACCATCTCTTCCGTAAAGTTCTTATAACGCTGCATCTGCGCGGGGTTTTGAAAATCCTCATTGAGCATAAAGTGGATATTTCCATCACGCGCATGCCCGAAGATCACGGCATCGTCATATCCATGCTTTGCAAACAAAGCGATCAATTCATTACATGTAGCAAGTAGTTCAGAGACTGGAACAGCGATATCTTCCAAGAGCGCTGTGGTTCCTGAAGGACGATTACCTGCAACCGTCGCATACAAGCCTTTGCGGATATGCCACATCTGGTTTCGAAGGACCGGATCGCTGGAAAGTTCTGCCTTATGAACAAGTCGAAGCGAATTCAACAGGGGAGCGGTCGCTGCAATCTTCGCAGCAAGTGCATCTGAGGTTTCCTCTTGGAACTCCACCAAAAGCGCGGCATGTTCCACAACCGATATCGATTTCAATTCATCCGTCGCTTCGGGATCTCGTTGTGCCACATGAAGACTGGTTGCATCCATCAACTCGATTGCTGCAAAGCCAGCAGCAACCAATGAAGGAAGTGCACGGGTGGCATCATCCAAAGATGAAAAGAACAACAAACCGGTCGCTAGGTGCGCATATGCAGGCACGGTATTGAAGCGAGCCTCGGCTACAAATGCCAAAGTTCCTTCGCTACCAATGACAAGGTGCTCAAGAATTTTTACCGGTGAATCGAAGTCCACAAAAGAATTGATTCCATATCCCATCGTGTTCTTGATACTAAAGAGCTTCTCGATTATCGCTACTGACTCTGGGTTATCGCGGACGCGATCGCGAAGGGCAATCAACCCGGCATGGATTTCAGGCGCCTTATGCTCCAACAACGCATCAGCATTTTCCGCACCGGTATCCATCACAATTCCAGATGGAAGAACCAAAACGAGCGAATCAATCGTTCGATACGTATTTTGTTCTGTTCCACAACACATTCCGGAAGAGTTATTCGAAACAACTCCGCCGATGGTGCATGCAATCTCGCTTGCTGGATCAGGGCCCAACTTCTTTTTATGTCTAGCCAAAGCTGCATTCACTGCACGAACGGTTGCCCCCGGTGAAACATCCNCTCGAGCACCACCGTCAACAACAGAGATCCCACGGAAATTCTTTCGCGTATCTACCAAGATTCCATCGGTCGATGCTTGACCCGACAAGCTTGTTCCGCCCGAACGAAATGTCACGCCGACGCCTAATCGCGTAGCTAGAGCAAATATTTCAGCAAGCTGCTCTTTTGTCTCAGGTGTGTAGATGGATTGCGGTTTTAATAGGTAATGCGAGGCGTCGTGGGAATAACTGAGAACATCGGTCGTTCTCGTAGAGGCCTTCAGCACTTAATTATTGTAGTGAATCGCCCCTAGATTAATTCGTCTTCGTAATCCCAAACGACGCCAATTTCTAGGCGCACATCATCTAGGATCTGCATCAAATCGACGGATTCCTCCACCGACATAGTGGGTGATTCAAGCAAGCCAGCGCTTACGCAGCGCTCTGCCTCGATTGCCTGGAATTGGCGACCAGTACCAGGGACTGGAGGGGNGTCATATCGTTGAATAATTTTTCGCTCGTTGTCATAAACCGTAAATGTTGTTTGTGCGTAAAAGGTATTGTCGATTTCAATCGAACCCTTTTCACCCAGGATGGTTGCAGTGACGGGGCCGGCAACAAGGGCTGATGTTGTGAGAGCTGCTTGAGATCCATCCTCGTAGTAAAAGAGCATAGATGTGGATTCGTCCACGCCCTCAAAAGATAATCGACCTACAGCGAGAACTTCATCGGGCAATCCAAGAACTCGCGCCGCGAATGAAACAGGATAGATACCCAAATCCAAGAGCGCTCCGCCGCCTTGTTCAAGCTTCCACAAGCGGGCTGAAATTTCTGGGGGCAAGTATTGTGAATGATCTGCGATGACAAGATTTGGCTTGCCAATCGTTCCTTTCTTTAAAACTTCAAAGACAGCTGCCATGGAAGGCAAGAATCGCGTCCACATCGCTTCCATAACAAAGACGTTCTTTTCTCGTGCTGCTTTTTGAATTCTTAAGGCTTGTTTTGCATCCATCGTAAATGGTTTCTCAAGAAGGACATGTTTTCCGGCGTTGATCGCTAGAAGTGCATTTTCGCAATGAAGATGATTGAGCGTTGAGATATAGACAATATCGACATTGGGATTTGCAACAAGCTCGGCATACGATCCATGGACATCGTCTATTCCATGTGTTTCAGCAAAGGATTGGGCAGACTCGAGATTGCGAGAACCGACTGCTTGGATATGAAGGCCAGCAATTTTGAAATCCTCAGCAACGATATGAGCAATGCGCCCCGTGCCCATATACCCCCAGCGAAGCCCACTCTTCTTAACCATTTCCTAACGTCCTTTCGTAAAGAAGTCGATCATGCCATCAACTGCCTTTTCAATCTGCAAATAGACAAGTTCATAGGCATCAATCTCAAAACCCCATGGATCCGGGATTGCAAGATCGTCGGCATCAGGGCTTGTTGGATGAATATGCGCGAGGGCCGGATCAAATTCGCGAAGCATAAAGACCTTCGCTTTGTCTGCAGTATTCGTTGTTGCATTGAGGATTTGTGCACGGTTTGTCTGGTCTGCCACCAGGATGAGATCTGTATCAAGAAAAGATTGGCGACTAAACGGTTGTGAGCGATGACGATAGTCAAAGCCATATTTCTCCCACNCCTTCTGCGAGAGGGGATGAGCCGGTTCTCCTTGGTGATATGCCGATGTCCCCGATGAAGTCACAACAAAATTTGGTGAGGAGATCGTGAGCGATTTTCCATGAAGAATTGCTGCTGCCATTGGAGAGCGACATATATTTCCGTGGCAGACCATCTCGACTCGAACAGTCTCAAAGTTCTGGATCGAGCGAAGATATTCGTTTTCCTCCAACATAGAAGTATGTTAGCGAGGTTTTCTAGTGAAGGATATTGACGGCTCGAGCAACGACAAGTCCAACTAAAATCAACGATGTAATGGATTGGGCCGACATCAAGAGTTTTGCCCATCGAGTAAGTGGCATGGCATCGGTCGGGCTAAATGCAGAAGCATTTGTCACAGAAACATACAAGTAGTCAGGATATGTAGGGAACCAGCCAGGTTCGGCGTATGCAGGGTCAGTCATTTGAGGGAAGAGAAAATCTGGNGTTGATGCTGCTGCATTGGCACGCGCCGCAGGACCACCTCGATCAAAATCCCAATACCAAAGGGAAAAGATCACGATATTTGATAACCAAATAGAGAATCCAGACCACAAAAGTTTTGCCGGAGAACTGATGGAGCCATCGACGATTTTTTCAACAAGCAAAATTGCCGATGCTGTATTTGAAAGCATCATAAATGCATTGAGGATCAAGGCCAAGGTGCGTTGTGGAACGTGAGGTAATCCGAGTTTCTTTGGAGCCACCAAAACGATGGATGTGAGAAGAACGGCTTCAACAAAGCAGAAAACTTTGTGATGGGGNATTGCTAGCGATTTTGGTATCAAAAATTGCAACGTGATGACTGATAAGACAACGAGCAGAATAGGCCCACGGTTTTCTTGCTTGTGAATTTTTAGCCAATGAGGCTGAGAAATCTCCGGAAAGCTCATATGCAGAGGCTACTCTGCTGTGACGAGAAGAACTCAGCGGAACCTAAAGTGGCGCAGTTTATGGGAAAAAAGAAGAGTAAATTCGAACCATGAGAAAGCGAATCCTCATTCACCTCGCACTCGTTGCGACGCTTTTATCTACCTCTATGCCTGCGCACGCCGTTGATACCTCCTTGCCACGAGATCAACAGGTTGCATACATTACAAATACTTATGTGAGCCGCCTGGATGCGGAAATGGTGAGACTAAACGCAATAAAGGCGAAGATGGCTTCGCAACCATCACTCCTTGCTCAATACAAAGCTTTTCTCACCGACTACACCGGCTCGTACAACACCATCAAGGATGCACTTGCTAGTCAAAGTGCGGATTTGAATACAACCGATGACTTTGCAGCGGAAGAAGTCGGTGAATTCGATAACACGGTGTATCAACTTGAGCAGATGGCTGCAAAGGTTAAGAGCATTAGCTGTGTAAAAGGAAAGGTCAGCAAGATCGTTTTGGGCCTCAAGCCCGTCTGCCCAAAGGGTTATATTAAAAAGAAGTAATTACTTTTTCTCTGCCATTCGAGCCTTGACCATATCCTGAAGAAGCTTTGCATCAACCTTCCAGTCATTGGGAACGCCAATTGTCTTCAATTTGATATCGAGATCTTCCATCTTCGGTGCAAAAGTTTTCATGACTTTATTGCTCCATGGGTGAATCAAGATGCTCCTTTTTGAACAGGATGCGGCAAATACATATTTATCCCCATCTTTGAGCATTGGCTTATTCCAAGCAATCTCAAATGTGAGCTTTGGATATTTTGTCGTAATCGCCTTGAACATCGCTTTCACTGTCTTTTCTTGTACGGGGTCGACAGTCTTCAAATATTCAGTCATTGTTGTAAATTTCTTGGAGGAAACAGATCCTCGCGAATACATCACCAGAGCGTTTGCGTGGGCCTGGCTAAATCCATAATTTTCGCGCAGATAAGCAATTTGCGCCGGATACTTCTCTCCCTCAAGTTCTTTCATGACCTTGTGCCAATAGGACATCTTTTCGCCGTACTTCTTCTCGATAGCAGGAAAGTGCGCCTCGCGGCTGGAATCTTTGGTAGCCATGGATAAATCGTAATGGAATCTGGGGAGATAGACACCTGTAGATTTACCCCATGCTCGGTGGAATAAATACAGCCCTCTTTCTCAAGGGTCTCAGCGGATTCTTCATTCTGCCCGTCATTATTTTCTTACTTCGCTGGGCCTTTCCTTCTAAGAAAGATCCGCAAGAGATCGCACGTCGCAAGGCTCTCAAGAAGTCCCTTCGCGAATTGAATAAAAAGTAAACATGGCACTTGCAATCGTTACAGGCGGATCGCGCGGACTTGGATTTGAGACTGCAAAAGCCCTGAAGGCGCAGGGCCATTCTTAATCCGAGCAGCCCGCGCCATAGGCCTTACTTAATCAGAGTATTGGCGAAAATTTGCCACGCTAACAAGGACTTAGCAATCAAGGAGAGCGTTATATATGTGCGCTCACCGCGAAGGTAATCACTCCACTTGCCAACTTGCTTGTATTGAAGCCATTGCACAAGGGCAAATGAATTAAAAAGTGCAAAGATTGAGAAAACAATCCCGTAGACAAATCCAGGGGCTGAAGTACCTGCAGGTCCGCCGATAGAGAAGATATAGAAGGACAATGCGATCCAAGGAACGATTCCTGAAATACATCCAAAGATAAATGGGAGCCAACCACCCTTGCCTGGAGTCTCATATTTCTCTTGCAACCATCCAAAGAGGATCATCGATGCATTAACTCCAAAGATTGAAATTATCGCTCCGATTTCAGTAACACCTGTGATTTGCGCAATCAAAACAATCATGACCGATGAGCTAATGGAGTACTCCNCCCAGCGGAAGTAATTGCGCTTCTCCTTCAAGCCACTGCGGTATCGTGGGTAAAACTTTGGGCTTGCAACAATAAAGTGAAAAAGAGCAGATAAACCAAGAAAGATTGCAACGGTCAATCCCACGGGTGTCTTAAAGAGGACGACGGGGGAGGCGAATGAAGATCCNGGAGGACCTGCCATATAGGTTGCTGTAATGGGAAGCGAGAAGCTATTGCTAAGAGCAAGAACAACAATCATCTGCGCAAGATGCAAGATACCTGCATAGACATTTGCCCGGCGAAGTGATTTTGAGGTTATTTTCTTTGACATGCCATCAGCCTAGCGAGTTCATGGAAAGATGGTTACAAATCAGCTAACTGTTCGCGAATGAGTTGAGCGCGCTTCCTCATGCATGCAGGGAATTTTAACGGGGCGTTCTAGACTTCACACATGTTCATCATCCCAACCCTTCTGATGGCTGCGCTCTAAATGAAGAGCACTCAAACCCTTCTTCTCCTCAAGGTGACTCTTGGCCCTCTCATGGTTGCCCTGTCGCATTATTTGGGAAAGTTAAAAGGCCACGGGATGGGCGGTAGATTGATTGGCCTGCCTATTACAACTGGGCCATTTATTTTGATCATCTCTTTGCAAGAAGGCGCAGAATTTGGAAGGCATGCAGCGCATGGCGTGCTCCTTGGACAGATCGCACTTGCCATTTATTGCTGGGTTTACACATTCATTAGCCCGCGCATGAATTGGTATCAAGCTATTTCAATTGCAACAGCAACGGTGCTCGCAGTTGGCTATACGACCACTCATATTCCATTCACTTCAACTGAGGCGCTATTGGTGTTAATCGTTATTTGGTTAGCAGCAATGAGGTTTTGGCCAAAGTCATCAAGCGCTCCAGTATTCGTCCAAAGTCCCTCATGGGAATTACCTGTTCGCATCGCAGTGACATTGACAATATTTATCGGTCTTGCAGCTCTTGCTCCACATTTAGGTGCAAATATTTCCGGAGCACTATCCACTTNCCCCGTGATTGCCTCAGTAGTGAGCGCCTTCAATCATCGTCGTTATGGGCCGGCCTCCACCATGGCGACTCTTCGAGGATTGATGGAATCTTTCCCGATCACAATTGCCTTTATCGCAGTCCTTGCCTACACACTTTAAAGCGTTCATTACTCACGAATTAAATAAGTTGGCGTTTCTCCCATAAATTCGTATTGCAAATCAAAATCGACTTCAAATCAGCCTACTGGACGCGATTCGATATCTGAGGAAATGCAGACTTGTGGATTTACAATTTACTCAACCGATCAGAAGGGCTCGCTATGGCAATCGTCTCGTTCAATATCGAAGTCACCGCAGATTTTCCTATCACCATTAACGAAGCAGATATGCAGGATGGTCAAACGTATTTAGATCTTATTGGCGATGCCGTTCAAGCTTTCATGGAAAACAACGATATGAACGCTTTGGACTATCAATACAAAGTCCTCGGCGACGTTATCGGTTCTGATTAGCGCTAACTAGCGGTCGATTGAAGGTTTTTCTCCTGGAAAATCCACATGGATATCAAAATCGAACGGCTGAAAGTTCTTGAAACTGCAGATATTTTGGCGGATCATTAACTCCACCATCTCACTCCCAACCCTGCTTCGCAGTCTTTCACAATTTGCCAATATTCACCATGCTTCAATTCGGCATGTTTACCGAATTGAATTTGAATTTTCCCAAGTAAATACACTTCGTGCCTTCTTTTGTGTCGAAGTTCTACGAAGGGNATTCCAAGATCATTTGCTTTCTTATTTATCTTTCTCTGGAGTTCCCTCTTCTTCATTTCAGAAGTAAAGAAGAAATGAAATTCTCTAACTCGATAAATTCAATTGACTGTGGAGAAGCATTTGCCTGTGAATAAAGTTATTAAACCTCAACCAGCCCATATCGCAGCCCAATCCCACGTAGTCGACAGGATTCACGCTGCTCTGACCTATAGAGAAAAGACCAACCAAGTACCAGGCAGAAAAAGACTTCGACTAATGTGCTCACCCAATCAGCGCCTCCCGTGGTCGCTTTCGCATATGCAACCTGCCCCATTAATTGCATGGGAAAGTCGCTGAGTCCATGAACCAAGATAGGCAACCAAATAGTTCCCGAATAGATCATCAGTCCACAACACATAAAGCCGAATGCACCAGCGCCAAGAATCTGAGAGATGTTGTATTCCAACGAATATCCACCCCAAACAAAATTGCTGAGATGCATTAATCCAAAATGCACAGATGAAACAATGGAGGCCACCCAAATCCCATATTGTTCAAAGAATCCAAAAACCAATCCCCGGCTAAATATCTCTTCATGCAGACCAATTGCTAACGCAAAAACCAACCCGCTAAGGATTGCCCACCAAGGATTTCCTCCATATGGTGCAAAAAGGACAGAACCACCCACATACGCAACACCGCCACCGATGCCGATCAATAACTTTCGTGGATTCTTTTTGAGACTAAAACGAGTCAATAACTTCGGCTTGAGCAACCAAATGACTCCAACCCAAATGGCAGAGTCAATTGCCCGATAAATCATCACTGACCAGAAGGTCGAAAGATGCAAGCGATGTACCGGAATCATTGGAATGATCCAAAATTCCAACCACGTGGGAATCCCAATAAAGACCACCGCCTGCACGAACATCTTGAACCATTTGGATCTCATACCCACAACGTAAAGGGGAGCACTGACATCAAATCCGCCCGCACCTATTGCCTTCCCACCCAACCAGGAGCAGTATCAGAACACACACTTTGGCCCACAAAGGAGGAGTACATATGAAGATCCAAGCCCTCATCGCAGGCAAGAAGGTTCAAACAATCTCCGCAGACGCCACCATTAAAACCCTGGTCGAAACACTGAAGACCCATCGCGTCGGCGCACTGGTCGTCTCGCCCGACGGCACCACCATCGAAGGCATCGTTTCCGAGCGCGACGTCGTCAACGCACTGGCCAACAAATTTGATTCACTCAACACTTTGCATGTTCGCGACATCATGACCGTAACACTTCACACCTGTACTCCCGATTCAACAGTCTCGGAAATCATGACCGACATGACTCAAAACCGAATTCGCCACATACCCGTTCTCGATGCCAATAAGAATTTACTCTCAATCGTCTCTATCGGAGACATCGTGAAGCACCACGTGGATGAACTGGCAGGGGAGAACCAAGCCCTTAAGGATTACGTGGCAAGCGGAAGCTGAACCAACCCTTTAGATAAAAAATTTTACGACCCGGTGATTAAAAAAATCCCAGGCTTTGTTCAGGAGACTTTGTGCTCTACTTAGGAGTTAATTCNCCCTTCATTAACCAATGAACGTCACTCTTCTTCCGTACGCAATTGAAAACAGTTGCGCCGAACTTATTGGGAGAGACCATGATTACACTCGTTATTTTTCCACTACTAGGCCTTGCAACCCTTATCGCTGTCAGCCTCTCGGTTGGAGACGATCACAAAGACCGTTGGGAACTAAACGAAGCCAACCCATGTTGCGGAGATCGCGCTTACGATGCTTCCTTGCAGGACGAATTTGAAGTTGGTATCGCTGCTTAACCTCTGATCAGATCTGGACTAAATCTTCCTCAACGATATAAGCCACCAACTCAAGCGGCGACATCGTGAAGCACCACGTCGATCAATTAGCAGGGGAGAACCAAACTCTGAAGGATTACAAGGAAACCAAAGTTGAACCGACCCTTTAGATAAAAAATTTTACGACCCGGTGATTAAGATTTAACGGACACTTCCGCTTGTCACNCCCGCGGCCTACATTGAACCTATGAAAACGATCGTCCCATTCCTCCTACCTGTCGCAATCCTCCTACTCCTAGTTCTTCGTAAAGCTCCAAAGAAGAGCACAACTGCCAATCGGCCGGACTTCATCGCAAAGGCGTCTCAATCACGATTTATTGATGATGGCGTTGGAATTGAAATAGTAACGAAAGAGGATACCTTTGAGTACAACTACGAAGTTGTTGGCGAAAGCTTTCAGAGAGATCACTTGATGGAGTTGATTAGAGCGCATCAGGCATTTGAGACAGGGGAGATTCTTACAACTGCTGTTCTTGAGCCAGAGCCTACGAATCCCTTTGATTCGACTGCGGTGAAGGTTGTTGTAGAGGGNGTGCAGGTTGGGTATATCGCAAAGTTTGATTCCGGTGCGGTGACGAAGATGATTGAGAAGAGCGGGAACAAGAGTTATGAAGTTCCGGCGAGGATTGGTTTTGATGCCGATTCACCGGCTCCGCTTATTGGAGTGAAGATTGCGCTGACGGTGGAGNGAGTTTGGGTTCTTCCTCGTGGATTCTTTTTTCGATTGCGCGGAGTTCTTTGAGGACTGCGTCGTAGCCGGATTCGTGGACTGATGTTGCAGAGCCGAGGAAGCGGTTGAATTCGCGGCCGGTTTTGGGATCGAAGCGGACGCCGGAGGTTTTCTGGCGGTTGGAGACGTTGATGAAGTAATCGGTTTCATCGTCGTTAGTGGAGAGCATTAATAATTTGTCGAAGTTCCACTCTTGGCTCTTGATGGGGCCGGTGAAGATAAGGCGTTCGGTGGTGAGCATGACGACTCCTTGATCTTTATCCGTCTGGAGTTCTTCACCGGGAATGACTTGGCCTTTCATGGCGCCGACGCGAAAGCGGATGCCTCCGCCTACGGGGATGCTGACACCAGAGGAGCCGCCGATATAGGAGGAAGGTGTGCGACCTGTTTCGTGGAAGATGGCTTGGGCAGTCCAGAGAGTGTGTTCATTTGGTTTCTGCATGAGGGTGTTGGGAACTGAATCTTCGCCATTGGATGCGGCGGTGAAGACGGTGATGAGTTTGGTGAGTGTCTCAACATCTTCTTGCCAGATTGCGTGGAGGCGGTTGTATTCCTTGGTTGCGGCCTTGTCGGCGCGCTTTGCCTTGAGGTTTGCGAAGTAGCCCATGGGTATAAGGGTAGTGGCTGGTGGTGACATTGAGGAGTTGCGAGAAAGAAAAAGCCCGCAGATTGCTCTGCGGGCTTTTCTCTGTAGCTTCTGCTTTCGCAGTCGCCCCGTGACTCGGTACTGTAAAGATAGCATCAAGTTTTGAAAATCATGATAAATATTTATCCACATAAAGATTAGGGTGGAACAAAGGATTGACTTTAATTCTCTAAATTACGCAGTGCATGTGGCTGTAGCTCAAAGGATAGAGCGCCCCGATGACATAAAGGCAACATTCGCTGTACGCGATTACATTCGCAAATTAAGCTTCTAAAGCATCAATCGCATCTGCAAGCGCCTTCAAATAAGGCATATCGCTATCGGATGGATACCCATCGGTGAAGCGGGCAGATCGCCAAGCAAAGAACAACGCACCTTTGACCTGATCAATCTCGGTTGGAAGTTCACCGGTTTCATGCCAATGTTCGGCAATGGCATTTGCGGTAGGAGCTAAATCCTCACCAAGAACTTCATATCCATTGAACTTAGCAACCTTTGAAAAGTACTTACCAGCATCTGGATGTGGCATCGAAATTGGCATCGCGATGATGCTCTTGGGATCATTGGCAGGAGGACGCAATAGCGGCAGCGCTGGTCGCTTCTTATCCCAATCTGCCAATGGTTCACCCGACGCCGTTATAGCCTCATCAGTCTTCAAATTCACCAGCGCCTGAACCTCTTCATTGATAGTTAAGGCATACACCCACGCAGCCCAATCAACTTGAGAACAAGGGGGAGTGAGCACTTTCCATGAGTCTGGAATGGAAACCTTCTCCAGCAACCCGACGGCGGGACCCACGTAATAAGTATCATCAATCCAGCAACTAACAGCGCGAGCCTCACCCTTGGACTTGTGTCGATAGATCCAAAACGCAATGCGACGACACGTTTCACGTAATTCCTTGCGAATGTTCTCATCGCCCAAATCGAAACCAGAATTGGTTTCAGACAGGATATGCAGAGCAGCTTCACGGGGGCCCTTACGCGCCGCCCGATCCCAAATTCCAGAAACAACTTCTTCATTACATAACGCCGATTGCCCATTACGATTCATAAAGTATTGCGGTTGACCATCTGAATTAATCAAACTTAAACAATCGTAAGTACCGCCACCTGGATGCAAATCACCAATGTAAACATCACCATCAAATAATTCGAGAACATGCGACATAACCTCCCATGACAAAAAATGAATTTCATTTTCAGTTAATGGTGGCTGCTTCATAACCGCATTATTGCATTCACCTCTGACACCGCCCGAGGTCAGAAAAAAGTCGTCTGGTATAATTAGCCTTTCGACCAAACAAAGGAGGCTCCGCACGATGTGGATATTTAGTACGAAAGGTTTCATTAGTGCCGTTTATAAGCACAAAGCAGTCCAGGTTCGCGCTCGCGACAAGCATTCCCTCTCAGATCTCTCTGAATACGCTCAAACCCCGATCATCCACACACCACTCGCTGATTACCCATACCGACTGGTCACCACAAATGAGTCCTTCGCCTCATGGCTCTCAAAAGAGGCTATTTCATTGGACTACAGCAACTATAAATCCGAAGTCGAAACCACCAGAGGCCCCAATTTCGCCCAACCATTACATAAGGTTTGGTCTGTGATGCACGATGTAGAGGATGCCGATGCAAGAGTTCGATAGAGATATCTACGAGCGCATCATCGCGCCATATCCAACGAACTCTCACCTCGTACCACTATCAACTCCCGTTCTTTCTTTCGGAGATCCAGAAACAGCAAAAATCGTAACAATTGGCATAAACCCAAGTTGCGCAGAATTCGAAAACCCCAAAGGNGGCCTCCTTCCAGAAAAAAAGCGCCGCCTAGAAGATTTCCGATCACTTGGCATCAAATCCCCAGCGGAACTGACAGAAGAGCATGCTCACAAGATACATTCGGCATGCCTTAATTACTTCAATCGCAANCCCTACGGCTGGTTCAATCAACTCGACCTTCGAGTTAATTCAGTCTTCAGTGCTAGCTACTTCAAGGGAACGGCAGCTCATCTAGACCTTGTTCAATGGGCGACCAATCCTGTGTGGGGAAATATCAAAGATGAAAAAATCCGCGCATCNCTTCTCGCTTCTGATGCGGGATTCCTGCGCCAACAATTACTGCGCACAACCGCCGATTTTGTTTACATGAGTGGATCGCAAGTATTCGATCAACTCATTGAGACAAATATTGTCAAAGCGCACGTAGCTGGAAGCGGCACTTACACCCAACTCAACGGATCAACTTCAACTTACTTGCTGTATGAAGGCGAAACCTTCAACGGCATTCCGGTTAAAGGTTGGTCACGCGTATTACCTGGTCATTACGTTCCTAAACATTCTATGTCTGATGTATTTGAAAAATTGACTTCGTTTTTAAAAGGAGAGTAAAAGATGCTTGAACCAACCCGCGAGCAATATGAAGTATGGCCAAAGTTCGCTCTTGGAAAAGTAAAAGCGTTGAAATGGAAATCCGATGACCTAAGTCTTGGCCCAGAAATCTATGTGGACCAAGCCCTTAAAAACTAATCATGCTTGATGAACAACCTGAAAACGTTGAAGAATGGTTAACCTCCGTAATAAAAAATAAGAACTCGGATCACGCAAATCGCAAACGTCAGTTTCCTTATCGTGACGCAGTCGAACTCTCACGTCGTGGGTAGGAATCTTCAGACGCTCATTGATGATTAAGAGTTAACGGAAGTAAGGTCTTACGCACTACTAATCACGCACACTACCGCATGCAATAAGCCTAGTAAACGCTCAATGACCAGATTTCGTATCGAAATGGCTATCCGCGTTGCTACCTCGTTGCTACCTTTAACTCATGGATACCTTCTGGGCGATTGTGCTTGTAGGAGGAGNGATTTTCTATTTTTTGAATAAGGCAGGAAATGCCAAAGTCGCAGAACAGCAGAGGCAAGCAAGATTGGCGCGACAGGATGCGGAACTTAAAGCCATTGCAAAGAAAAAGGCTTCAGTTAAAGCAAAGCCAGTCACCAATGCACCTGCAAAGAAATCAGCAACTAAGGCAACTTCTAAGAAGGCGGTATCGTCAGGCTCTAAGTCCAGAGCCCCTGGCTGGAAGCCAACGTACGACGGTCCCATGTTTGCTCAGCCTGGTGAAAAGAGNGAGTTATTTAGTTATGCATCCTTTGTAGGTATGCATGAGTTAGATGCCCCTTATTCTCTTATAGATTTTGAAACCTCTGGGTTCCACCCAAGTAGTGCGAGAATCTTGGAAGTTGCTGTTATAAAAATTGATGCACAAGGAAAAATTCTCGATGAATTTACTACTCTAATTAATCCAGAAGATGGAAATGTAGGCCGTACAGATATTCATCAGATAACACTTGGGATGGTTAAGAATGCACCAAAACTCTCAGAGGTGGTTGGTGACCTTCTAGGTATCCTGGATTCTTCAATCGTTGTGGCTCACAATGCTAGGTTCGAAGAAAACTTCTTGGAATCAGCATTTCGTGAAGTGGGCATAAAACACCCGCTCATGCCAACCATCGACACTCTTTGGCTCTCCCGACAAGTTCTCGATTTACCAAATTACAAATTGGCTACGGTCATTGATGAATTCGGATATGAATTCCAGGATGCCCATACAGCCCTAGGCGACGTTCGGGCCATGGCTAAAGTCCTACCTGAAATGCTTGAACTGGGAAAGGGCATCACATTTCCAAGTCAATTGAAGAAGTCTCCATCCTTCAATGCAACAGGGAAAGCTCTCCCAAGGAAATCGAATGCTTGAACGATTTAAACAGAGATTTTCAAGAAAAGTTGAATCTGCCCAGTATCAGGCGATTCAATTAGTAAGCGTTAAGCGCTCGTATTTAGAACGTCGCGATAAAAATAGGTTCCGCGAACTCGTAGACATTCCTGCCGAAATAACACTTTCGGAAGAGCAAGTTATTGCTGCGACCTCCCACGCTAAGGAGACCTTAGTAGTTGCAGGAGCGGGTTCAGGAAAGACCTTTGTGCTCGTTGGACGCGCTAAATNCCTCGTGGGTTCAGATAGAACAACAGAAGACAAGATTCTCATGTTGGCATACAACAAGGATGCCGCCGAAGAGTTATCCCGTAGAACAAAGGCATCTGGTATCAGTGTCACAGCGCAAACTTTTCATGGATTTGGTAATTCTGTAATAAAGGCACCTGGCGAGCGCACTGGCGTCGCATTTGGAGACTCAGGTGAAGTTTCCAAATTCCTCGCACACCAGTTAAAAAATGAACTTAGTGAAGATTCAAAGAGTGGTTTAGCGAAGTACTTTTCCCAGGAGCTGGTTCCTTATAGAGATTTTGAAGAATTTGATAGCTTGAATGAATATGCGGCCTATGTCCGAGCAACAATCCCGCGGACATTGATGGATGAACAAGTAAAAAGCCACGGTGAATGGCTCATTGCTAACTTCCTTTTCTCTAATTCCATTTCATACTCCTATGAAGCCCTCTACGAGGAGGGTAAGTCGGCTAAAGACCGTCACAAACCAGACTTCTCAATATGGGAACAGGGTAAGACCCCAATATGGATTGAGTACTTTGGGACAGACCGTTCTAATTCTGTGGCACCTGGAATCTCCAAGGAAGGCTACTTGGATGGAATTAAGTGGAAAAAAGAAGTCCATGCTAGAAACTCAACCATCCTTATTGAGCTTTATTACTACGACTTAAAGGAAGGGAATTTGCTGACAAAGTTGGAGGCTGCATTGAAGCAAAATGGTGTGGAACTAAAGCCTAAGAGTGCAGATGAGATTTTGGCGCAAGCCAATGAGATTGGTTATGACTCTAGATTTCTGAAAGTTTGCGAACAGTTCCTGGGGCATGTCCGCGCCAACCGACTTTCACCTGACGAGCTGACTGAATTAGCAAAGGCGCAGGAAAGAGATAAAACCTTTATTAATGTATTCAACCAGTTTTTGTCTGCTTATGAGAATGAGCTGAAAAGACTTAAGTTGCCCGATTATGCAGAACTTATTCACGGGGCTGCCGATGCAATAAGTAATAGTGGGTATGAATTTGGCTTTACTCACGTCCTTGTCGATGAATTCCAAGATATTTCGAGCGACCGAAATAGGCTTATAGATTCCATGAAAGTTGCTAATCCAAAATTAGAAGTTACCTGCGTAGGGGACGATTGGCAGTCCATCTATCGATTTAGCGGTAGTGATGTTTCTATCATGCGCGAGGCAAGTAAACCTAAGATGATAAGAAAAAGAGTTGATTTAACCGCCACCTATCGACTTCCTCAAGTAATTGCGGATATTTCAAGAAATTTCATCTTAAAGAATCCTCTCCAATTAGAAAAGAATGTTTACTCAAAATCTGACTTAGATGTTCCTGGAAAGGTGGTCACTCACTGGGATATGGAGCAAAAAGAGAATGACCAAAACCTTGCACTAGTAATTGAGAGAATTGGCGAAGACTCCAAGGACCCTTCAAAGAGCCTTAGGGTTCTTGCAAGATACGTAAACAATTTGCCTCCGAAGAAATATGTTGAAAATCTATGGGAAGGTCCCGTTGATATCAGCAGTATCCACGCTGCAAAAGGTTTAGAAGCCGATTATGTTGTTGTGATGGACATGGTTCAAGATTTCAGAGGATTTCCTTCAACAATTGAAGACGACCCTGTCATGAGACTCGTAATGCCCGGAAAAGACCTGCATCAACATGGTGAGGAGCGCAGACTCTTCTATGTCGCACTCACGAGAGCTCGTCGCGAAACTCACTTAATATCTCCAGTTTCTGCCCCATCGCTATTCACCCTGGAAATGTTGAAAGACGGATTAGGCGTTCATGTCGGTCTAGATAACTCCAAGAACCGTGAATGCCCGTCTTGTAAGAGTGGCCGCATACTCGTGAGCAACAATGCTGGAGGGTCCTATTGCAGCAATATTCCACTTTGCGACTTCATATCCCCGCCGTGTTTGAAATGTCAGAAGCCAATGACGTACACGGGAGAAAAAGAAAGGTTTAGATGCGAGAAGCACCCAGATGCTCTCTACAAGACTTGTTTTGTGTGTGACTGGGGCGTCTTAATCCCCAGAAAGTACATCAGCAAATACTCTGGAACTGAGGAAGTTTTCTTCTCTTGTCACACTTGGACCAAAACTAGATGTAAAGGGAAAATGAATTAAACCCTCACCAGTTATGCCGTCGGAAGCGTAAACCGATAATCAATTGGAGTTAGAGCGTCTGCATCAGGATTCCAATCCCACCAAAATCTTTCACGCCCGCCAGAAGTCTTGTATTCATCGCCATCCTTGGTGCAAACAATTTGGTCCACCACATAGAGAAGCGAACGGAATTCTTCACCTGCAATTTGGGCATATTCAACCTCAGCAGTTGTAACGGCCACTTCTATGCGGGACATGATGCTTGCCTTAACCTCAACTCCAACAACCTCATCGGCTTTTACGGCTCTAAGGTCATAGCCCAATCGCTTTTGAGCACTTACATCCTCAACACTGTAACCCAACTTTTCTAGATACTTAGTGGCGAGCGCCATTCCACGAAGTTCGGTTGCCTTCTTCTTCTTTTCGTCAGTTTGTATTCCATAGGAAGATTCAGCTGGCGGTTTAGGACTTATCGGTTTATAGGTTGCCAACTTAGACGTAATTGGCGACTTGATGTGAGAAATCTCGGGTGCAATATCCTGTCCAAGTTGTTGAACAGCAGAAGGGAATAATTCAACTAGCGCCTTAGGCATTTTGCTCAGATAAGCACCTTGTGCAGGCTGGATTACTTTTTCTTTCGGAATCTGAAACGGGAAGTAAATCGATTTTCCATCGTACTTCTTGTCCAAGGCAGACTTGATAGTTCGTATCGAGCCCTGCTTTTCCTGGATTTCTTTTAACGTAATGGGTTCATCCAGTTCTGTGTAATTGATAAGGTCGATTTTGTAGGCAGGACTAATCTCTGACTTCTTTCTATCAGGCCAGCGAATTTCATCAATTTTAGGAAATCCTTTTGCAACCGAGAATGCAACTATCGATTTTGTTGGTTGGTAGTAATGGAAGACAACATCTCCATCCTCAACAAAAGCGACAAGCTTCTGACCAGCATGGGTACTGATAGGCGCCAGAAGGTTTCTACCTATATCCGTTCTATCCGTTGACTCCACCCAGAATTTCTCTTCCAAACTGCTTTCCCACCAGCTGTGAGNGTTCTTGAGATTCTCATTGTTAAAAGGGTTGAGCATTGCGGCCCACTTGTAGCGAAATATTCGCTGGTATTCCTTCTCTAACTGAGAATCATCTAAATTATTACCAGCGCCNGGGACCCCAGTTGTTGAATTAACGACCAGGGCGGTTAGATGAGGGAGATTGTTGGTTTGGCAATACTCCTGGATAACTTCTAAAGCATGTCGTAGCGCTCGATGATGAACGTTTACCTCTTCAGATAGAGACTTATAAGTAAGAGTCTTACTTTCCGCGGCTCGGGAGGNAAGAACTCCCCATATGGCTGCTGCTCTTCCGTGCTGGAGCTCCTCATTCATACTTGAAGGTTACTCAGAGTCACCGACAAGTAGAAGTTAGTTACGGAGAGTAGTTTGGGCTACTGCCGCCAGGAACCATCTCTTCGGTACCGGCGTAACCAGGTTTCCAACACCTTGCAAGGTCTTGTTACTACATAGCAAGAACTAGCGCCTAGATTTAGCTTTCACGTAGTACTTGGGCATCTTCCTTTTAGGCTTTTCAGGTTTGTAATCAGGCTTCTTGATTGGTCGCCTTCCAAGATAGAAATTAGCCAGATTGTCGTTAGTTATTACGGGGCCAAATTGGCCAACTTCAAATCCAAGTAGCTCGTTTCTAATGAGGCTTTCAATAGTCTCCCGGCTGCGGCCTAGCAGATGTGCAGCCTCATCGAGAGNGTATGTGCGCTCTGAAGATGTTGGGTTTATATACATTCCTATCCCTTATCTAATCGGTCCATTGGCATAGCGGTAATCCACATAGTCTGGGTTTCCACGGC
>JGI24890J29729_1000422_pt1 | contig 27480 bp, 35 predicted proteins | sample FreactcultureFD7_FD_29729 | JGI IMG/M metagenome (IMG submission 29729)
GCAGTCCCGCCGACAAGGATTACACTGTTCATCGAATGATTCTCGCAACTCACACTTCGGGAGAAGACAACAATTATCTTCAAATTGCTACCGTACACCTTCCGAAACCCCAATCCGAACTCAGCCTCGACAAATATGACGATGAGCGAGGTGGTAAGCTGAAACTCTTCACAATCTTGCCAGATTCGATCCTGACTTTTTCTTCGAGATGGATAGAAATTGGTGCTCACACTGCCACTGAACCTCGAGTACAAATCACACAATCGATCAACCACAACGGAGAAGTGAATCGCGCTCGTTACATGCCTCAAAATCCAGATTTGATCGCTACGAAGACTGTGATGGGAGAAGTCTACGTCTTTGATCGAACGAAACATCCATCTCAACCGATGGGAGACGTTTGCAAACCCGATATCACGTTGAGAGGTCACACGAAGGAAGGGTGAGCTCCCTTCCCTGCTTCAAACGATCAGGCCGCAGGAATTGACGAGTTCTTTCTTAAAGTTACGGTCTCTCATGGAACCCCTTGTCTGGAAAAGCTGGTCACCTCCTCAGTGCATCTGATGATACGACTGTCTGTCACTGGTCAGTCTCGTCACCTTCTTCTCAATGATCAGTAAGGCTCGAACTGAAATCGGTCTTTCGGTTTTCGCAGGGATATCAACGGTTACTCGAAAACCAACTCTTCTCTTGAACCTCTCACCATCTACAAAGGACACACTTCTGTTGTCGAGGTACGCATTTCATCTTGAATCGTTACCTTCTTGCGGATTATCTGACAAGACTACTCTCCAACAGGACGTAGCATGGCACAACCTCGATGAAAACATCTTTGCATCCGTCGGAGATGATCGTCAACTCCTCATGTCCGTCCACTTCTCATACACAGTCCCTACCTGTTTCCCTTTACTGATCCTTTGCTTCGTTGATCGATAGTTGGGATACTCGCGGAAACGGAGGAGCTGTGAAACCTACTTCTCGAGTGCAAGCTCACGAGGCGGAAGTCAACGCTGTAGCTTTCGCTCCTCACAACGAAAACATTCTCATCACCGGTTCCGCTGACAAAGTGAGTCCAGCATCTCCTTTCTCCTCAATGACTGAGCACGAACTCATCTCGATTGTCATTCTCTCCGCCAGACTGTCGCATTATGGGATCTCCGTAACCTCAAACTTAAACTCCACACCTTCGAATCCCACACCGACGAAGTCCTCTCGCTCGCCTGGTCACCCATGAACGAAACGATTTTCGCTTCTGCATCAGGAGATCGTCGCATCAATCTATGGGACGTTTCCAAAATTGGATTGGAGCAAACTCCAGAGGATCAAGAGGATGGTCCTCCAGAATTGATGTTTGTTCATGGAGGTCACACGTCGAGACCGACCGATTTGAGTTGGAATTTGAACGAGGATTGGACTTTGTCCACTGTTGCAGAGGTGAGTCTCGCCATTACCCTTTTCGTATCTTCACTTCGTCTCGATACTGACATTGCCATTGAATGTCTCAACAGGACAACGTTCTGCAAGTTTGGAGACCGTCGAGTACGCTTTACAATCACGATGGAGGAGCTGTAGAGGAGATTGAACTCGAATAGACAGCGATAGCTTGGGGTCATTCGTACTGTAACGCTTGATGTACTTCTTGAACCTCCACAAATAGACTTGCGAGCGAGGATCTCAGAACTCCGAGTTAGGAATACTTCGCAACAACTTCGCAACACTCTCGAGTGATAAGTTGTCGGTTTGCATTGTTGTCTGGCCTGCAATTCGCATTTGACGAGACTCTACACACTCCGATACAGCATGTAAAGTATTTGAAGTTGCGAAAGTTTCTCCTTCCCTCTCTCTTCCTGTTTCATTCAACTCCAATGATGATCAAATCTCAACCATTCCGAATGACCTAATAAATCGCTCCTCATTAGTTAACCCAAACCATCACAACCTTTCCAATCTACTCTCTCTCATTCCCGCTCTCGACGTTCTCTAGATCAAATCTCACTCGAATGGACTCTCACTTGAATCAGGTAGAGAACCGCTCTTCTGCCCTCGTGGAGGCTCTGTGTACTTGCCTGTTCATTCGTTGTTAGGCTGTATGGGTACAGATACGATCTAGAGTGTCGAGGATGGCAGATGGGGACAGGAGAATTGGAAGGAAGGGATGGGACTTTTGAGTTCAGAGCGAGGTCAGCTAACAAAGCATGAGTTAGAAACAATCACCCAGTTTAGTTTGCAATCTGATGGAGTTCTCCTCTCTTCTCTTTCAAATAATGCGATACGAGAAACGATAAACTAGAAATTCAATTTTGGGAAAGAACTGGAAAACTTCGCAACAAACTACACGCACTACAAAGACTTCCTACTGACAACCAAAGCGATAACTGATTAAGAGAAAGCCGCCTTGATCTTCTCGAGTTTGAGTTCGAGTTCCCGAATGATGGAATCTTTTTCAGAGAGAGCCGATTTGAGTTCAGAGTTCTCTTGTCGAAGGGAATCGAGTTCTTCATTGTTCGGAGGGGTCGAGGACGAAGAGTTCCCGTTTGTCGCAGCACGAGTGGGTTCAGGAGCGGGAGTGGCGGCAACAGGAGGGGGAGGAGGTGTCATTTGACGAGGGGGAGGCGAAGGTTGTCGAGGGGGAGTCGGTTCTGATTTAGGTTCGGCAGCAGCGGGAGGAGGGGTAGACTTAGCGGGAGTGGGAGTAGGAGCAGGTTTTGAGGTCGAAGGAGTGTAAGTCTTATAAGTGGGATCGGAGGAAGTGGCAGTTTGACGAGTTTGCATGTCGATCAAGATGGGAGGTGCAGTCTTTCCGCCGAACCAGTCGGAGCCGGAGAGCGCAGGTTGGTCGGAAGGTGCAGGAGGGAAGAGATCAGATTGGAAAGCGTCCGACTGAATAAGCGGAATCGGTGAGTTTCTCGATAAAAGTGGTAGAAATGATTCTTGACTCACCTTGCGAGGTACGACGAAGCTAATAGGCTCAATCATGGTACCGGCAGCCTTGTAAGCCTTGACGATCTCAGTTGATCCGACATCGGAAGCACGCTCAGGTGCGAGACAAAGACCTCGTTGAGGGTTGGGGCTCGAGTGATCGGATCTGTACGCCGAACTCTCGAGTCAGTACTGATCTAAAGAAGCTACTGCCGGTGAGACTACAACATACAGGTAGAAGAGCTCGTCATCCTTCATCTCGTACATGCGAATGTTTCCATCTCCTTTGCCTGCGACGAACAAGATACTGTTTGACGGGAGCTAACAGTCAGTCAATCACGTTACGGATCCAATAACGAGCAAGCCGTACTTGTTTCCAGCGTTGAAGAAAGGCATAAGCATTCCTGAACTCTGATCGATCCCCATTTGTTTGATAGGTCCCTTGCTGATATCTCGAGAATCCCACATAAAGACTTGACGTTCACTCGTCCTCGAGAATCCGGTCGTGATCATTCGATCTTTGTCTCCACACCAGGTGACTCGAGATCCCTTGACTCCCGAGTGTGAATCAGCGACAGTGACGGCTGAAGCTCCTGCTCGAGGATCGAAAAGTCGGAGTTTCTTGTCTTTGCAGGTGGTCGCATAGAGAGCTCCGCACCAATCCCAGTCGATCGATTGAACCATGTCGGAGTGAGTTTCGCTGGTGCAGACGGCCTTTTGCGCCTCGAGATCCCAAATCTTGACATCGGTTGAAGCAGTTGCGAGAACGTTAGAAGCCGAAGGGTGGAATCGAACGTGGCCAGCTTTACGTCCGTGAGCGCTCGTAGACCACATGGGTTCGAGATCCGGAAGATCTTTGCGATCGCCTGACCAAGCGTCTTGGAGGAGGGCATCGTCGATTTTGGTGAGGGCCAATTTACCGTCTTCTCCTACGGAAGCGACGAGGGAATCATCGAAGGGGGACCAATGGGTATCGAGTACTGGTGCAGTGTGGGCTCGGCAGAGAGGGAAGAGGTCGGGAAGCTGCAATCAAAAAGAACGAGGAGATGGGCATGAGCGATAAGAACAGAATCTCAAACTCGCGATGAAAGCACTCACCTTTCCAGTTTGATTCAAAGGAGTAACAAGGAACGCTCCTCCTCCGGAAGCTTGCCAATTCACCGAGAGGTATTTTGATGAGGCCGAAACGAGATTCGTGTCGAAAGCAGACGCTGTAACTCCACTACCATCAGTTGAAAGCTCGTAGTTGGTGCAGAATGTACGTACCAGAGATCTTGATGTTATCGTAGGAGTCCTCCCGCTTGGCAGGAGTTCTGTATCAAAGCAAAACAATGTCATCAGTTCAACTCCCCACTAAGACTCCCTCAAAACAGCTTCTACAGCTCTGAGAGATGCAAGGGAGCGTCGAATAGCTTTTATGAGAGTATAGAATGACTACTGACCCATACAAATGCCGGTAGTGACTCTGGCGGACAAAGCGGGACATTTTGAGAGTTTTGGCAGAGGAAGAGTTGCGTGATGCCAACGCGACGCTATCGCTTCCTCAGAGTGACATCGCCAGCGAGAGCCAGACATTCTGCAGCGTCTTTGATCGAATGAAGGACGAACGTATTGCGAGGTAACGCTGTCGCGAACTCGCAAGGTCGAGGTTGCGAACGGTCTCTCTCCGTCGCAAGGGCTCGAGCAGTCTAGGGACTGCAGACAGGCGATAGAATGTGACGACAGAACCGTCGACAAGGCCGTCGGATCGCTGTGAGCTGATCAGGGCTAAGGGGAGGACTTGTAAATTTTCCTCTAACATCGAGACTCGACTATCGCTCGACAGGATAGTATGGCCTCGGTTTCTGTATAGTTTCGTAGACTTCAGTCGACTCGTCCGGGACAACGGGGTTTCGCAAAGGCAAGAACATTGAAAAAATCGACAGATGTTGCGAAAGATTCGTGAATTTCATCAAGCAGAGTAGAACGATTTCGAGTGAAGTGATAACCGGGTTGAGGGAGCCTGTAACAGTCGGTCAAAAGGGTCAGTACATGTTTGTCCATGACAGATCGATGATTGTTTGCTTCTCCAGAGGATAGCGCTCAGTCGATGGGTTTTCTAGGCCCTTAAAAGCGTGTGCATCTTATTGTAACGGACCAGGGCTCTGACCCCCTAGTCCATCAGTGCCCAGTGCTGATTGAGGCCGAAGCCCTTGCATCATAGCGCTATCGTGGAAGAGAGAAGGAGAGTGGGAAAAGGGGAAGTGATTTCTGAAGGGTGAGGAGCGAGTCACGGCCGGGAGACACTTACAGATGATCCGGTGAATCCATATCTCTGCTGTACAGTGAGCAGGAAAGCTTTGATGAGTTGATGAGATCGAAAGTTTGAGCAGATGAAACCGAGGTGAAAAAGCCACAGGGAGCGCAAGACACTTGTGAAGATACTGTGAAGCTGTGTAGATAGTCTTGGGGCTGTTATTGTGGTGTCGCGTGATTGCAAGTCGATGTTTGAGTTCGAGGTAGGGAAGAAAGAGCAGCCTTCAAAAATTCGTCTCCAAATCAAGTCTGTTTTGGCAAAATATCTCTCACGGTCAACCGTTGTTCATATGTAGAATCAATTGACCAAACGAGTAGTATGATATTTGCTAGTTGCGGCTACAAAAAAACGAGAAGACAAAAAATTGCGGGAAAAAAAGGAGGCAGAGAAGTACTCAGACATTCAACAAGGAGGTGACACTCCACATGTATATAGGTATGACAAGATTATCGTTCTGCGACGTAGCGGCTTCGAATAGGGCGGAGAGAAGGACAGCGAGGAAGTAACGACCGAGCTGTAGAAGCGCAAAAAAAAACGTGGTGAGCAAGCTATCGCTCGCCGGAACAGAAGGGTTGACGTACAGAGAATGACGGTACGAGCCCGACGAGTCGAAGAGCCCAAGCGGAAAGCATGATAGAGACGACGAAAGCAGCGGTACCTTCGACAGTTTTGCTTGTTCCGGGCCAGCGAGTTCGACCTAGGAGTTTACCGACGATCGACGCCTGCGAAGAAACAGTCAGCTCAATGACAAGTGGAGTGAAAGGCACTTCGAGCTTACGAGAGAATCTCCAATCCCTAAAACGAGGACACCAGTGAATCGATTAATTCCTTTCCCTTCCAACCACAATCCTCCTGCACAGCCAGTGAGGAGGTAGAAGTGACTCAAGATAACAGGACCACTGTCTTTTGAGTCGATGAATTCGGTGAAGAAGATGTGAAGAGGACCGCCAATGGGATAAAGTGCAAAGAAGCGAGCGTATTCGGCGAAAGTGAAGAGTGCGAAAGCGACGCTGAAGGCGAGAGAAGTGAATGCAGGCTACAAGGAGCGACTCGAATCAGTGATGGTCGAGAAGGGAAGAGGATAGAACTTACATCGATAGCGATTCCTGGCACAAACATCAAAACTGCCAAAGCGTGAAAGAACTTTCTCCTCATATTCAAGCTTGCATGAACGGCCTTCGTTTCCCTCGCCGACTCTGCCCCGATCCGTCCAGTTGGTGCGGGTTCACTCGCTCCTCCACTCGAAGGTCCTCCTCCAGCTTGTTGATCATTTTCTCCACTTCCTCTCCTCCCTCCACCAATTCCGAGTAACTTCATTCCTCCTGCAGTAGCTCCGCTAATCCCAGTCGATATCGCAGTAGGTGTTGATCCATTCTCCTTCTCCTTCTTTGCATCTCTCTTGACTTGACTAGCTCTTTCTCGTTCCCTTTCCTTCTTCTCCTTCTTCTCTGCAGCGATGTTTGCCCTTGATCCTACCCGAATCCTCCTGGCTCGTACGAGGTGAGTCTGCCACCCTCCAACGGCGATCACGATCGTTCCCGCCCAGTAAGCCAACAATCCCATTCGTTTCCACCTTCTCGCCCATCCCGCTTCGGCAGGTGACCGACGAACAACTCCATCAGAAGAACCGAGGTAGAGGAAACGGGCTGCCCAAATCCAGGGCTGTCGAAGTCGAGAGGTCGCAGATAACATCCAACCGATCCAGGCTCCCAAGAAGAGGAAGACGATGACGATAAGACCGACTGCCACACCGAGAGCGAGGAGTTTTCGATGCCGTTGTCGTTCAGTAGGCCACTGAGACAAGACGAGACAAGTCAGGTTCCAGAAGCTTCCCTCGAAGTAGAGCTGGAGAGTAGACACACCTTGAGACGATGACTTGGCTTCGAAGCGATGTGACGACTGAGTACAAGTAGAGGTGAGAGGAGGAAACCCGAGAGGAACGCTCCCGGAATGAGGACCGTCTGAAAAGCGATGACTGGTGTTGGTGAACGGAAAGTCGGAGGAACGTAGGGAAAACCTCTCTTGTAGAGCCACTGTCGAGCGTGCGGCAACAGTTAGAGCCACTGTTGCGAATGTAGGAGAGAGAGATAAAACTCACTCTTGCACGAGTCAGACGCCAGAATTCGAGACAGAGAGCGTTTCCCGCCGTTGTCATCGTGTTGAGTTCGCCTAAAGTGAAACCACGTCGAGCTAATCGTGAGACGATGTAAAAAGATGACTGCTGGATGTAGGTCGATACCGCTGCTTCTAAAGGTGAAATCGCCAATTTGCCTATTCGACGATGTGAGAAGCTGAGATGTCAATCGAAACTCGGAAGGAGAGATGCGCCGAAAGAGACTCACCTCCGATGAGATAATCCCATGCCGAGAACAAGATCCAAACTGTCGTACTGACTCCGGCAGCTACTCCCATAAATCCAAAGAAGCGTTTCGTGTTGCTCTTCGGAAGTTTCTCGATCTGAAACACCGTTCTCGACATGACGAGGTGGATAAGGAGACAGACTGCGTTGAGAGAAGTGAGGAGAACGAGTTGATGGCGAGAGGTGAAGAGTGCTCGAGCTCTTTCGACAGGCGAGTTGAGGACGGAGAGGTCGATTGAAGTGGTTGAATTGATGGCGTGGACTCCATGAGCCTCCCAGACTTCGATCAATGACCGAATTCCTTCGAGACCCATACCTCCTCCAGTCTCGTCGGCATTCGAATAGGTGTCCCACCAAACCGCTGAAGCGAGAAGAATCGGAAGAGTGAGAGCAGCCGCAACTCCATCGTCCGCTTGTTTCGGATCTCGATAACCTCGTTCGTCGGTGAAAGGTGCTTGGAAGTAATGACTGTCTCGTCGGAAGAGGGCGATGAAGGGAACGGAAACTGCAAGGAGAAGGAGAGATCGAATGGGTATGAAGGGGACCGAAGGGAATAGTGCAGTGGGTAACATCGTGTATAGGCGGTATATGGCGAAGAGGAAGGGTATGAGGAGAATAACGACTTCGAAGATGAGATGGGTGCGAATGTGGAAAAGTGAGAAAGGGTTGTAGGAAGAGTTGAGGGAATCCATCGTGAGGGGTGGAGATGCTTCGCGCGGGGGAGACTCGTTGGCAGATCGTAAAGGGCGTCCTCGAGGACTTGGCCGAGGGTAACGAGCAGTAGTGACGGATGGTGAGGAGGGTCTTCGTTTCTCCCGATACGAATGGTTGTTTCCTTCGAGAGTTTCAAGCAGCGCTGTTCCCCATGATCTCTCCCTTTTAGGTTCTGATCCAGACTTTATCCTTTCCCTCATACTCGCGGGCGATAGACTCCTTTTCTCGACGAGAACATGTCCTCCTCGACCTCTATCTCCCGATAATGATGTCATGAGTTGACTGCCTCTTCTTCCCAGGTCCGATCCTAGTCCACTATCATTCAATGCACCTCCCAAACCGCGCATTCGGGCCCTCAAGACTTCATCGTCGACTTCACTTTCTGAACTTGAACTTCCATCTCCAGCGTCTCCTCCTTCTGTCTGACTCCCTGATGCACTCGCCATATAATAACTCTCTGTTCCATTCCCTCCTCCGCTCCGACCCTTTAGTCCAGGTCGAATAGAGAAGGAACCGTTTGTCGGTGAACGAGGAGGTCGAGGGGATTGATTCGAATATGAGTTCTGACGGGAAGAGTTCGGACTTGTACGAGGTCGACTTGGTGCAGTTACTGTGATAGCGGGGGATGTAGGAAAGGGCGCCACGGTGACAGATAGAGTAGTTGAAGCAAATTCGGAGATAGATAAGGGGAGATTCGCCAAACTCGCTCTAGGGTTGTACGTTACTGGTGTCGTAATCTATAGCTCCCTGATCAGACTAGAAGATTGCCTTGCGCAGAACGAGAGGCAGCGAGGTGAAGGAGAGGAGCCAAAAGCGGTTCGGCGTATCTTGTGAAATCGACGATTTTTCGCAGCCAGAAAAGTTTCCCTTCCTTGAAATGTCTACTCGTGACTGGCTCAACGAACCCGCTATTAGACCTTGAAATGTGCAAAGGGCAGAAGAAGAAGGAACGGAGTTTCCGGCGGAGGCGTTACATAATGGTTCATTACGAACAGTTTTCAGTCAGTATTCAGTACGACGGGATGAGTCTAGAAAAGTTATAGCACGCCGGAGGCCGAAGTGCGGGCTTTCCCTTGAAGGTTACGCGTTTCGTAAAGGCACTTTTTTTCTCGCTTGAGTCGATTGTCGATCCTTGAAACCCTCACGAATCATCAATAATCTGCTCTCAAGACAAGCTTCGAGTACGACCATAGCGAAACAGAACACACTAGAGCCCTTACAAGCCAGCGTAGAGGGTCGCAAAGGATGTCCTCCAACCCCGCTCTTTCCAACGCTTCTTCAGCCAGAACAAGTTTAGATCAATCTGGAAAGGACAAGTCGAAACAGCCTAGGCAAGGTAGAGCTTGTGATACATGTAGGAGGCGCAAGGTGAGCAATTCTCAGCCCTTCTATGCGACTTCGCAGCTCTTTCATCAATCCAGCGAGCTAAAAGTCCGTCTCTGAGTCGATAGGTGCGATGTGAAGGAGGAGGACCTGCTAGTGAGCCGGGAGAAACGGATCAATCATGCACTCTATGCGTTGCTCAAAGTATACCTTGCACTTTCGAAGTGAGTTCTTTCTCGCTATTTCCTCATTCTCGGCCCCTCTTCTGCTTGAGACAGAATGATTTCACGCTCAATCGCTGACTATAGCCTTCATTTCAGCAACGGACAACTAAACGAGGACCTCCGAAAGGCTACGTGGAATCACTCGAGCGACGGCTTGAAGCGATGGAGAGTTTGTTGGCGCAATTCGCAGGCAAAGATGGTCGACTCGCTCCTCAAGGAAGCTCTCCATCGACGCCCCCTATACAAGATGGGTCAGCGAAGCAGCGTCGTTGCGCTAGCGGGCCTGACGAAGAAGCTCTCTTTCCGACAAGCATGACAGCTAGTCCTGGATCGTCGATTTGTGCTGGACAACCTCCGACCGGTCTCGACGCTATAGAAGAGCTCGGTTTGAAGCTTGACGATTTGGCGATAGAGGTGTGTTCAGTTCCGCACTCTCGATGCGAAGTCGCCGGAATCGACTGAATCGTTGCGAACTCTGTGATAGCAAAATCGATACGTCGGTCGTGGAAGCGGCATTCATCTCATCCGATCAATGGAACAGTACGCTGAACCAATGTCGACTTCGGTTCTCGACGAAGTTCTTCCTTCATCAACCGTCGAAGCTCTGCTACACGAGGAGCACGACAGACACAAGATCGATGTCATGCTTCCCACTGAAGAACTCGGGACGAAACTCGTTAGTGCGGCCTTCGACAAGTTTCAACTCGGACGGATTATTCCTCGAGCCTACTTCGAAGACTGTTTGAAGAAAGGGATGGTCGAATCTGATATCACGTTCAAGGGCCTTTGTGAGCTTGACTTATTCAGAACTTCTACTCTCAAATCCATCGAGAGGCTGACAAGGTCCCTTCCGGCAATTGAATGCAGACTTTGCGATTCTCGCGCTGGGTTCCCGCGCCGTGCCCAATACTCAAGACTCCGCTCATTCACCACAAGAAGCAAAGATTGTTGAGGGTTGGAGGTGGTTCAAGGCAGCTTTGTGCAGCGGAGGATCTCCGTTAGCGAGCGCGAGTCTGTTCACTTTACTTCGAGCGGTAGTTTTAGTCGTTTGGGTGCTCGGAAGTGCTGGATGGGTTAGTGGATGGCATCTCGTAGGATTCAACATTCGTCAAGCTATCGACGTCGGAGCTCATTGCGAAGAACGCTCATATTGGCTCACATCTCCCCTTCGAAACCAACTTCGCAAACGAGCTTTCGTCACTCTCGTCGCCCTCGACTACTACCTCTCCGCTGTTCTGGGTCGACCTTTCGCTATTCAGGAAGATGATTGGGACCTTACTCCTCCTCTCGGCATCTCCGACGAAGACCTCATCGACTGGGATCGTCGCACAAATGTCGCTCGACTCAACGGTTTACCCCTTCCTCCGCAACCTCCGCTGCCATCCAATCTTCCTCCAGTCTTGCCTACTTCTATAACACCTTCTCCACCGAAAGGAGGTTACCCCTGGGACAGCTTCATGTCATTGCATTCGATCATGGCACTGACGATGAAATCGCTCTTCGGTTTGAAGAGAGACAAGACATTGAAAGGCACTAGAGATGCTGTTAGGGACATTGATTCAAGGTTGAACGCATGGTTGGAGAAGGTACCAGCACACATTCGATGGTGAGTCGAATTTCCCTGTTTCTTTGATTTTCTCCGAAAGCAGATCTCTGAACTCAATTTATCTACTTAGGAATCCCTCACAACAAGATGACGAAGCTTTGATGGTATCAGCAGCTATCTATTCGGGATATTACTCTTGTACGTCGGATTTCGATCCATTGCCTGCGAATTCCGCTAATCTCGCTTTTCATTCGACAGGCCAAATCTTCGCACATCGAGAATTCGTCTCCCCCTCACGTTCCGCTGCACTCGGCTTCCCTTCACTCGCTATTTGTTCGAATGCTGCTCGTTCGTCAGCTCATGTCCTCGACACGCTTCGACAAAGAGGTCTCGTTCATCGAGCTTTCACTTTCGCGCCTATCACCGTGAGTACCTATCGATCGTGTTCGAGTGAGACAACCATACTGAACGCTCTTTATGTGATTACACTAGGCGGTTCAAAGCGCTTTCGTCCTGCTCCTCGGACGTTTCGCCTCTCCCGATGCAAACACTCAACTCACTCCTTCAGCCGCAGCGGATGTCAAACGCTGTATCAACGTCTTGCACGATCTCGCACCGACTACATATATGGCGATGCAATGTTACGAAGGAATGGTCAAACTCGCAACTCTCGTCGCGACTCCTCCTTCGGCAAGATCTACAAACCCGCTGTCGGCCTCCACATCGTCGCAGCATAAACGATCGAATCCGGATGATTGGGACGACGGCCAATCTCCTGCTGCCTCGAGTTCAGATCGACCCTCTCCCTCTTCGGCAGATTGGAATGGATCAGATCATGCTGGCCCTTTCACTTCATCGGGACACAAGCAGAGGAAACTCAATCAGCCTTCGGATCAACGTGGAGGAGCACTACCGCTGTCAACTCTCGATCTCAGTGCTGAAACGTTCAAAGGTCGACCAACTTTCGCTGCGAATGCAACTTCGAGACAACCTCAACCTCCGACCACCGCGCCGCCTCTATCTTTCCCACCCAGCGCCAACAATAGCCAATATACAAACCCCTCCTCCTTCGATCCCTCTCGCATGCCTTTCAATCCAAATCCTACCTCAACCTCTTCGAATTTCTCCTCCGACGTCTTCACCCAAACCCTTCCACCTCCAATCCCTCCTTCGTCCGCTCAGTACCCGGATTCTTCCCTCCCCGCTTTCACGCAAGACACGTTCTCTCAAATTCCGACTTCACTCCCCGATCCGAACCTCGCAACTCCAACCGCTTTCGACCCCATGCTCGACCTCAACCTCCAAACTGATTTCTTCGCTTTCTTACCATCTACCTCTTCCGCGCCTACCGCCACGAGCAGCTCGAACCAGATCCCGCATGACGTCGAACGAGCAGCTCAAGATCTTTGGACCAGTTTCTCGACGTCGATGGAGGGGAGTAGCGAAGCTCTAGGTGGTGGTGCGATGAAGATGGGAGAAATGGGAGCGGGTCAGAATGGGAATTGGAACCCTCAATCAAACTTTACGAATGCCGATTTCGCTTCGCTTGGAAACTTGGGAGGAACAGGAGGAGGAATGGGAAGTGCGGGAGTCGCTGCTGCTTCATTCGATCCTTTCTCGCAGTGGAACTTGTCTTCACCGACAGGAACCGGTTCGTTTCCTTCGATGAATACAGATCCGAATAGTTGGAATTATTACGGTTAGTCCCACTCTCACTCCTTTCGGAGATGCGTTCACTCGCTGATCACTGTCCCGTTCTAGATCCTTCAACGTTCAACAACGCACAATAGATGTCCGTCTCTCTGTTTTACCCCTATACGACTTTAGATCGACTTCGAATAATTCCCTCGGTCTGTATCACCTTGTAGCTAATATACATTATCCTTCGTATTTAATCTCTGTACTGTTACCACCCTTCTGACTAATCTCGTTCTCACATTTTCTCTCACTGCGACAAAGCGTTAACGGGAGATTGGGGGGTTTGGGGTTGTGAAACAACACGAAAAAGTAACTTTCAGCTTCCAAAAACCCGTACTTCTACTCGAAAAGCTTGTTTCAATCGCTATCGTCATCTGAACCGTACGCTGCTAATCCTCCCAATCCACCCGTCGTCTTCTTCGGTTGTTCAACCGCGACTTTCACGGGACCTCCTCCTCCTCTCGCTTTCAAACTCGCCATGAACTGTAAACTACCCACCGCATCCGCCGAGAGGATCCCACTCTTCGCTGCTGCTATCGCTGGTGGAGGTGCTTCAATCGGTAATGGTGGTTGAACCTCCTCTCGTTCCTGCTGAGGTGGCGCGTCAATCCTAGCCCTCTTCTCCCTCCCTTGTCCCTCCTCCTCGACTCCCTCCTCCTCCGTGTCTTCTTGAGGTGGTACGATTCCTTCCAACTCGTCGAGTTCTCTAATTCGTTGAACAAACTCGGGATCTAATGCATTCGCGATTCCTGCTTCTCCTTGTTCCTTCAATCGAACTAGTTCGGAGCGTTTCGCTGTTGGGTTGGGATCTTCAGTTGCCCATCTAGAACAAACAAGAGGAGGTCCAGTAAGTAATGAAGCAGGGGAGGAGAAAAGGAGTAAAGGAGGAGACGTACCGAACGTTGAGTACTTCATCACCTTCGAGGGATTGATGCATCATTGCTTCTTTCGCGAATTGTGCATTGAGTTCCGTCACGTAAGTAACGAAAGCTACACCTCGATTCTGCAAGATTTTAACTGTAGAACGTCCAACACCCAGTTCAGTCCTTGTTCGATCGATGAAGAAGGACGAGAGTGAAAAGCCTTACTTCGTTCAATCTCTCCAAACTCTGAGAAGTGATCTTCGACGTCTTCAGCAGTTTGTCTAGTCTCTTTGATCCTCCCGATATACAACGTTCGGTTCTGACGGTTGAATGATCCTACTCCTCCCATATCATCTCGATATCCAGAATGCTTCTCTCGTCCAAAGACGTCGAGGGATGCGTCGGGAAGAACGTGAGAGGGAGGTGGGAGTCGATGAAGGTAAGAACATTCAGATCTGTTGAAATAGCGAGTTGTGATCAGTTTCTCATCAGGGCTACAAGAGGAGAGAGACAGAGAGAGAGTATGAGGACGTACCCATAGGGACAGCAACCCCTTGCAAAGAAGAGACAGATGTAGTTGTTATTCCCACCGTCGGCTCTTGTGTAACCTGCATCTTTCTTCATATCTACTCTAGTTTGTGACTTTTCTTTCGCACCATAAGTATCATATTTGTCTCCTCCAGCCTATGTATCCATTCACTTTGATCAGTACAGAGAGAGAGGGAGAGAGGGAGGAGTGAAAGGTTACCCATTTATGATACCACGAGTTGTAAGTTTGACCAGTTTGTTCGGGTTGCTTCTTTTCTACTTGACCTTGTTCTACTTGTTTACGTGCAGGTTTACGTTTGATCATCTTCTTGATCGGTCGAGGAGGAGCAACGTCTCGAGGAGGAGGAGGAGAAGCCGACATGCTGATTCGAATTCTCAGTTGTAGAGTGTCTATAGGAGTTAGTCGGGTAGTATTAAGAGTGTTCAGAGTGGTTTGATAGGATATACGAGTTGGTTAGTGAAGTGTAGAATGACAAGAGAGTTGAATTCGCTGTTTCCCTTTGCACCAACTCGACTCGACTCTCAACAAGACTAGGATGCTACGAACTACTGCTAGGAGAACTTTACCCACTCTGACTAGATCTTATGTCACTGGAGCACCTTCTACTTCTCCCCCTCCTTACCCAGCAGTGAAATCATCCTTGTATGATCCAGATCAAGAACCCGCACTAGCAGACTTGGGCTATCCAAAGTTGTCCACTGCCTCGCGTCAAACGAGACAACCCAAAGGTTGGTGGGATACTCAAGAAAGGATCAACTTTGGTGAACCTGTTAGTCCGATCTCCCTTCTCACACACTCTTCCTTACTCTCGCTAATGATGGAGAGTGTCTACAGCTACCCGAGAATGATGATATTCAATCAATGTGGGCACCCGACGTTCACAAGGTTAAACCCTTCTCGGCACTCTCTCAACTCTTGACCATGTTTGGTGCACTCGCCGTTTTCTCTTACGGAGTTTACAACATTCAAGCTCCTGCTCCCGCTGTACGTTCGAATCCCCTACTTACTCGTCACTCTTCGAAACTAGATACTGATCTTTTTGCGAATGTAGCTTCCTCGATCTTACCCTCACGATGGTTTAGTTCAAGCACTCTCCGGTACCAACGATCAACAATACGCCGTAAGCACTCTCCCTTCCTCCCTTACAGAAAATTAGAACTGACTCGCAGCTTCTAATACAGGCTCGAACGGAAAGTGCCAACGTTGTCGAGGAATAGGGTTTTCACTTCTCACTTTTCTGCGTCTCTTTTTGTGTCTTCCCTCTCTGCTTTTTTCGTTTCTCTATATTGTGTGCAAACTTCCCAAAATTTGATAGCCTGTCCTTGAGCGGTTCTCGATTTCAGCAGAGAGAAGACGAGTCGTTCTCGTCTGGATCGAATCTCTCTAGTTTGTGGACTGGCGAGGTAAGTAGCGATGTACGCAAAAGATACGGAGGATCAGAGAAACATGCAGTGCAGGAAGGAAATCGTCAGGAGAGGAGACTGGTCGTATAAAGCAAAGCTACAAGGAGAAGACAAAAAGTAGTGTCCGTTCGAAGAGATCTAAAGTAAGAGAGAGAGCGCTAGTAAAGGAAGCAAGGAATGGGGAGACAAAGAGAAAAGATTATGCGATATGGGAGAGAGGAGGAGGGTGTATTTTGGTAAGAGAGGAAGCAGAAAACGATAACAACCAAAGAACGAAAGAATGTGAAAAAGGAAAAGAAGTGTCTATACTGTAACTGACGTCAAATTCTCCCACCGCGCTTTTTACTGAAGTCCCAGAGCTTCACCAATCACTCTATTGACGAACGTTTTCTTCTCTCCCTCAATCTTGAACCCTCCGTACCTTCTCTCTAATTCTTGCCTCACTCCCTTTTTCGTCAACGTTTGCAAGTCACTCCTAGAGAGGATCTCCATCGTATCTTGATGCAACTGTTCGTTTGTCGGAGGGTTGAACGAGTTTGGTGATTGCGCTCTCGGAGAAGAAGCGTTCGATTGTGAATGATAGTGACCAACCGCAGGGGGTAAGTAATCGTTTTGGTGCGAACCTTGAGCGGCGATCGCGTTGGCGGCAAAGTAAGAAGTCGTAGATTCTCGTCGACCGATCTTGGCGAGACTCATTTGAGGTTGATGAGTAGGGTAGAGTTGTTGAGATTGCTGGAAAGAGCCTCCTCCTCCTCCATAGATGGATCCAGCAGCACCAGGAGCTCCGTAAGGTAATTGAGGTTGAGCGTAGAGGTTCATGGCGGATCCACCGGAAATCGATCCTCCGTAAGCGGATTTCGAATCGTTGTTGTAGTACTGCTGTTGCTGCTGATCACGAACTGAAGGCGCTCCGTAAGGTGCTCCATAGGCAGAAGCAACTTCAGATCGATGTTGTTTGCCAGCCTCGATGATTTCTCCAATCGATTCATTCGAACCCTGTAAACGAGATACGAGTCAGTCTCATGATCGTTCTAAGGGGGGTGGGGAAGGAACGTTTGCTCACAGCTTCCCACAACTCGTTCTCAAACTCAGTCCAACTCTTGAGAGGGATACTCTTTGGATCGAATTTACCCTCGTCGTGAACGACCAATCGTTTTCCGTGCTCTCCGACGATTTCACGAGTAGATCCCCATGAGAAGTCGTCCATTTGCCAGAAGGATACGAGGGGTAAGATGAACGAGAAGAAGGGAATCGCGAGGATGTAAACGAGCATCCAACCAATGTGTTCGAACTTGCGATGTAGGACGTAAATGATGACTTGGAGCCCGTAGATCGCTCCAAGCATGATCAGTGCAAAGGTAGGAATGGGTTTACCCTCGGCTTCGACGAGGTATACGAGCTAAAGAATGCGGGAAATGGTGAGCGAAAATTCCAAGTCTTTGAAGAGCAAAAGAGAAGACACTCACGTATCCGATGTAGGCGACCGTGACAGGCGAAATGAGAGTTGAAGCGAGATCTGTCCGAGAACGAAAGTAAGCTATTGAACCAGGTCAAAATACAAGAGCGAAGAGAAACATACCGACGAGGATAACGAAACGCATCGAGAAACAACAGAAACCACATAGACGATCAATGAACAAGAGTTCGACAAGGTTGTGAATCGTAGAGTTGATCCATCGACGACGTTGAGACATCAAGACTTTCCATTCGTCAGGAGCGATAGTTTGTGCTTTGGCGTGACGAGTGAACTTGAGCTTGTATTGAGGGAAGTGCTACAGACACGTCCAAACCGATCTTCAGTGAGTGCACATGAGAGAGGGGCAAGAGCACTTGACTCACCTTGAGGATGACGGTGGTAAGGTAACGATCTTCTCCGAGAGAAAGCAAGTTCTTGACGTGAAGCGTTTCAACCTTGTTTTCACCGTACTCTGCGAGCACAGCGTCCGAGATGATGACAGGCTTGTGTTCGAGAGTTCGAATACGGTACATTGAGAAACTATACACATGAGGAACTCGATTAGCTTTTCGTTCGGATTGCAAAAGCAGGGAGGATGATGAAACGCACCACCCGGGAAGACAGGTGACCGAACCGAACAAGCTCTCGAATGCCTTCGACAAGTGATGAGAAATGAAGTACTCGTAGACTGAAAGAAAGGGGAAGAGTGAGCAGACTAGTCACGAATTGTTTCGTGCTCAAAGATGACTCACCTTGCATCATCGTAGTCCATGACGCTCGAGCATTTGATAGCGATGTTTCACCACAGAGACCGATGACTGTCGAAGAAAGCAGAGATCAGCTTCGGATCAGGAGAGGGAGAAGCAGAGGACGCACTCTTTCGATCTTCGACGAAACCAGCAACAAGGTAATTGAGTCCATAGGGATCAACAGTTGTATCAGCATCAACCATGAGCAAGTACTGCGAATCGACATGGCAAGCGGAGTCAGCATCTCTTTTGACAGGACGAGACAACTCAGCGTGAAAATCGACTCACCTCGTAGAACGAAGGATTGACACCGATGACATTCTTGATCTGATGATACATCTCGAGTTCGGCGGGAGCCATAGGAGAATCATGGTGGACTCGGTTGAGGAATCGCATGAGAAGCATTTGAGAGTCTCGCTTTCCTCGGTTACCGGGACGAGATCGTTCAGTAGGTTTACCGACTTTTACGACGACCTGCGAGGCGCCAAGCGCGTATGAGTATGCGGTCTACAAGAATAGCACGGAGGGTAAGAGACTCACGATGTAAGGAACGATGTGACCTCCAGCTTCGTGAAGACCGGAATAGATCTTGGCCATGTTGTGTTGTTTCGCACCGTCTCCAATCGAGAGGAAACTGAGAGCTTCGGGGTCGAGAGTAGGGTCTGCACCGAGGATGTCGAGAACGATTTGAGGAGTAGGTCGGTCGTTTCCGGATCCAACAATGTTTCCGTCACAGATAATCATCAAGAGTTTGCGCTTGTCGTCGTACTTGAGTTTCGTGAGCGAGTCGATACAGTTGCGGAGTGATTCTTCTCCTTCGGTGTAACAGGGAACTTGGAGGATAACGAATTTGTCGTATTCTTCGGGTTTGCGCTTTCGACCGAATTGGAGAGCGGCAAGGAACTTGAAACCGATGATGGCGACCATGACACAGGAAAGAACGATGAGGATGTACTGCGAGAACTGACATTGAGCCGAGTTGCGGTTATCGGTTTTACCGATGAAGAAGAGGTTGCGAAGACAGATCTTTTGACGAGCGAGAACATCGGCGCCGATGTTGAGACTATTGAGCGAGTTGGTGATATCTTGTCCGGACTTTTGCTGAGCCAGGTTGACGACGAGGTCGGACATAAAAGCTCTGTTGATACCGCTTGGTGCGGCAGCTCCATCGGGGACAGCGATACCTCCTCTGCAGAATGGAATCATACGAATTAGCTACGAGAGCACAGACACGCGTGAGAGGAAGCGAACTCACCCTCCATTCTGTACATAGGTAGTGAGATCGTAAACTCCATTCTCGTAAATGAAGATCGTGTTTCCCTTCTTCGCTTCTTTCTTGACTGTTCCGTGAGAGTAACCTTTGAATCCTTTACGATAGTTGTATCGCATGTAGATCATCACTGAAAAGGTGTCCTGGGATGTCAGCTGAAATAGCTCGAGAAAGAAGAGAAGAGTTTAGCTCACTTTCGTAATACCAATCGGGTCGGACATCGGTGGTCGAGGCTCGGAAGTCGTGATACTTGGCCACGTCGATGACGGAAGACGATACGTTGCTTGCTTCTAGAGTGACCCAAGGGCTGACCTCTCCATCGACACCGTTACAAAGAGCGCTAACTTGAACTGGGAAATAATCAGTGAGATCTTGTCCTCCGAGACGTTGAATCTTGGACTGCAAAGGACATTGACCTAATCAGCTAGCGTTCAACCATATGTACGGTGTCGAGCAGCTTACAGTGGGAACAACGTTATTTCCTGGAACGTGATGAGGAGCGAAAGAGGTGAAGTCGAACACTTCCCCTCGAATCGAAACGAGCATGTGATCGGGATCGTTCGCGAAGGACCCATCGTTTAATTCTTGTGTGTTGAAGACGTATTCTTTCGGGCACTGTGCGCAGGAAAAGGAAATATCAGCTCGATTTCGATATTCACTGTTCATTCGAAGACTCACGATCAGGTTACCGAGTACGGCGATGACAAAGATAGCGGAACCACAGAGGAGCCAGATGAGCATGCTATCGAAGGAGACCGGGTGTCAGTATGGTCAAGCTCTCGAGCATAAGCGAAGGCATGAGAACTCACTTGATGAGTAACTTTTCCCTCCACGCCATTCTGATATCTTTTCGCTTCATACCGCCACACCATTTGAGGAAAGGACTAGGAATCCAGAACGTAAACAACCAAGTGAGGGCGAGCCAACGTTTTCGTTCTTTACTCATCCTGATAACTTCGACAGTTTCCTCGTTCTTCGTCTCCTCCTTGCTACCAACCTTCTCCGGCATATTTCGATCATCAAACATCGGTCGAGAGCTACCGTAGCCTGATGGTGCGAGAGAACGTTCTTCGTCGACGAGTTGGTGAGCGGGATCGAGGAAGTAGTCATCTTGATCGTTGAAAGTTTTCCTATCGTAATCTTCTTCTTCTCCGTAATCTCCTGCCATGGCTTGTTTCGAGTCGAAGAGAGGGAGAGCGGCAGTCGAGGTCGTCTTGGCGAAATCGGCATTGTAAGATTCGAGAACGGGAGTGTCGGGAGTAGCGTAGGGAGAGAATCGATCTTCGACCGCAGTAGATTGTCGACCTTGAGCGTCACGAAGACGGGCGTGTTCGTCGGGATCTTCGGCACGAATGAAGTCTTCGAGGTATCGGAAAGCGGCGTCGCTCAGGAAGACCTGCGATAATGCATAGAGACGTTGGCGAGATGATCTGAAGGAAGAGGAAAGCAGATGAACTCGCCTTCTTTTGACCGATACCCATCTCCTTCTCGCTGAACCCGAGAATCTCTTTCACCCTGATCGCCTTGTCCCGATAGACGAGAGCGCTCAAAGCTTGATGTTCCTCCTGTAACACTTCGATATCGCCATATCGATCCCACCATTCCTTCAATTCCAAGTTGATCGTCCACTCTCCTTGTAACCGTTTCGCGAGATCAGCGAGACCGAGAGATCGAATCTGGTGTTTGAGAAGTTTCGCGTCGACTTGATTCGGTAGTTGAGCATCGTTCGGTCGTAGGCAGAAGATGAACCATGATCTAGTCGTATTGAGGGTGTTGACAAGGAGAGAGAGGGAATCGTTGACTTCTTGCACGATCGAACGACCTTCCGCTTTTGAGGAATCGGCAGCAGGGGAATCTTCCTCATTGGTGGCCTCGGTGTTGGTCGAGTCGGTGAAGGGGTTGACAGGAGCGTTCTTGCCTCTTGGTCGACGAGTCGAAGGTGCACGTCTCGGTCCAACTTTCTGACTAGCTCCTACAATCGTGTCTTCACTCTTCGGATGAGCCTTGGTTTCGACGGCACCATTGGCGAAGAGTTGTCGAACGAAACTAAGACTTGATCCTCCAGTCGATAACGCGTCCCTTGCTCCAGGAGTCGTTCGTCCATCTTGACCGACAGCGGGTGTTGATCCACCGAGGAGAGTGACGAAGACGGAGGAAACGGCAGCCGAGTTCGCTTGAAGGAAACTCTCAGTCGAGTAGGTGACTTGTCCATCGAAGTGAGAGATGCTGAACGTTCCAGGTCGACCTTGAGCCTCATCTCCTTCCTTGCTCGCGAACGAAGGATGACTTCCCCATCTCTTCGTCATGGCCCTCAACATCGTAGCATCCGTCTTTCCCTTCCTTCTTGACTGATCATCGATGATGTGAACGAGTCCTCCGGGAGTGTTGGTCAAGAGTCGAACGGTTTCCGAATTCGAAGGGCATTTGTGGTCGAGTCCAGGAAGATCGAGTCCATCGGATTTGTATTCCGCCTTGTTGGCTTCGCAGAGTTGTTCGAGAGCGAACGCTTGAACCCTTTCGGTCGCCAGGTTGAAACAGAAGGCTTCAACTCCAAGTCCGTCGCGATGGGAAGAGAGATGTTGAATTGGTCCAGGGAAATCGACGACGGAAACGAAGGTGGTGAAGTCATCACGGCATAGCTTCTCGTTGAGGAACTCGCCAATCCAACTGAAGACGAGACCGTAGAGGGATTGAGCGAGATCGTCTCGATTTGAAGCGGATCCTTCGGCATCGAGGAAGACGGCGCAAACTTCTCCACCTAGAACTGCTGACTTGTTCGTCAAGGTGTACTCGAGTTCTGAAGCGTCGACTCCAAGGAATTCTGCGGCGATGTCGAGGACGTGATTGTTCTTGACGACTGCTGAATCGGCGTTTCTTGGTTTGTCCATAACGAATTCGATGTTTCCGAGGTGAAGGATTGCGGCGAGGAGTTGACAGATCGAGGCAACGGCCTTCTTCGGGAATCCGACTGCCTTGAAAGCATCTTTGAGTTGTTGGAAGCGGGAGGAATCGGAAGAGAGGGAAGCGGCAGAGGATCGAGAGTGGGAGAGGTAGCGGTAAGCGGAGGCGTTTGATTCGAGACGAAGGTGTTCTCGTTCGTCGGATGAGGCACCAGTGACGAGGTAGTGGAAGATGTGGAAGTTTCGCTCGCCGGCGGGAGTATTCGATACTCGAGACTTTTCGAGGAAGTATTCGAGACCCTTCAAACCCATCAATCGCCCTTTCTCATTGAACTGAACCTCTGTATATCTCCCGAATCTTGAAGCGTTGGCATTGGCGAGAGTAGTGGCGCTGCCGAAAGTGTCGAGGATGAAGAAGGAAGCGGGAATCGTGGTCGAGAGTTTTGATCCTTTCTTTCCTGGAGCTGGTGCGGCCAAATCGATCAGCGCCTTCAATATCAATCTTCCAGTCTCAGTCTTTCCAGATCCCGTTTCGCCACTGCGAAAGACGCGAAGAGGCGAGAGTCAGCTTTCGTTCAACCTATTTTCTCATTTTCTCGCAAAGACCTCCCTCGGAAAGGTGACTCACCTCAGTACAAGACTCTGATCTTGTCCAGTCCTCCTCATATAGTAATAAGCTTTCTGTGCGGTTGCCCAAACATGAGGTCCCAATCTCCCTCTAACTCCTTCCGAACCACAATCTGCGTATTCTGCTGAATATTCGAGGAGACTTTGATCCGAATTGACTTGAATGAATTGGTGAGGGTTGAGACTGAGTGTGAGTTTAGGAGAGAGGTTCGTATAAGGTAGTCCTTCGAGGAAACGAGCGCGAATGATGGGAACGAGGTCGTCGATCGAGAGAGAGGGAATTCCCGTTGGTAAATCACAGACATCTGGTAGATTGATCGGGTCTAGTTCAATGTCATGTGCTGGAGTAGGTGGAGCATCAGGATACGCCATGTTCGGCTACCTAGGAGATGGGTGTGTCAGGTTTCGAAGGGTGAGAAAGGGTTGAGAAAGGGAGTGGAAGAGTGCACTAACCTCCTTTTCGTAAGTCCTGTAGGGTATTGAGCGAGTCTATCGAGTGCCCGTAAGTCGTAAAAGTGGCGTAAAGTGGGTCGAGGGGAGGGGAATCTCTTGGGTTGGAGGTTTGAAAATAGAAAGGGGGATCGCCTGATTGGCCTGATCTGTCGATTGGTAGGGAGGATGGCGTGTCTTGACTGCTGGGGAGCAGTAAGAGGGGTATCGAAACGGTTGAAAGTGAAGGGGAGTCGACTTCGAAACGAACTTCGAACGAACTTGGGGAATTTCGCATCGTTCGCAACCGAAATAGTGTCCTTCTCCACAAGCAAAGTCCTTTGTCAGACATTTGCATTCATCTCTCGATGAAGTAATGTCCCTAATCGAGTAAAAAAGTGTCATAGCAGCTCCGAATAGAACGAACAATGAACAAAATCGTCAAATTTCAGAAGCTCGTACCGGGGGGGATCGTATACTGAAAGAGTGGGAACAAAAAGGGTACAGATGGAAAGAGACTAATGAAGATGGAATAAAGATAGTAAAACGTTCGGGAAGATGGCTCCTTCTGTCGTCGTCGCGTCGCAAAACCAGTTCCGACGGTATTCTTGCTTGATTCGTTGCCTGCCTCTACATGAAGAGGCCAGTGGCAGCGATGGCAGCTCCACCTAGAGCGATTGTCCAAGCTCCAATGGCAGCAAGATCGAAAGAGTGAGGTCGAGAGGCGGCAGAGGTAGGGGAAGATCCGGATGCGGCCGTCAAGGTACCGCTTTGAGATGCGGCAGGCGCTGATCCTCCTGATGAGGAAGAAGTCATCGAAGATCGAACGCTAGTCGACATTGAGGAAGCGGCGGAAGAGGAAGAAGCGGAACTGCGACGAAGGGAAGACGATGTGAGTTTGACGCTTGTGCTTGACAGAGCGCGCGACAATGAGGGGGCGTACGAGGCGGAAGTTTGTTGGGCTTCTGAAGTTGAGGAGGCAGCGTTAGTCGCTCCAGCTCCACCAGCACCAGCGAGTCTATGGGACAGATAGCAATGTTAGAGTTTTCCGTGAATGAGGAGAGTTACTTCGCGACTCACTGAGTAGGAATGTTGGTTAAGCATGAGGTAGCTCCAGGGAGAGGAGTAGTGACGGTACGGGTAAGTTGAAGAGCTTTTCCTTCACCGTTCGCAAGGAAACCGAAGACCTATCGAGAAGGAAAAATGTCAGAACTGATCGCGGAGTACTGCCCACGCCAAACAGTCAACTCACCTCGAAAGCTTCGCCTTCAGCAATCTGAAGTTGGAAGTTGTATTGAGCCGCATCAGGAGTTGTGATTCCATCGAGAGCCAAAAGAGGAGAGTATTGTTGAGCCTGATCGACAGTGATGGTTCCACTTCGAAGCGAGTCGGGGACTTGCGAGCTAGGTAAGAAGAGGACGCTCAAAGGACGGTCGTTGTTCGAGTCGAAGAAGAATAGGTTGGTATCTTCGCACTGTCGAAACGAGGAATGTTGGGTAAGTTCATTTGGAGCCTACAAAGTAGATTTGGTATAACAAACCTGATGAAGGGAGCCTATACAGTATTGACATTGACTGCCTCAGTCTTCTGCTCTGCGGCAACGCGAGGTAGAGAACAGGACTCACCAGGAATGGTTGCTCTCAATCCATTAAGTTGAGCAGACGCGGTTGAAGCGAGGATGGCGAGAGGAAGAGCTAGAGTGTATCCGAGCATGATTGTGTGTAGTCTTTGTAGGTCGTAAAATGCGTTGTAGAGTGAGAGAGAGACGTGACAAGAAAGAGAGTTGAATTGTTTGGTGATGAAGTGTGAAAAGGGAGATGCGGTTCAAGGAGTGTGAGTCGTAAGGTGTTACGGTTCGTTGTCTTAGATTGGGTTCTGCGAGTGAGTCGGCAGTTATAAAGAGTGAGGGGAAGCGTGAGGGAAGTCCGGGAAGAAACTGTGCAGCACTTCGCAAATATTGCAAGACATTTCATCGATTCATCCCCTGCGTGATTCACCGAAATTGGTCTCGTAAGAAGTGGGTTACAAAGGGTTAGAGACCTGGTGCGTAACGGCTTTCGAAAACTTAGCACGAAGACTTTGAAAATTCGATCCAATTCGAGTTTTGCGAAGACGCTTTGGCGCTTCGTTCAGCTGTCCTGGGTCCCTGTGTAGCAGTGTTTGCTCGCTCGATAGTCGGCGATTCTCAGGTCATCGCTAAATCGTCAAAAGTCGCTTGCTCGGTTTGTTGACGTCGGTTTTTTTGGAATGCTCGATGAGGGTCTCTCGCTCTCTCTCCTCCCTTCTCTTCACTTTTCTCGCTCAAACTATGGCTTCCCTATCATCTCACCTTCTCGCATCCAAGCTGTTCTCCGTCAAAGGCCTTGTGTGAGTCTCCACTGTCTTTCCTCGATTCCTCCACTTTCTACATCCGAAACAGCCCCACCACCTCATGTATCTTTCATTTGGCGCTCAAGACGTCAATAAGCGTTCGGGATTCGGTGCTCGCTCCCTTGACCACCGCTCAACTCCCCAGAAGCTCAGATCGCAACTGAAACTGACTCTTCGCCTGGTTTTTTTTTCAAGTGCCGTCGTTACTGGAGGAGGTTCCGGCATCGGTCTCATGATGACGAATGCGTTAGCCGCGAATGGAGCTCGTGTATACATTACGGGAAGGAGAAAAGAATACCTTGCGACTGTCGTTGAGAAGTACGGACAAGGTATCGAGGGCGAGATCATCGCGTAAGCTCGCTTGATTGTTATCTTCTAGACATAGACCTGACCTATCGATACCTGTAGTATGCCTGGAGACGTCACGAACAAGGACGATCTGAAGCGAATCGCGAAGGAAATCGGAGACAAAGAAGGTGGAATTCACATTGTACGCTTCTCTCGTCCAATCTTTGATCTCGTAGCAGCTGCTGACGTTCTCGTGTGCTTCTCGTACTTGTAGCTCTGTGCGAATGCCGGAATTGCCGCGGGTTCCCTCCAGTCAAAGACAAAGCTTGATGGATTGGAGACGGCCCAAGACTTCTCCGATGCTCACCTCAAGGAAGAATTCGGCGGTTGGGACGACGTTTTCAGGACGAACGCTAGCTCTGTCTTCTTCACGACTATGGCTTTCCTTCCCTTACTCGAGAAGTTCACTTGGGGAAGGGATCCAGCTGGAAAAGCCATCTACGAGAAGTATCAGACTGGTGTGATTTCAACCACTTCCATCTCGGGGTTGGTCCGAAAGAGTCAGAATCACTTCGCTTGTACGTCTTCAAACTCCCACTTTTAAGAGATTTCGTCGGTTTCGCTGTGTTCACCTTTCGCTATCCGCTCACTCCTGATTTCTCCCCTACTCTTCCATCAGATAACGCTAGTAAGGCTGCTGCAAACCACATTCACCGCATGTTGGCAACCGAAGTTGGCGCAAAGTTCGGTGTTCGTTTCAATTCCATCGGTTCGTCTCCTCATTCGCTCTTTCTGTCGTTTGCTGTTTGAAAAGTTATCGTATTCTTGTACTGACTGTCCTAATCGTCTGCAGCTCCCGGTGTCTTCCCGTCTGAGAGTAAGTCGACCATTCCTTTACCTCATCCTGAGCTTTCTCCAGGATACTGACGACGAGTTTCTCTCTTTACAGTGACCGGCAGTGGATCCGACGAGAACAATAGGACCTCACTCGAGAACCAATTCGATCCCAAATCTCTCGGTGTCCCGGCAGATCGCGCGGGAATGGAGGAGGAGATGGGAGGGTTGACTCTCTTCTTGAGTTCGCGAGCTGGACAATACACTGATGGAGTCACTAATGTCATCGACGGAGGAACACTCTCGACCAACCCTAGCTGTTACTAGAGCAAGAATGGGAGTCTGTAAATAGCTGAATCTGCGAAATCGTGAAATCGTGAAGTGACCTTTCTTTCTCGCAGTCTTGTATGAGCTCCGGAAGAGCCGCTACCTGCATACTCATCACTCTCGAAGAAGATGGTTTGCTGCTCGAGACCTCATCCCCTGCAACGAGAACGAGTCGTTGGGAAGAGAAGGCACAGATTCGGAGCGAAAGATGCGAAAGCCCCGCGAGGAAACGAAGGCTCCTTCCAGGCCACGGTCATCGATCGTGTAGTCTCTTCGTGTGCTCTGGCGAGCTGAGGTATCGGAAGTAGCATCAGCAAACTTCTTGTCAAACTTCA
>JGI24890J29729_1000423_pt1 | contig 27365 bp, 32 predicted proteins | sample FreactcultureFD7_FD_29729 | JGI IMG/M metagenome (IMG submission 29729)
GAAGAAATTAAAAACGTTGGTTTTGGCAGATATACCGTTTACTTGCTGTTACAGTTATTTGATTTAGCAATTTGGCTTTTAGGATTCCACTATTTGATAACTCATATTTTTTAATATGATTTATCCAGCGAATTACAAAGACTTTATTGAGCAGGTGGTATTGAATCCAAACACTGAACATTTATCACCAGACCAGATTACAACACTATTCAACCTGCATAATAATTATGTTGACCTGCTTAATCCAGCTTATAACAAGTCTTGTTCAAAGTGCGTGAAAGAAGCATTTCAAAAGGTTAAAACATTTTTCACTGAACAACTGGAAAATTAATTTTTCCATACTATTTATTAATAAACAATATGAAAACAGTTATTAAAAACGGAATCAAAACACCTATAAGCGAATTAACACAAGAGGAAAAAGATATGGTATTTATGAATACCTTAATGCATATCTTTTTAAATGAAGTAAATACTGGAACAAGACGTTCAAAAGCAGAAATTCAAACACAGCTTTTAACCAAAAATTATATTGATGGTGAAAACGATTATTCGTCTTACTATGATAAATTGATTGAACAACTTGAATTGATAAATTATCCATTTAAAACAGTTTCGAATGAATTAAAGAAGATAAACGCTGCAAGGATAGTTTGCGAAGTTGAAGCAATCAATGATGTTGACCTGCCTTTATCAAATTGTGAATGTCCACCTTATGCAAAACATCAGGTTAAACAAGGCGAAACAAGATTGGTTTCCTTGCTGAATGTTGAAGGTGAAAAATATTGGCTGCTTGTAAATGAATCTTACTGGATTGATATTACTGAACAAAAACTGAATGACAATTTCAAGTATATCAAGATAGAAACACTTTACTGTTAAGGTATTTTATAGGGTGTGTATGCGAATATAATTCATTCCTGAATCTATATCTGAAATAGATACAGAAATGAGTTATAAAGGATTAGACGTTAGTTATTGGCAGGGGAATAACATAAACTGGTCAAGTGTTGCGGGTGAAGGTTATTCATTCGTTTATGTAAAATCAACAGAAGGTTCAACCAGAAAAGAACCAAACGCAAAGGTTCAGGCCCAGGGCGCGAAAGATGCAGGTTTAAAAGCTGGTTATTATCATTTTGCAAGACCTGAAATTGATAATGGTATTCAGGAAGCAAACTTCTTTCTTTCGGTTATTCAGGATTTGCCACCACAAGATTTATTGCCCGTGTTGGATATTGAAGAAAACAAAAGCAACCTTTCAGCAGCACAATTAACCAAGTGGATTGAAGACTTTTATTCCACCGTTATTCAATCACAAACACTGAACAATATGGTGCTGTATTCATACAAGCCATTCTTTGACCAGTATTTATTGCCGTCAACAATACTTGCTGATTCAAAACTTTGGTTGGCACAATACACATCAACACCATCATTGCCGAAAGGCTGGAACCATTATTCCATTTGGCAGTATTCAAATAAAGGTGTTGTGAAAGGAATTCAGGGGAATGTTGATTTAAATGTTGCTGACGAATTGCCGCTGGTTTAAGCTATTTCAACTTATTATTAATAACTGTTAATGCCTGTTCAACGATTTTATCTGTTGCAGCAACAACAGCAACATTGCCATAACCGCCAGTTAAACACATTTGGCTTAAATCATTAATTTGCTTTATCAGTTCCTTTTCTGCTGGAATTTTGGAATCAAGGTATAATTTTAATGATGCCTTGCTTTGAACAAACTGAATATAGGCATTGTCATATTCTGCTTTAATATGTGGTTCTGCTGTTCTGTCCTTAGTATATTTTGCTGATACATAAATTTCAAGTGTTGGAGCGTGTAATATCAATGTTGCAATAAACGCCCTTACTTTTTCAACCCACTCTTTTTTAATGGTGGTTCTTTCGGTCATTCTTAATTGCCTCAGACCAAGCAATAATGTTACCAGCAATGTGAAAGGTAATACCAAATCAGAAAATTTAATATCCTTCCAAAAGCTATGTTCTTGTTGACAGCCGCAACCACAAGCAAAACAAGTTGCTGTAATTAATACGGCTATAAGTAGTAAACCATTCTTCTTCATAATACCAAGTTTAGTTATTGTAATAAAACGCTGATGCAAAACTGGTAATTAATTTCTGTCAAAAGTAGTTTTCAGCGATATTTAATATTAGTGTAATAAAAATGTAATAAAGATGCAATGGAAGTGTAATGATTTTGAAATTATCAGCAATCAATTTCTTTCAAACGAAACACATTCAACAGTAATATTCGTATTCTTAAAGCTTTCATAAACTGATGTGTCAACACTGGTGCAACTCATATAGAAATCAACTCCCGTTTCCTTTTTAAGCTTTGCAATCTTCCTGTTTTCTACTTCATCATAATACGGTCTTCCTGAAAACCTAAATGTGCAACTGCCTTGTGGTAATATGAAATCAACACATTCAGCATTCAACATTGCAATTTCAATTGCTGCAATATCAATATCACTTCCTTTATACTTTAGCCAACTTCTATCAGCATCAGATTGCGAAACTTTACCGAATGGTGGATTACTGATTACACAGTTAATCTTTCCATACTTTTCTTTAATCCTGTCCCAAATAGATTTATCAAAAATATCACCTAATATCCAATCAACTTCTGGAAGCAGTTTCTTTCCAATGTTATAATAAACTTCATTCCTTTCAATAGCAACTATCTTCCTGATGTTCTTTTCATAAGTATCTCTGATACGAGCAGCAAATGAAAGAACACCAATTCCAGCACACATATCAACCACTACACCATATCGACCAGCCATTAAAGCAAAGTCATAAGCTAAATCAAGTGGTGTAAAGTATGCTGAACTGCTGGTAACGTCCTGTAAATATCCTTCATTAAACTTCTCATAAATCATTTCTAATTCATCGTCTGTGAACCTGTCATTTGATTGTATTAAATCATAAATCTGCTTTTGTTCTTTTACTTGTTGTTTTGATAATTTCATTATTCATTTCTGAATAAATAGCTATCAAAAATAAATTCTGCTTTTAAGGCGATTTTTTCTTTTCTATTTGAATACCACTTTGATAAAAATTAGCCTTAGCCTTAAAAGTATCTTTGCATTCAATAAATATCAAAGCTATTGCGACAAGCACAATACCACTTATAGTTACAATAAATGGTATATCGTTTGACCCATTTTTCATTACCATCAGCCGCAAAAAATACATTATTGCGATAACTATAATTACCACTATTGCAAATCCTAAACTTTTCATAAGCATTTTTTAATCTATTTACCATCAACTGCATTGCAAAAAGAATAAGAATATAGTTAGTGCCAAAAAGAGAGTTCTGTGTTTGGACACTTCTACCTTTGTAAACGATTCAAAACCAATAACCCACAACACGATACTTTCATTGAACTTTGTTTGCAATCAGTTAACTAAATCTTATCAATCCTATTTTTCGACTTCCTTATTTAAATACCACCTGAACCAGAAAATGGTTCAATAATTACCATCAATTACAAATAACACTGTCAAGTTTTACTATCTGGTTATTAAAGTTAAAACAGCCTTTAAACAACGTTTATAACACCATCTTATACAAAGGACAAACAATCATCCAGAATAAAAAAAGACAGCTTTTCTTTCCTCTTAAACGTCCCTGTGATACAAAGTAAAAGCATATTTATGAGTATTGATTGATATGGTTTCGTCTTTACCATAGCAAGCACACTATCTATAATCTAAATATCTTTTTCACTGCTAAGAAAGGGACACTTACACCATCATTATTGTATGCTGATTTATTAAACGTAAAGGAATTGATATTACATCACTTCAACTTAAATGAATATTAGCACTCCATCAGGATTTATGGATAATTCGTTTACCAGCCTTTGTTCTTGGAATAAAATAAGGTTTTAACCAACGTTATCGCACAAGCCAATATATATCATCAAAAGTGATATATAATATGAAGCCTGAAAAGAATAGAAAGCAAGATGTGATTGATGATTTGTTTAAGAAGAAGTGTCACGATAGCTGGTCAAGAAGTAAACTGATTGATTACCTGCAAACCTTTTACGGTTATACCTACGAAACATCATTGACCTATTATGAAGATATGATGCAGTTCCTGAAAGCAACTGTTCAAACAGATTATGAAACCGATTTGGCAGAAGCAGTTGAATTTATGGAACACAACATCAGTAATGAATCTAATTCATTTATCCGTTTGCAGTGGCGCAAAGAATTGAACAAGATAAAAGGTCTGCACATTCAGAAAGTTCAAGTTGACGGACAAATCAATAATATTCATACCATCAAACTTACACAAGTATTAAACGCACCCACATCAACACCCATTGATGCACCTATCATAATTGAACAGCTTCCAATAAACGAAACAAAGCTGTTGACCGATTCACATTTTATATCACCAACAGAACGTGAAGAAGCAACAGACTAATAATGAACTTGAACTAAAACACACATCAGTTTTAACTTATAATCTGGATGCTTATGAACGCGGTTTTCGCTTTATTGTTAACCAAGGTGGTTCCAGAAGTTCCAAAACCTATTCCATCTGTCAACTGCTGGTGTATTTGGCTATTCAAAAGAAAGTCACCATATCCATTGTAAGAAAATCACTTCCAAGTTTAAAGAACAGCGTATTAAAAGACCTACTTGAAATCCTGAAAGAAAACAAGATATACAACGAAAACAACCACAACAAAACCGAAAACATTTATTCATTCGGCAATGGTTCAGTCATTGAATTCTTTTCTGTGGATGATGAACAAAAAATCAGAGGGCGCAAACGTGACATTCTTTATTGTAATGAAGCAAACGAATTAGACTTTCCAGAGTTTAACCAGCTTATGTTAAGAACTACTGGTGCTGTATTTCTGGATTATAACCCGTCCGACACTGAACACTGGATTTATGACAAAGTATTGACCGATACAAAATCTATCCTGATTAAATCAACTTATAAAGACAATCCATTCTTATCAAAAGACCAAGTTGAATACATTGAAAACCTTGTGAATGTTGATTACAACTATTACAAGATATACGCCCTTGGCGAACGTCCGATAAGCCAAACAAGGGTTTATACTCACTTCAAGAAGTTTGTGGATTTACCAGCCTCTAATGAAGTGATATATGGTCTGGACTTTGGGTTCAACCACCCAACAGTGTTGGTTAAAGTAACCTGTTCCAATAACAAGTATTATGTTGAAGAACTGGTTTATGAAAGCAAACTAACCACAGCCGACTTGATTATTAAGCTGAATAACCTGATTCCAGACCATTTAAGAGATAAAAGAATCTATTGCGACTATGCACGTCCAGAAGCTATTGAAGAACTTAAAAGGGCTGGATATAAAGCTGAACCTGCTGATAAGATGGTAAAGGCTGGTATTGATTACATCAAGTCAAAAGAAGTGTTCATTCATCTGGATGCTGTAAACCTTTGGCGTGAAGTGAATTTATACAGTTGGCAATCTAAAGGTGATACCATACTGGATGAAGTTATAAAACTGAATGATGATGGACTTGATTCACTTAGGTATGCAATGTATACAGGAAAGAAAACTGGTTCTGGAAAGTGGGATTATGAGATTGTTTTTGCTTAAACCAGTATAAAACAGATAATAACAGGGAAAGACAGCACCCGAAAACGTCCGAAATTTTAACAAATTAATGACAATTCAGTTTAATTATAATATCAATATTTATCACATACAGTTGCTATGTATTAGCCACAATATCCAAGAAACGTATGCTGCAATAGCCTTATAAGTCATTGCTTTTCATTGGTAAAATGAATAAATAAAGTTGTGCTTTCATTAGGGAAAACCAACCTATTAATCTTATATTTACAGCACGTTCATTGATATGCTGCAACCAACAAACAGTCATTCCAGCTTCCATATAGCTTCCAAAGCAGATGTAAGTAATAAAGAGGTAAATTTACAACCTCACAGGATATAGACTGGATAAGGGTTTCAGGCATTCCATTATAAAAAAAAGAATTACAAAGTTCGAACCCAGTAATTCCCACACAGTCCATAATGGAATACCTGATAAACCCTGTTTCACCACCGAAACAGGGTTTTTTGTTCCTATCCTTTCCTATATCTTCCTATCTATTCACATCATCCCAGCTTCCAACCAGCTTCCAGAAGTAGCTTCCAGCTTCCAAGACGCTTAAAAATCCATCAAAAACGGTTTTTAGCGAAAATTCAGGTGTAAGGAATCACCACACTAATTTTTCCACTTTTCAATGTAATGCACCTGTTTATTGAGTTAAGGCAACGGTATTTTCCCAAACACAACGCCTTTTTTATTTAATAAAAAAACTCCCGTTTCTATCTGAAAGCCCCATTTGTAACGCCAAATGTTAAAAGCTCGTTAGTTATTATTTAACTCAAAAAAACAATGNAAAATGAAAAACCTAATCACCAGTATATACATAAGAAATGAAGTAAACCGTCTGAAGGACGGTAAAGCACCTGTTTACTTTCAAATTAAATGCAACAACACCAGAACCAATTTTCCAGCAGGGAATGTTTATGTGGATGCTGAAAGGTGGAACCACACCAATAAATTCAGCGAAAAGAAAAGAGATAGTGAAGAACTGGAAATCAGAATCTTTTTGGACGGTATCATTAAAGAGATGAACAGGATTGAAGATAAGTTCATTGATACTGGTATCAGCTATACAGCCGAAATGATTAAAAACAGGCTGCTGGAAAGGGATATGGAATCATTAGCCAAGAACAAAACCCTGAAACAAGCTTTCAAACTGCACAAGGATTACTTTATGAATCTGGTTGGTAAGAAGGAAATGAAATTAGCTTCTTATAAGAAATACAGAAGTGTTGAAACGCACGTTGAACTTTTTATCAAAGAAAAATACAACCAAACAGAATTTCCCCTTGAAAATGTGGATGATAAGTTTCAGGACGGCTTTCACCTTTACTTAGCGGGTGCATTAGGCAAAAAGAACACAGCCATTAAATACATCGTATTATTCAGGAAGGTTATTCGGATTGCAGTTATTGAAGGATGGTTGAAACAATATCCTTTAAAGGATTATAAAATGACACGGGATAAGCCAACCAGATATGATGTATTGACCAAACAGGAAATTCAAACACTTATTGGTAAAGATTTCGAAGATGCAAAGCTTAATAAGGTTAGAGATTATTTTTTATTCCAAACAATGACAGGTTTAGCCTATACCGATTTTATTAATTTAAAACCAGAACACGTTGTGAAATCAGGTTTGGATATGTTAGTGATGAAAGAAAGAGAGAAGACAAAAGAAGTTGCTACGGTTAATCTTCAATCATTAGCACTTGAAATTTTGCACCGTTACAGCAATCATCCAGAAAGTTTAAAACGCGGGTGCTGCTTTCCATATATCAGCAATAAGGAATACAACCTGTTCATTAAAGTGGCTGTTAAGCTATGTGGAATCACAAAGAATGTAACCACGCACCTTGCAAGACACACATTCGGTTGTCTGATGGTATTGAATAAGGTTGACCCGAAAGCACAACAAATGGCATTCGGACATAGCAATTCAAGGCAATCAGAATTGTATGCCCGAATGTTTGGAACACAGGCTGTTGAAGAACAAAAGAAGATGGATGGAATATTTGTCAACCCATCAGAAACCCATCTTAAAAAGGCTTCCTAATGTTTTAACCAGCGTTTAATCTATCCCCTGTCATTATATATGGCAGGGGATTTTTTTTGCTCAAAAACGAACGCGCACCAATTCAAGTTCCATTTATTGTAACAACATTAGCCTTGTATGCTGTAACCTTTGCAAATTAACCGCGTTAAATAAATGACCGATAGGTGTGCAACTTTTTTAAATGATTTGCGTATAAGAATGTGTGTGAGGTGCAGAACATTAAGTTCAATCACTCAAAAAACACACGTAAACATTTATGAAGAAACAAGCTGCAAGCAAAACGCGAACAAATGAAACTTCCATTTATCCATTAGCTTTTACCATTTTGGGAAGAAGAATAATTAATAAGCGTTCTGCCAAAATTCATATAGGCAATGATTTTGACCTTATAAGAAAAGAGCAGCCGAAAACTAAAGTGATTACAAAAAGCAGTGTTGAATCTGCAATACAAGAAATCGAAACAATTCTTGAAGCATTACACGCCAACTTTTCACACCATCATTCAGATGATATTTTTCAAATCATTGAACTGGATAAAAGAATACGGAATTTTGCCGACCGAGATAAAAGAGAGTGCGAAAATCTATACAGAGAGGTAAACGAACAGCTTCAAAATGCAGCATAACCTACTTTTTATTAAATAAAAATTATCCCTTGTTTTCAGTAGCAGGGGATTTTTTTTGATAAAAACGAACCTGTTTCTACCTGAAACCCTCATTTGTAACTTTTTTTAAAAAATCTCGTTGTTTAAGATGTAACCTTTTAAAAGGCATTACGTATAAACCCGATTTTTTTATTTAATAAAAACAAAAATGGCAACCAAGAAACAGAAACAGGAAATTCCCGACAACGAAAAACTTTATTCATCAGAAGAAGTGATGCAAATATTACCGTGTAACAAAAACACCTTAACCAAACTAAGAAGGGCTGGTGAAATTGTATTCTTCAAAAAAGGTAGGTTTTCTTTCAGCTATCCAAAAGAACAATTCACGCTGGATTATATGTTGAAGAAGAAAGAACAGCAATCAAAGCATTCATTAAAAAAGAAGTAATAATCATTAACCGATAAAATATAACACCCTATGAACTTAAACGAATTAAATAAAACAATTCAGCAAATAGATGTAATCGAAAAGGAAGAAAGAATAAAACAGTTAGCAGCACTTTATTATAATATAGTTAATAATAAAAAACCGATGAGTAAAGAAGCTATTGAACATTTGGTTGCTAACTTTTATCATAAGGAAGATTTACTTAATGACTTTTTACAAGTTCTTAAAGCGAAAGAATACAAGTTTATTTCTTATGAAGAACATAAGAAATTGTTTAATGAACAGATAAAGAAAAAGGAAACCTACTTTAACAAACTATTAAGTGAACTGTTTTCTGGAAAATAATTTTTTTCAAACTATTTATAAGAGCAAGGAACGAAGCTAATAGAGTTCAACAAAATAAAAACAAGAATGGCAAAGACAATTTTAATCTATCACAATATGAAACAAGTTGATGGAACAAAAACAAAAAAAGGAATTAGTGTAGGTCAACATTTTGCTTCAATTAGTGAGGCTGAACAATATGCTTCTAAAGTATTCCCGAATTATTCAACTGTTAACCCTGTAAACGAAGATAACTTCATTGAAATAGGTGTTGAAGAACCAGAAGGGGATATTACCAAGGGAAGTTTTAAAATATATTATCCAAGTGTGCAGCAGCAATAAAACCGTGTTTCATTGTTATTTGGATAGAAACAATAAGGCGCAACATGCGCCATATGTTTTTTAAGGAACTCTGGAAAGTAATTTTTTTCATCCTATTTAATAATAGGTGGAAAAGCAAGTTAAATATGAAAAGCAAGAAAGGATAAATCAATCCCTGATACATTCAGCACAAGCTGGTGATGTTCAGGCATTGAATAAACTTTTATCAAATAATACGCCTTTAATCAAAAGCTGGTTTTTAACCAATAAAACCGTTCCACCATATATGGTTGATGACTTTGTTCAGGACGTGTTAATCAAAACATCAATCAACCTGCACCGATATAATTTTGAATGCAGGTTAACCAGCTTCATTTACAATATTTACAAGAACATTCTGTTTGACTGGTTAAGAGGTGAAAAGCTTTTGACTGATGAACTGTTTGAATTCAGTGAAAGCATTTTAATTGATGATTCAGAAACTGAATACATTCAAACTGAAACGTTAACCGAAAGGAAAAATGAACTGAAAAGAAGAATTGAAAATTTAAAGAATCAGGAAATGAAAAAAGTTATGTTGATGCATATTTATCAAGACCTGTCTTATAAAGAAATTGTTGAACAAACTGGTTTAACTGAATCGAATGTGAAAACATTAATCAGCAGGGGAAAGGATAAAGTGAAAAATAATTTCTGCTGAAAGTGCGGGTTTGATTTTTTGCTTTCTATTTATTGATAAACAATGAAAACATTTAACCACAACCCACAAGCAAGAACCGTTTCCGAATGGCTGGAACTTTCAGAACCATCATTCTTTCAGCAGGTAAAAGCTTTTATCAAAAAAATAATCAAGTGAATCAGATAATCAAAACCCAGGGCGAATACAAACTTGAATATTCAGTGGATGATGCAGGTTTAAAGCAGGGCGAACACAAACAATATTTCATCAAAACAAATAACCTGTTTACCAGTTGCACCTTTAAAGATGGTGTGCTGGTTTCAGGAATTAAATATTATGATGCAGGGAAAGAAGTTCTTGAATTTCAACCAGTAAATAAAACTGATATTGATTTCATTTATTTAAATGACAAGTATGAAAATCTGGTCAAAAAACCTGATTTTAAAGAATTAAATAAAATTGCTTAATGTTGGCCCAGCCAAATCAAAACCCCTTATTCTATGTTTAACAATTCAAAAATGCTTATTCCAGTTCTATTAATATTTATGGCTGGTGCAATGTTTCTTGCTTATCAGTATCAAAAAGACAAACCAATAAGAGATGCACAAGCAAAATATGAATATGAACACAGCACCGAATATTTAAAGCAACAAAATAAAGATGCAACAGATAGAATCAATAAGGCAATAGACAGTTTGAACCGTGCAAATCAACCTGTCATTGATTCATTAAAGGAAGCTGTTGAATTAGCCAAAATAAAAGCAGGTAGGTATTAAATAAAGAAGTTTAGTTCAGCAAAACGGGAAACGCCCTTTCAGATTTATTTGGAAGGGTTTTCTTTTTGTGTCTGGTCTGATGTTGCATCATCCATTGCTTTTGATAGTTCATCAGGATTTCTTTTCAGGTAGTTCATTATAAACTTCCATAAATCTATTCCCGTAACTTCTGAAACATTTTCTGTTATGGATTTCATTTCAGTTAAACCGATTGCACAAGCAATAATTTTTGCAAAAGGTAAAACGTCCACCCCAAACATCAATTGTAAAATGTAACCACTGATGATTGCAAGGTTATAAAGAAAGAACTTGCTGATGATATGCCCGAAACGTTTACTGGTTACGTCCTGTTGAAGCTTATACGCTCTATACAGTCCCGCAAGTGTATCAAGTATCACCATTGCGCAAACACCCGCTAAAAGCCATTTAATAGGAGTTATAAAAGCAATCAAGGCAATAAGTAAAGATTTGAATAGATAGGTCAAGTCAATTTTCATTTTCACCCCACTTTTTAATAGATGTTACATATACAGTCAACACAGTTGCAATACACACACAGTGAGTTATTGAACCAGTTCTTTTGATAATCCTTGAAATAAAGGTCTGATGTAAAGCTTGCTTTAATATCAGGTCTTATTCCAACCATAACAGGATTGATATAATCAGGAAAATGAATTCCATTCAATACCAGATAATCCTGTATTCTTTGTTCGTAAAATTCTGCCCTATCTTTTAAAATCTGCATCAAATACTTCATATCGGATATTGAACTTTGTTTTCCAGCTTCTGCATCCAGATTCAGTGTTCCTTTATTCTTGATTTGAATGTGAATGAATGGAAGAATGGCTTCTGCTGCTCTGTAAGCTAATGCAGGTTTAATTAATTGAACAATGGCTGTTTGATATTGGTCAAGTGTTTGTGCTGAATATGCAAGCTGTAAAGATTGATACATCTTTTCACCAATGATATTTTGAATGTGTGAATCCTGTGCAAATGCAATTTGCGCACCAATGAATTTTACATCAATGTTTTCAGCAATCGGTGTTGTTTGTTTCAAATATTCTTCGCCTATAAAAAGTATTAATGCCATTTGTCTAATTATTGTTTTTGTGTTTGTATGTTGAATACTTGGAAAGGTTCAAATTGCAATCCAACGTTTAAACCATTTATTTTTAAAATCCTGTTCAGGGTGTGTTCCAAAACTTTTCTATCTGAACTCAATACGGTCTTTTCAAATATGTGAAAGGCATCTTCATATTCATTGATGGCTGTTATACGTGCAATGGTTTGAATACCGAATAGAATTCCGCTTACTGCTCTGTGTCCCCTCACAATCTGTTCAACTATCTGTTCAGCTATTACCGTAAATTGTTTATCAATATTGTTTACCTGAATAGGTTCAACATCTGGTGCTAATTCCTTACCATCAGAAAAGAATATCATTGCTTTACCAGCGTTCTTTTGTGAACTGTATTCACGTTCAATATTTCTAACAACATCATTCCTTTGTTCAGGTGATTCAGGTTTCTTATAAAATTTGATTGAAAGACTTGGTGACATACCGTGTGATATGTTTGACAAATGGAATTTTGATATAGCAGCATCACTTGCAATCCAATTAAGTGCTGATGCATAAGTTGGTGTTCCATAATAGCGTCCATCCAGTGATGGATTTTTTACAAACAAAACTTGGTTCTGTGATTGCTGATTCATTATGTTGAACATTGGAATTACTGATGTTCCATAATAAGATGGTCTTGTCCAGTCTTTATTATATTCTATTTCCTGAACCTTTCCATTTTCATCTTCTGCACGAAGACGAACATTAACCATTGGTAAACGGTTAATCTTTATAATCTTGGTAAAATCTGTATTCCAACATACTTCAATTGCAAACTGTCCGAATATTTGATAATCCAGTTCAAGTTCTGTTGCTATTTGTTGCAGTGACTTTTCACAGCCATCAGCAAATGATTCAAACCTGTTTAGTTCAGCAGTTTGCATTGGTGTTAAACCCGAAAGCAAAGCATCATTATATTTTATCCCTTCACCAATAATCATCAGTGATTTTTGCAAGGTGATAGATGAATGTATAGGTGAACTATTATAAAGGTCTGCTAACTGTAACGGGAACAAATTGTTATAACCCCACCTGATTAAACCGTTGTATTCCTGATAAGATGATGTTGGTGGTATGTATTCGTTCTGAATGGCAAAGCTGAATGCTTCAACAGGATTTAAAACTGGTGTATCATCTGCAATCTTAACTTTTACTTCTTCAACTGGTTTCTGTTCTTTTCCAAAATTTATTCCAAATAATTTCATTGATAATCTTTCCTATATATATTGGTGTGTTACCAATAGATTGAATTGGTTGTATTCGTTCCACCACTTACAATGAACATTCCTGTTTCAAGTAACTGTGTGTATGATGAATCGGCAAAACCAGAATAAGAATATTGACCAGTGGTAAAATTGAAATCAATTTCTTCCAAGGTAAATTGATTGTATCTGAAATAAGCTGGTGAAGAATCAACCAGCGAAAAATTGAATTCGGTCTGTGTTAATTCATTAACTATCTTGAAATAGTAAGTCAATCCAGAAGCAGCCGATAAATCATAATCAACCAACCTTTCAGAAAGTGTTGCAATAAATGTGTTTGAATTTCCTTTAGTGATGTTTATCATTTTCTTTATGGATATATATTGACTTACTCAAAGATTTTGGATAAACCTTTGTTTGATTCTGTATTCTTTAAATTCTGGTGTATCAGTTATTCTATCAATTAACTGAATAATTAATTCTTCAAATGAAATGTTCGTTTTACTGCATATTCTTTCATCGAAATGACATTTTGTTTTCTTATCTAATTGCATAATAAAATAGCCATTATCCAAAAAAGATATTACCATATATTCATCAATAAAGCATTGTTTCCCTAATTCAGTTAATCTAAAAGTTAGGTTATACTTTTCTTCAACTCTCTTTATTATTTCATCCATTCTATTTTCTTAAAGTTTTTGTTCAGGTTGCTGTTTTGAATTATCCTTCAGTAATAAATGTTCATAGTCCCCAAAAACATAATTACCGTCTTCATAAATTCCATAATGCTTTGCTTTCATATAGTTGAATCTGAAAAGGTAGGAATTAGGCTTTATTATTGTTGATTGAAGTTTTTTGATTTTAATACCACCATTATTAATAAGCTTAATCATTGTTTCTTCTGGTGATAATTTGTGTAATGATTTCAATGCTTTATCAGTTTGCGCTTTTATTTCCCATTTTATTTTTTTGAAAAACTTATTATTACTCCTGTATTGATTTATAGTCTTCTTCATAATGTTTTCTAATAAATAGCCAATAAAAAAACCTTCCCAAAAATTTGAGAAGGTTTATAATTTATGAATCAATGTTTATTGATTAAGGTTGTATGATGGATGATATAACTGAACTGTCAACCTCTGGTGCAAGTTCTGGTTCTTCACCAGTAATTGTTAAAGTATAGTGATTTGCATCACCTTTCTTTGCGCCTGAACCGTTTTTGTTTGCAGTTAAATAAGCACCGTTTGCAAGACCAACAAACCAGTAAAGACCATTGTAATCTTCCACAATAACAGCCAACTTTGGTTGACCATCAGCAAGAACAAGAATCTTTGCGCGTTTTGCTGCTTCACGTCTTGGAATCATCAATGTTACAGTTTGTGTATAGAATGTTGTTCCATTCGGTAATGATATTGAACCATCTTCTTCAATAGATGCTGAATCTCTGTTGAATTGAAATTCTTGGAAATAAGCCCCAGCAGCTAATTGAACATCAGTTAAAGTTCCAACACCATTGGCAGTTGTTCCAGTAACGTTTTCAAAGTTTGTTATATAGATTGCACGAACACCACCTGTATTTGGATTGCATCCAATGGTAATTCCGCTAATTGATTGACAAGACATTTTGTTTATTTTTTATTTTGTTTTTTATTTTCAAAAAGTGCTGATGATTTACCAGCACTTTTTCTTTCCTTTTTATTCATCTAATTATTAAACAGAAGCTGTTAACCAAACTATTTCAGTGCTTACTTTATAGTCTACTGCGAATTTGAAACCTAATCTGATTCTAAGTGATGGAACACCTGAAACGTGTAATTGTGGGATGATAACAATGTTTGATTCATCTTCAATATCACCCATTAAATCGGTTAACAAAATCAAGTTCTTTTGTGATGCTGCAACAATGGTGTTTGGCAACATTCCTGATGCTTCAACTACTTCATATCCCAGGAAATTCATCTTCTGTTCACCAGCAAAGTTGAAACCTTGACCAGCACCAGTTGAAGCTTGGAATAANCTATATGCTCTCATTACATCAGCAGANACATAGAATTTTACATTCTCTTTATCTGGAAGTAAAGCTGTTGGTATTCTGTTATAAACAGCAGTTAATATTGCAAGAACATTAGTTGATGTTACAGCAGATGATGTTACCTTGATAGTGTTACTATCAGCACTGAACTTTGTAATTAAACCATCACAAAGATTAGCTGATGGAGCAGCAGCACCCCAAGACATAACTTCCAAATCATTAGAAACCTTCTTCATCAATTGATTGATGATGTAAGATTGAAATGCTGGTGCAGTTACTTCATCAGTATTGCTTCCTGATTTCATATATTCAGACAAGTAATCTTGTTCAAATGTTGATTTGAAGTATTCTTCATTTACCTTGAAAGGGCAAACAGAAAACGTCTTCTGTGCTAATACACCTTCGCCTGTTGGGTTCCAAGTTGTGTTTTCAGCCTGAACAATAGAACCTGCATTGTAAGAAGCTAATTTGATTTTGCTTTTTACGTTCGGAACTAATGTTAAATACTTTGATGTATTAAATCCAAGTAAAGCACTTGAATAAAAATCAACGGTGTCTTGACCATACCAAGCAGTGCTATCTGTAAGGGTGAAATTAAATTTCTTTAAATCTTTGTTCATTTTGTTTTATGTTTTTTTATTTCTTGTTTATATATATTACCAAGGATTATTTTGGCTGAACTGGTGTTCATTGCCTGAATAATTCCTTCTTATCTGTTTAGTGATTTGATTCTTTCTGCTACTGTTTGCGCGTATGTCAATTGCTTTTCTTTCACATTTGGTTTCTTGATTGCAGAAGGAACAGCACCAGCACTGAACTTTTCATCAGTAATAGTTTTATGTGTTGCTAAATCCGATTTCATTAATTGTTGTCCAGCCTGTAATGCAGCAATATCAGTTGCCATTTGTGCAATGGTTTGTTGTATCTGCAATATTTGTGCAGCCACTTCGCCATCCTCATCTTCATCTTCTTCTGCTTGCTCTGTTGCAGCATCTGCATCTGCTGGTGTGTCGGTTGCTTGTTCTGCTGGTGATTCACCTGCACTTGTATCAGCATCTGTTTCTGTTGCTGATGGTGCAGTTTGTGTTGAATCTGCTTCTGCATCAGCAGGTGTTGATGTAATTGCACTGATTTTTCCGTCTGTTACAGTGGCAACACTTCCATCACTAAAAGCGTAATCACCATCAGGTGCAGTTGTTTTTGTTCCATCAGCAGCAACAATTGATATTGTTCCACCAACAGCAAATTCATCTAATGAAACTGATGTTCCATCCTGTAAAGTGCCTACTAATTCAAAATTTAATTTCTTCATTGTATGATATGTATTTTCGTTATGTCTGATATATATTATTGGTTCCCTTTGCGTTTCAACCAAGCTTGAACAGGTGTTAACTTTGGTTTACTGAATGCCTCTGAATAATTCATTGCAAAGTTTCCTTCAACAGAAAATCCCTTTAGAATTCCCGTCTTGATGAAGTTTTGCCACGTGTTTAAATCATCCACTTTCACCACACCAAACCAGCCGCCCACAATAGCATCAAACCCGTATGATTTGCATTTATCAAATTCGGTGCTTTCAACCATCCAGTTTTCTTTCACAAATACATTATTCAATGCAAGTGCTGGATTGTGTTCTTTATTAAATTGGTTTTGAAGTCTTGACTTGTTGAATTTTTCAGCAATCAATTCAATGGTGGGTGCATCAAACGTTACAAAGTATTCAGTCCCGTTATCACATCTGTAAATGAGTTTATCAGGAACAAGCAGATAACCAGCAAGTAATTGTTTGTCTGGATTTCCAACTTCTTTGAACTGGAATTCCTGTTTGTTCTTTGCGCTGAATGCGAAGAAATCAATTTCCATTGCTGGTTGATTCACCAAGGCAACAGCAAACACACCACTTTCAGTATCATCTTTATCAATGGTTAGTTTGTAAACTGGTAGTTTCTTATTCATTATATGGTTTGTGTTTAACCATATATATTTCCAGCCTTTTAAAATGTTGTTCTATCCTGAATCACCTGCACTTTTTTCTGTGTTCTGGATATGTCGTATTCTGTTACATACACCCTTTGTGGTTTAGATTGTGCTTCTGGTGCTGAACTTGGTGCTTCTGGTGCTGGTGTATTATTTATCCTTGGTTGACCTTTAAACGCCACGCCACCACCAATTTGATTGATTGCTGAAAGCAGTGGTGCAAAAGCTTGTGTTGAACGTGCATTGATAACCGATTCACCATTGCTTAAACGTGCATTGATGGAATCACTGGTTCCCGTGCCGACACCCGATACTGAACCACCATCATTAAAAATACCACCTGTTGCAAAGGCTGGTGGTTGTGTATTGGCAATGGTTCCAATTTCAGCAGCACCCATTGCACCAGCAAGTGCNGCAAAGATGAGTGGCCCAGGAAATGGAATAGGTGTATCTAATGCATTCACAACAGCAAGTGCAGTTGACACAACAGCCTGTTCAAGCTGGAATGCCTTGTTTATCTGGAAAGCTTTCTTTTGTGCATCAAGCTTTTCTTGTGCAAGCTTATCATCCAGTATTTTCTTTTGTGCATCATATTGTTGTTGTGTTACCAGTCCTAACTGCAATCTTTGCGATAAAGCAGATTGTTCAGCATCATTTTCTTTCTGGTAAATGGCAATCCTTTTATCTGCTTCCTGTTGTGCTGATGCTGTTGCTGCTTTACCAAGTGCTGAAATGGTGTTTTGAACCCTGCTGATATACTGTTCAGCAATACCGATTTCTTTTTGCTGGTCTGCTGTAAAGAAGTGCAGCTTGTTATATTGCGCAATGGCTGCATTCAGTTCTTTCTGTTGTGCAGTCAATTCAGCCTGTTTGTTTCTTAATTCATCAGTCCTTTTTAATTTTTCTTCATCCGTTAACTTTGAATTATTGACAGCAACCAATTCACTTTCCAGATACTTCATTTCCTTCTGAAAACTTTCTTCACGTATTTGTGAAAGTGTGGTTTCAGTTGCACCACCTGCTTGTGCTGCTTTATATCTGGTATCTTCAATTTTTACTAATGTTTCATAACCAGTTTTTAATCTATCCAGTGCAGCAGCCTGTTTTTTCAGTTCAGCATCATTTACAAGTTTGGTTTGTTCTGCATTCAGTTTTTCACCTGCTTGTTGCATTTTGTTCAGCATATCAATTAATTCCTGATATGCTTTTTCCTGTTCTTTATACTTATCATTTATTTCAACCAGTGCAACAGCATTTCCTTTATGTGCATCTTTTTCTGCATTGATTTTGTCAATTACAAGTTTCTGATTTTCAAGTTTTCTTTCAATGTGTGCTTGTTCATTTTCATTATCCTTTATCGCTTGTGCATTTACTTCAAGTTCAGTTGCACCGTTCAACTTCATTATTTCCAGATAATGTGCATCTGTTGCAATAATGTTTTCAAGTGCTTTCTTCTGTTCTTCCAGTCCCTTTAATTCAGCTTCTTTTGAAAGCTTCTTTGCATCATCTTTATATTGTTGTGCGCGTTCAGCTTCTGCATTCTTAATATCATTGATTCCCTTAACTTGTGTCTTGTTGGCATCATCCAATATTTTCTGATTCTTTTCACCCGTTTCAACATTATCCTTTAACTGTTCATTTAACTTCTTCCATTTATCAATAACACTTCCAACAGTGGCATTTGTGGTAATTAATTCGGTTAACTTATCCGACCAAGATTCATCTTCATTTTGCTTGATTAATTGTTCGTTATACTTTATTCTTTCCTTGTTTAAATCAACATTCTTGGCAAGTTCTAAATCTTGTGCATTCAGTTTTTCAGCCTGTTCTTTAGCTAATTCTATTTCTTTGTTATACTGTTTTATTTTTGCAGCAGTTATGGCATCAATACCAGCTTTTTGAATTTCCAAAAGCTTCACATTTTCTTCCAACTGCACCAGTTCAGCTTCACCAGCCTTTTTTACTTTATTNATTTCATCGGTTAATTCGGTTAACCTTGTNGCATTCATTTTTTTNAATGCTTCTGTTGCATCTTCGCTTTTATTTACAAACGTGTAAATACCAACAGCAACAGCCGCAATTGCAGCAGCTATTAAAACATATGGGTTTGTGAGTAAGGAAGCGTTAAGACCTTTATTTTCTATTGCAGCAGCACGAAACGCAGTGGCTAATTCTTTAAAGCCCATCATCAGTTCAAGTGATGCAGCCGTTTTTCTTAAACCTTCATTCAGTTTTTCATTTTCACCAGCCAATAATGACATTGAAGCTGTTGCAGTGGCAAATGAACTGGTTAAAATTCTACCTACTTCNGTCACCTGTTTTAANCCAGCGTATTCTTGACGCATAGATTTAACCATTTCACGGTTCTTTCTTGATACTTCAAGAAGTTCATTAAAAGCTTCCGTTCCAATTGGCACTTCATCAAGTGCTGCACGAACATCTTTAATAGATTGTCTAACCTGTCCAAGGGTTTGTGCTGATTTCCCTGCTTCAATTATCAGTTCAACATTTACTGTTTCGTTTGCCATAATATATTCATCCTGTTTTGATGATATATATTGACCAGCTTAAACAGTGTTCCTACCTGCTGATATAAAGTTTACAATGGTGTGTGTTCCAAAACCTAAAATTCTGTCCCTGCCTGCTGATATAAAATTGATGGTGGTATATGGTGGAAATTCATCAGCAACAACATCCACACCACCAGTAATAAAATTGATGTTTTGAATAATTGAACCGTAAACGGTAATACCTGATGATGATAAATGAACAGCAGTGGTTCCATCAACAGCAATATTGCCCGAATCAGTGTTGTTTGTTATCAGGTTAATGTTGTTTGCATTTACTGCATTGCTGGTTGCACCTGTAATGTTATCACCAACAATGATTGAATTCACTAATTGTGTTGCTGATGAATTATCATTACCGATAACTAATATTCTTCCACTGTTACCAGCAATAATGTTTCTGTTTCCTGCAATAATTGCTGAACCTAAACCAGAAGTTAAATTATTGGCACTACCTGCAACAACGTTGTTCACTGCTGATGATGATACTGTGTTTATTTGTCCTGTTATCAGGTTGTTGTTTACTTGGTTTCCAGCTACTGCACCAATTACAGCATTCGTTGTTCCATCTGCATTCAATACTTTAACCGTGCCCAAATTCAGGTTAATAGATTGCTGTTTTACATCAATGTTTTGTGATGTTTGCCCGTAATTAATCAACCTTAAAAGTTCAACCTTGGTTAAGTTTTCTTCCAGTGGGTTATAATCAATTATTTTATTGATTATCCAGTATTGACCATCTAAAAAGATAATGTTCCTGAAAGATAGATTTACAATGTCGGCTGTATTCAGTTTAAAATATCCTGTAAACAGGGATGATGTTTTATCGGTAATATCATCAATGGATGTTTTCCAGAATTTATTGAACAGGTTTGAATTTGTAAGGTTGTTTCTGTTATAATAAAAGAATTCAGGAAAAGCAAAGTTCAAATCTTCTGTTGGTGTAAATGGATTGTCCAGATAACCAGCATATGGATAAGCATCAACATAAACAGGATTTAAAACTGATAACTGTGTTCCACCAGTTGTGGTTCCACCCGTAAAACCATCATAAATAACCCACTGTTCACAAGGCAACATTCCACCATAAAACAAAATTCTTGGTTTGCTTGATGTAACTGGTGAATAAGTGGATACCTTATCATAATTGTAAATGGTGCTGATTACTTTATCAGTTCCACCTTCATTAATCAATGGTGTGGGTGCAAATATCAATTCAATTTTATCCTGTGTTGTTGGACTGATAAAATCATTATCAATAAAGTATTCATATTGACCAAATACATCTGTAATAGTCTTGGTTTGGTAATCATTATTATAATAATCCGAATCTGATTTGTAGGTGAATAGAAAATTGGCTGCTGTAATTTCAGCCATTGTGAAATTTTCAGTTTCATTATCCCTATCCAGTTTATATGTCCAGTCAATTACATTACCGTTATAGAAATTTTCCCTTGGTTCCATTATTAAACACAACGGATTATCCTTGTCAAACTCAAAGTATAAGTTGAACATTTTACCGATAGATAAAAGATAATCTGATGCTAAATCAGTGCCTAAAAAGTTATTGAAGTTGATGGTTCCACCTTCATAAACATTGTTGCTTTGTAATTCAATATGAAAGTAACTTGGTGCAGTCTGTATCAATGCAAATGATGGTGCTGTTACNTGTGTAACAGTTGAATAATAAGCAATAGCGTTAAACCTGTAATTATGTGCAACNTTTACCTGTATAATATCCCCTGCTTCAAGTATCGGGTTTGGCACAATATCCACGTTCATCAAAGTATCTGTTGAACTCAAATATTTACCATTGGTATTCATTCCACCTGTATANACTCTGGTAACGTCCATTGAATCAATAATAAATTCAACACCTGCTCTGGTGCAGGTAATAAACACATTACAATCGGTATGCACCGCGTATGTAATAGCATTGGTTCCACCAATGGATTGTGCTGTATCGGTTATATAACCATCAAAATTTACGTTTGCTTCAATGTTATATTGTCCACCTACGGGAACAACATATTTAAACAAGATGGTGTTATAATTATTGCCGTTATCGTAATTACCACCAGTTGATTTATTGTCAAATTCAACAGTGTATTCAGGTGCAGTGTAAGACAGACCAACATTGTTATAAAGAACCAAGGGTGTTCCATCAGCACCCGATTGACTAACCAAACACTTTGCATTCGTCACATCAATATCTGGAATATACAATCCAGTTGCATCAGGTGTAACAATCAGTGATTTAAAATAGTCACTGTTTATAAAATCCGATTTGTAAGTGTAACCAGAACTGTTTTGAAAAACATAATCAAGCACCGTCTTTGCATATAAGGCTGGTTTAAAGAATTCAACACTGTTCAGCATCACACCAAAGTTTTCAAACTTCAATCCTGATGCATAATCAATATATGGGTAAACATAACCTTCACCTTTCTGAAATGGCTGTTCAATACCTTCTTTTACAATGAATGTTTCCCAGCTTCCAGTCACATTGTGTATGTTATACGTGTGTGAATAGGCTGAAAATGATATATCAGACAGCTTTAATTGACCTAAATTGGTAATCATATCAGCTATTTCACTGTATATGGTGCATTCGTATGAAATTTTTTTCTCAAAATCAATCTTGATGGAATCAACTTTCAAATAGCCTTTAAAAATTACAACACCTCCATCAGTCACCAGCACCGAAACTTTTTTATTCGGGTTATAATCTGATACATTGGTTATATCAAACAGGTTTCTGAAAGCAAGATTATTGTTTGATGTTCCAGCAATGGAAATGGTTTTACTGAATGATGCATTGCTTTGTAAAAAGTTTCTTACATCACCAATTTGGTAGGTCAACAAAACATTTATATCATCATTTACATCAAGGCTGTATTCACCATTTAATATTATTTCTAAAGTCATTTCAATTCTTAATTTTTCTGGTTGATTTTTCTGCTGCTTAACTGAACATTGATGGTATAAGCTTTCATTGTGCTTCTTTCATTCGGTTTAATAATCTGTGTGTCCATCACATTTACTGGATAAAGTGCTGTGTGTTGGTTTGGATTTCCCGTTTGTGGTTCATACAAATAAACCTGTGGTGATTCAAACACTTCTGCAATCCATTCAGATTGNGCCAAATTCAACCAGTCTGTGTTTAACTTGATGGTTCTGCTGCTTTTCACGTTAAAGTCTGTAAAACCCCTGTCTAAAGGCNAAAAACCGTAATGATTTGCATCCATTACTGATTCACGTTTCCTTTCAAACATTGTTCTGGTAACATTTACTGCTTCTTCATAATTTCCAGTCACTGGATAATAANNAAANGCACCCCACTTGTTCAACCATATCAGTTCAAANTATTTATGTGAGGTGCATTTACGGTTAAATATTAATCCTTCAGCTTTTAACCAGCCATTAAAAATATCATCCACCGTATCACCAGAATATAAATTCATTGCATACATTGTTGTTACTTCTTTTATAATATTTCCTGATGGTGGTGGTGTAATGGGTGCAAATTCTGAATGTGGTATTTGATTTAAATTCCAAGCACCCACACCAAATGAAATTCTCTTCCAATCTGTTGAAGTGCTGAATGATGCAGTGTATGAACTTAAATTGATAAAGTAATCACCAGTATGAACATTACTTCCTGAAAAGGTTTGAACAAACATATACTGAACAGGTTCAGAAGTTGATGGATTATATAAAATATCCACTGTTGCTATATCATTGGTTGAATAGAAATCATACTTGGATGCAAAAGCTAAATCCAGATAAGGAAATGTTGTTCTTTCTTTGTTGGTTAAAAATCTGGCTGATGGTGAACCATATGTAAAACCAGTTATAGTTGCAGCATAATCTTATAATCATAACGGTTGTTATTGTTCATTATGTAGTAAGTATCACCAGTTGTTATTCCAGTAAATACATAATTATTCATTCCGATTATTGAACCTCTTTGGCTCCCAGGCTCATCATTATAACCAGCAGCAATGTTTGTTGAAAATTCTGTTGCTGATACGATGGATGTTACTGGATAAGTTCCCNTAAATTGTGGGTTCCAGCCTTCACCAGTTGCAGCATCAATTCTGTTATCACTGAACATTGCTGGTGAAGATGCAATTGATAAATCACCAGANGTAGAAACNTAAATNGCTAAACCNGTTGTNGATTGTCCAGACCAGCGCAAAGAATAAACGTGAAANATATCAGACGTGTTCCAATGATATGCTGAATATCCTGTTGAATCGGTNTGGTTGTTTATATCNGCAACAATATCAGTAATGGTTTGACTGATGGAAGTATCAAATGGAATGCTGGTTGAAAGAATATTTTCAGTGCCTATCATTATTGAATCAACACTTCCANCAGTGCCTGAATTAAACTTGAATTTTCCTGTTGCTACCGTGTCCATCTGAATGAATACTTCATCACCCACATTCAGGTTGTGCGGGTTTGTGGTAATGATGGATAATACACCATTGCTGTATGCTAAATCATAAAATTCAGCACCTTCTGTNATGTGTCCAGTGATAATGTTANGAACACTTACAAACGGTAAATCAGTTATCAGGTTTGCACCCGTAACATTTAATACTTTGGCGTATGTGTTGTATTGTGGATTGATGGAAGTGTTATCCAGTGTAATGTAAATTCTATCACCAGTATTAATGGTTGGTTCACTAATCAGATTCAGTTGCACAAAACCAGCATAATCTGTAACACTGCTGAATGATATAATTCTTGAAAACTGTTCACCATTGATGGTGTAAATACTTTTAATGGAATCTGGATTATCAGCAACACCAACACAATTGTAATTGAAATTATGAAGCAGGTAATTTTCAGCCGTCTTTTGCGGGTTCACCTGCATTATTCCATTTAAAGGATATGATTTTAAAGTGGCAACATCATTTCCATTGATATAAACATCAGTAAGCACCGAATAATTTTGTCTTCCGCTATTGGCAGAAGTAAGCAATGATGTTTGGTCTGCATAAACACTTACAACTGGAACTGAATATCCTGAATAAGGTAAAAATGTGATGGATGGATTTGCCATTGATGATAAATTTCTTTACCATCTATATTATTTGGTGCAGCTTGTTTTTATATCGGTTTAATTACCTTCTGAAACAATCACTTGTTTTGGAAAATCATTAAAAGCTTGCTTCACATCAATCTGAACCTGTTGTCCATATACCACCATCAGCGCAATAATAAAATCCTGTTTCAAATTATTGATAGGCTGCATTATAAACGGCTGGGGTTTTATACCAAACTTGTAAATGTTCTGTATTATCGGAAAAACTGCTTTTTCTGGTATGCCTTTAATATTACACCATTGTTGAATCTTGCTTACTGGAACGTATGAACCAGCCCTTCTTCCTTCTTCAACAAACTTTCCATAATCATTAGATAAAAACTGAACCAGAATTCTTTCTGCTTCAACTTGTGAGGTAAAAGAAATACTATCCAGTAATTCACCAGTGGCAATTTTACCGTTTGTTTCCAGTTCATACTTCATTTGGTCAATCATCAGTGTTCCAAACTTGTTTATTACCTCATTAAGTGCGTTTAAATCCATTTTTTCAGCCTGTTTACATATTTATATTACGCATCAACATCTGGTTTGTATAACTGCTTGTAATGCTTTTTTCATAAGCCAATTTATTCAGGCATAAAATCAATGGTAAACTGGTTACAGCATCATAATNTAAAACATTGCCCTGGGCCAGCGTATCAACTATACCAAACCAAAGGAAATCAGTTTGTGTTTTTGCTTCCTGTTCATTCTTTACACTTNCAAGTGTCCTTCTTGTTCCAGTTGNAGTTTCATCTGGTTCAGATATTGTTCCAGCTTCTGGAACATTGAACAATCCGCTGAATCTGATGGTATATAATTCAGTGCGAATAGATAAAAGAAAAAAAAAGCAGCCAAGGCAGTTTCAATATCCATCTNTTCAAAAAATATTTCGGCTGTTTCATCACAAACGGCTGGATTGTAGGTTNATTNACCTTCCTTGGTATACAATACCGAAAGAATACGNTGCATATTGTTGATGCAATCCTTGTTGAATGTGTCCAAATCTATCCATTCGCCTAATGTAAAGGCTGTTAAATCATCTTTCAGCANGTATTTTTGACCATTANAAACCACTTCTTTTTTTANGTCTGTTTGTGCTGGTTCATTCGCCAAAAATTTTAATTCATTTTTCAATGATTCAAATTCAGTAAATGGAATGTTTTCAACTTCATTTGCCGTTATACCTTTTACAATGGCAATTTGATTGATGAACAATTCAATTCCATCTTCATCTTCTTTCAGGTTATACAATTCAATGTATTGCTTTATACTAATGTCTTTCCAAGTCTTCATACAAATCTATATTCTTAAACAATGCTTGTGATGATACCGTTCAATACATTGATGGTATTGCTTCCAACAGTGTATGCACCAGTGGCACCGCTTATAAATACTGAACCGTTGTTTACTTTAATGGTGTTATTTACCATTAGGTTTGGAACAAGCACTGTATCATCAGTTGAGTTTAAATTCATATGGTAACCACCGAGAATTACACTTCTGGTTGATGCAGACATTGTATTTGATATACCACCTATGATTGCTGATGCACCATTTGCACAAATCATTTTATTACTGTTCCCTCCAATAATTGTTGATAGGTTAGAATTCCCGCAAATTTTATTTCCACCACCACCAATAATAGATGCATTAACTGATACATCAATGATGTTTGAACTACCTGCTATTATAGCAGATACATTTGCTCCATTTTGAATTGAATTATACATACCTCCATCTATTGATGAATATGCTGAATTGGTCATTTGGTTTAAATAACCAGCAGATATAATACTCATATTACTGTTTGATAGACAGTTCTTTTTACCAACAATTAATGCTGCATCATAAGAATTTGATACGTTATTTTGTTGACCACCAACAATTGCACTTTGATATGCTGTTATTGCTGAATTTTGCATTCCACCGCCAATAAATGAATTATAGGAATAATGAGTAATACCATTTCCACCACCACCAATAATTGCAGCCAAATTTGAACTTCTGGTTACTGAACTGTTTTCACTTGCAAAAATACCAGAACCATATCCCACTGAAATAAAATTTCTGTCACCTCCAATTATTGTAACTGAATCTCCACAGCTAATTAAATTACCTGAACCNCCCAAAATTGATGAATACCAAGTTCTGTTATCAAGCTTATTTAAAACACCACCATTAATAGATGATGCTAATGAACAGTTATCAATTGTATTGCACATACCACCATTGATAGTTGAATGTTGTGTGCTATTTTGAATGTAATGCTGAATACCACCAATGATTGCACTTGATTCAGCATTATTAATTGTGTTTAAGTGACCACCATTGATGGTTGAATGACAGCTTGAATTAGTAATGATATTATTGAACCCACCAACAACAGTTGAATCACAAGTTGAATTTTGAATTATGTTATGAGCACCAGCAATAATAGATGAATAAGGTGCATTATAAACACCATTCATTCTTCCTGTAAATATTCCAGAATATGTTGAAGAATTTAGAA
>JGI24890J29729_1000424_pt1 | contig 27356 bp, 34 predicted proteins | sample FreactcultureFD7_FD_29729 | JGI IMG/M metagenome (IMG submission 29729)
CTATCACTAACCGGTATTAGCTTACCTACATTAACAATTGGCACAGGGTTAACAGGCACTAGCTACAACGGTTCAGGTGCAGTTACTATTGCTGCTGCACAGGACATTGCAACTACAGCTAGTCCAACATTCGCCACTGTAAACATTCCAAGCATAACTAAAACAGGAACCAGCGGCAGTGGTGATATGGGCGGGTCAGCTACTAGATTTGGCACAATATGGGCTACAGTATTTGATGGTACTGCTACTAACGCAAAATACGCCGACTTAGCAGAAAAATATCTAGCTGATGCTGAATATTCTCCAGGTACAGTAGTAGAGATTGGTGGTACACATGAAGTTACGGAATGTAGTCAAGATTTAAGTGATGACGTGTTTGGTGTGATAAGTACTAAGCCAGCATACTTAATGAATAGTGCATTAGAAGGTGACTACGTTGCAACTGTAGCACTTCAAGGACGTACTCCAGTTCGAGTAGTTGGTATAATTAAGAAGGGCGATAGACTAGTATCAGCAGGCGGCGGGCTTGCCCGTGCAGCATCTAAGAGCGAAATTACATCATTTAACGTAATTGGTCGTTCACTTGAAGATAAAACTGTAGACGGTTATGGTCTGGTAGAAGCTATCGTTAGCATTCGTAGTTAATCAATTAAGAGGAAAGTCAAATGGCAACACCGGGCGCAATCATATATGGTGCAGACTACAACGCAGTACAAATTAAAGTAGTTGAGGTATTGGGATCTGGAACACCATACGGTCCAGGTACAGGCAGTCCAAACTATGGATATAATCAAACCGTTACATCAACTACTGTAGCAGTTGGTGCGGTTATTACTAAAACGCAGTTTCAAGTATTAGCAGATGATATCAATAAGTGTTACGTACATCAAACCGGCGCAAGTTTTACAGGATATGCCGCAAGTACAGATTCTCAACCATTTGAAATTACCGGTAATGTGGTATATGCCGCTAACTTAAATTTATTAGATACAACAATCAACACCTGTATCACAAATCAACTTGTAGCAGCAGCTACTCAATTAGCGTCGGTTGCAACAACATATTGGAGAACAACCAACTGGGGCGGTGTAGTTGCTCCTGCGGCAATAGCACAAACAAATACTATTACTTTTGCTAGTACTGCCGCAGCACAATATTGGTTTAATCAAGGCGGCAAAATAGTATTTCAAGGTACTTATCGCGGAACTCCGCCTACAACACAAGATACTGCATGGAAAAATGAAGTTACTGCATTTACCTATACCATCGATGTTACATCTTATGCTGGCCTTACTACCACTCCTACTAATAAGTACACTGGTGCTGGTGCGGCCCCTTATGGATCAAATGCATTAACATTAGCAGTAAGTTTATCAGGTGCTGTGATCACATGTACAGTTACCTATAATGATGCTCACGCTGCATTAGGAGCAGGTCCGGATACTGTTACTGGAAGCGCCACCATAGGCGTTGGTTTTAGTATTACCAATTACACTGCAACCGGTGCATTTACCGGAACAGCACCAACACTTGCTGTAACTGCTGGTAGTACAATCGTATAATCACTTGCAATCCCTGGCAATTTAGTATATAATAACTATATAATAAACCTAGGGATTTTTTATGGACGACAGATTAGAAAAAGCATTAGAATTTGCTAACTATCAACGCACCTTACACTTGGAAAAAAAGCGCATTCAATCAAAATTGCGCCAAGAATTAGAACTAGTATATAATGGTGGTAGATTTTTAGTTGATCGTAATTTTATTGTTTTCATGCACTTATTCAATCCAGACGAAGATGGTAGTATAACCATTTTAGATGAAAATCTAACTCCAATAATTATCAGCAATCTTGAAGAATTCCAAAAAGAAGCAAACAACACTTATCACCGTGCTGTTAATCGGTATAGAGTTGATTTTGAAGAATTAAAAAAGAAAAGAACAGTAAAGGCCATTGTTAATCTATGACACGTGGATGTTTAATGTACGCACACGATGGTGATATAGATTATGGTAGCCAAGCAGTGTTGGCAGCAAAATTGGCTATTAAAAATTTAAAAATACCAGTTAGCCTAATCACTGATAAAAATACCTTAGACAATCTTAAAAGTAAATTTGATCTGTTACCGTTTGACCATATTATACAAGTTGAGCGACCAAATAATAATAATCGACGATCATTGGACGGTAAATCTGTTCAGTTTATTAATACCAATAGAGCATCAGCCTGGGATCTTACTCCGTATAAAAGAACATTACTAATAGATACTGATTTTTTAATATTCAGCGATATATTGAACAATTATTGGAACACTCAATTTGATTTCTTAATTACTCCTGGTATGCATGAGTTATTAGAAAACAAAAATTTAAACGATTATCAACTTAATCCCTATACCATCGATATGCTATGGGCTACTAATATACTGTTTAGTAAAACATCAGAAACTAAAATATTATTTGAGCTTGTTGAGCATATTAGATCTAACTATCATTATTATGCAGGGATATACCAGTTTAATCCTTACCAATTTAGAAATGATCATGCATTTAGTGTTGCCTGCCATATTATGGGATCACACGGATTAGAGCAGTGGCATGGAAAGTTACCTATTCCGCTATTATTTAAAGATACTGATTTGATAGTTGATGTAAAACCAACTGGACAAATAACTTTTTTAATAGATAATCTAGCCAGCTGTTATGTTGCCAGATCCATAGATCAAGACATACATATTATGAACAAAAATTCACTATTAGACAACCTAGATCAACTTTTGGAGTTAGCCAATGACTAAGGGATATCTGTTATTTGCACAAGACTCCAATGAAGTCAACTATAGTAAACTTGCTACAGCATGCGCTTTATCAATTAAATTAACTCAGACTGTAGAATTTAATAATGTATCAGTGGTTACAAACAATATTGGTTATTTTGACGCAGACTTATTTGATCACATAATTCCTAGCGGTGCATTATCTGGCATGGATGCTAGGTCAAGAGCATACGATCTATCCCCGTACGATCAGACAGTATTATTAGACAGTGATATGCTATTCCTTAAACCAATGGATTATGTTTGGGAACGCATGTCTGCGTTAGATTTATTTGTTGCATCTGCTCCACAAACTCACAGAGGACAACTATTCCATTATGGATTTTATCGTAAGATATTTGCAGATAATCAATGGCCAGATGTGTATAGTGCATGGACTTATTTTAAAAAATCTGATACTGCTGAGGAATTCTTCAATACAGTTAAAATGTTAACTGACCACGCAGGTGAATTTATTAGCCTAGGATTAACTAACACAGGATTAGAAACATTACCTACAGATGAAGCGTTTGCGTTAGCATTAATAATTTTAGAACTTGAAAACCAAGCAGTATTTCCTAATTGGGGATTTCCTCGGATAACCCATATGAAGCCTGCGGTACAAGGATGGAAAGAAAATGTTGCAGACTGGCACGAAAAATTAAGATTTACCATTGATAGCAAAGGACAGGTTAAACTAGGAGTATGGGAGCAGGCAGAGTTATTACACTATGTTAAGAAAGAATTAATAACTGATGAAGTTATACAGACATTACGGGCCGCTATATGACACAGCCTTATTATATGTTGTACAATGAAAATACCTTAGAGATACAGGCCTTAAATGTAGACTCTACTCAGGTACCTGCAGGATCAGCACTCTGTAAAATAACAGAGAAAGATTTAATAGATTTTCATTCAGACAAGAAACAACACCATCTATTTTTAGTAGTAGTTGGTGAAGATGGATTTGCAAAATTTAAACATCGATATCTGTACGCTATCAATCAAAGATTTGATGAGCGAGCAGTCATTGCCACTGATATCATACAAGATTTGGATTATAGAAAAATATTCTTTGACTACCTTAATATCAAATATTCTGTAACAGTTGATACTATCACACTAACGTTTGATGTTGACAGGCTAGAAGAAAATTATAGAGGAACATATATTGACACTATCGATAAAAATAAAGGTAATTGTAAAATCTTTGTCACTGAGTATGGTAATATGTCTGCATTGATAACTTCGTTTGAAATGGATATATACCAGCTAACAAGATCAAAAACAATTGAAATACCATTGGTTATTAATAAACGTATAAGTCTGTGGGGGATGAAACTATGATAAATTTATTTCAACGAATTAAAATGTATTTTGCCTATAAGAAACGATTAAAACAGCTACGAGAAAAAGATCCGTTTATCTACAAATGAGCATACTAGGGATATCAGCCGGCTTTCATGATGCGGCCGTAACAGTAGTTGATGAGGGTAAGATTTTATTTGCCGGACATAGCGAACGCTACAGTAAGATTAAGCACGATTCAACCCTACATCACGGACTGATAGAGGATGCTCTTAAGTACGGCCCTATAGATAGCATTGCCTATTATGAGCGTCCGTGGCTTAAAAAAACAAGACAGTTATATGCTGGCCAGTATAGCGAGTTATCTACACCGTGGACCGTGGCTGGAATATTAAAAGAACAACTGCCTGGATTCAACTTACATAAGTTACCTATTAAATCGTATAACCATCACTTGAGTCATGCGGCTGCAGGTTTCCAAACAAGCTCGTTTGACTATGCCACTGTGGTAGTGATTGATGCTATAGGCGAATGGGATACTATTAGTATTTGGTCAGCTGAATATGTTAATGGAAAAGCAAAGTATAAACGAGTTTGGCGCCAGACATATCCACATAGTATTGGACTTATGTATAGTGCATTTACACAAAGCGTAGGGCTCAAACCATTAGATGAAGAATATATTTTAATGGGTATGGCTGCCTGGGGTAAACAACAAACATGGTATCAAGCAGATCAACTTAAGGCTAGCCTAATAGAAGATGAAGCGGCAATGATCTTTAAACATAACCTACACATAGGACTACCGAGTAAGATTATAAGCAGTTGGAGTGATGAAGATACTGCCCGAGCTGCACAGGAACTAACAGAAGATTTAATTGCTAGCATAATGAGTAAAGCATGGGATCTTGCACCTAGCCCTAATCTAGTGTATGCAGGCGGTGTAGCACTTAATTGTACAGCGAATAGAATACTAGGAGAATATTTTGATAACATTTGGATTATGCCTAATCCTGGTGATGCTGGCAGTAGCCTTGGCGCGGCAGCTTTGGCTTATGGCAGAAGATTGGTTTGGGATAATGCTTTTTTGGGTCACAATATTAGTGGTCCTTACCCTACTAAAGATATCATTTCCGAATTGGTTACTAACAAAATTGTTGGGGTAGCTAACGGTAGAGCAGAATTTGGCCCTAGAGCTCTAGGCAATCGTAGTTTATTAGCGGACCCTAGAGGTCCAGAGATTAAGGATAAAGTAAATGAAATCAAACGTAGACAAAAATTCAGACCTTTCGCACCTGTCGTACTTGAAGAGCTTGCTGATCAATATTTTGACATGCCTAGGGGTTGGCGCAATAGCCCTTATATGCAAGTTGTCGCTCGTTGTAAGTTTCCTGATCAGTTTCCTGCTATTGTGCATATTGATGGTACCAGTAGAGTACAAACGGTCGCAGACGATGGCTCGGGAATCAGACGACTCTTAGAGCAGTGGTTTATTTGGACAGACTGTCCTATGCTATTAAATACTAGTCTTAACGTTAGAGGCGAGCCTATGGTTAATGACCGCAAAGACGCTGACCGTTTTGAAAAACTATATAGAGTTAAGGTAGTATCGTGAAACTAAACATAGCAGAACTAGACTGTATATTCATCAGCTACGATGAGCCCAACGCTGAAAGTAACTGGGCAGATCTACTGAACAAGTGTATGTGGGCCAAACGTGTTGATGGAGTTAAAGGTAGTGATGCTTGCCATAAGGCCGCAGCAGCGTTGAGTGATACCGAATGGTTCATTACAGTTGATGCAGATAATATAGTTGATACAAAATTCTTTGATCAAACTATTGACGTTCCGACAAATATCAAAGCATTTAGTTGGCCGGGTATTAACATATTAAATGGACTAAGATACGGTAACGGTAGTCTTAAGGTATGGCATAAAGAATTTGTATTAAACATGCAGTCTCATGAAATTGCAGATAAAGAAAAAGGCCTGGTAGATTTTTGTTGGGAACAACAATATCGACCGTTGATAGACAGCTACAGTGTAACATATCCAAACTCTAGTCCTTATCAGGCTTGGCGGGCAGGCTTTCGAGAAGGTGTTAAGATGAGCCTGGTTGATGGCATCCGACTAAAAGAACCAAGACCAGACAAACTTCACTGGCACAACCTACATAGATTAAAAGTATGGTGTAGTGTCGGTGCTCATGTGGATAATGGGTTGTGGGCTATATTAGGTGCTCGTCACGGATGCTATAAGATAAATTGCACAGACTGGGACTATACAGAGGTGCGTGATTTTGATAAATTAGCTGAGATATTTAAAGAAGTTGGTACTCAGGATATTATGAATAGCATTAACTACTACGGTGATGAGCTAATGAAAATTTATAAATTAGATATTAATTGCTTAGATGCTAAAACAAGTAGATATGTTGTTGAGCTGATTAAAGATCAGTTTGATCAAGCGGCAGAACAAGTTAGATGGACACTGACACGACGTGATATTTGATATTACATTCATAAGTTACAACGAACCCAATGCTGATGCAAATTGGTTACGCCTTAAAGAACGATTTCCTATAGCACGCAGGGTACACGGAGTTAAAGGTATACATCAGGCGCATATAGCCGCGGCTAATCGTTGTCGCACTAAAATGTTTTGGGTAGTTGATGGTGACAGTACGGTATTAGATTCATTTACCTTTGCTGACCCTGTGGGTCTATGGAAGCCAGAAGAGTCAGTATACGTATACCAATCACAGAATCCTATCAACGGACTAACCTATGGGTACGGTGGTATAAAGTTATTGCCTAGAGATAAAACCATCTCAATGGATATTTCAACGGTTGACATGACTACTAGCATAGGTAATTACTTTACCGCAGTTGAACAGGTAGCTAGTGTAACAAACTTCAACACAGATGCATATACTACATGGCGATCAGCATTCCGTGAAGCAGCAAAGTTGAGCAGTCAGATCATACGTAATCAAATTTCAGAAGAAACACAGACCAGACTTAACACATGGAAAACTATAGGTATAGATAAACCCTACGGTGAATACGCACTACTAGGTGCACAACAAGGACAGGCATGGGCAGAGTCTACTAGTGATTTAACTTTAATCAACGACTTTACATGGCTAAAAGAATATTTTGATAAACAAACTTAAAATTAAAAGAGTAATACCAATTGCTAATGCAGTTAGTCCTACATTCTGTATGGCTAAATGGTATCAAACTAACATATACCTACAACTGGGGCAGACGCATAGTTGTTATCACCCAGCACCGCATACGATCCCAGTAGCAGAACTAAGCCAGCCCAGCGCACTGCATAATACACTACAAAAGAAACAAGAACGCCAACTAATGATCAACGGTGAACGTCCAGATGGCTGTCAGTATTGTTGGAATATAGAAGATCTAGGACATACCAGCGAACGTGTAGAACGTAATGCTAGACTATACACCAAAGCAAGATTGTTAGAAGTCACACAAGACCCAATGGCTAATGTTAATCCTGATTACCTTGAGATATCATTTGGTAATGAGTGTAATTTTAAATGCGGATACTGCCATCCAAAGTACAGTACAGCCTACTATAAAGAAATTGTGGACTACGGTCCCTACACCATGGTCAAAAACCATCGTAACGATCTAGACTTCACTGTATATGAAGAAGAAACTAACCCTTACGTGGCTGCTTGGTGGGTTTGGTGGCCCGAAGCCAGTAAGACATTAAATGTACTACGTGTCACCGGCGGTGAACCGTTACTTCAACAGTCAACTTGGCGCTTACTAGAAGACCTATATGTTAACCCTAAACCCAATTTAGAATTGAACATTAACAGTAACCTAGGAGTTAAACCTATTCTAATAGACAGACTATGTGATCATGTTAATCGTTTACTCAAAGATAGTAAGATTAAGAGTTTTAAACTGTATACCAGTATGGACACATGGGGTGCATCTGCAGAGTATATACGTACAGGACTAGATCTCGCAGTGTGGGAACAGAACTTGGATACATATCTAACCAAAACTAACACAGCCGTTGACCTAATGGTTACCTATACCGCACTGTCTGCACCAACGTATACTAACCTATTAATGAAGATACTTGATTGGCGCGAAAAGTATAATGGTTTTAGACAATCTGAATGGCAACGTATTAGGTTTGATGTTGCCTATCTAGTACAACCGTTACAGTATGATATTAACATACTGCCTAAAGATATCAGTGTACGCTATGCATATCAGGCCCTGACGTTTATGGAGGATTGGCAAAGTACCCTACATAGAACAGGATTCTCTTCAGCAGAAGTTGCTAAGTTTAACGGAATACTAGACTATATTAAATCTACTGTGTATACAGATGAGAAGTTACTAGAAGGTCAGAGAGATTTCTATCAGTGGTTTAAAGAGCATGATCGCAGACGTAGTACAGATTTTATAAAAACCTTTCCAGAGTTAGCTAAATTTTATCAAGGACTACCACGTGTATAATTTTGCCAAAGTAAAAGTTAAATTGGGGGACAAACTTATTGTGGGGTTAGGGGATAGCTTTACACAGGGAGTAGGCGCATACTCAGATGAAACCTATGCTAAACATCATGGTAAGATAGATGTACACACATCGGACCGCAAACTGATAAAAGAACAATATCAGGGCAGTTGGGTTAAACAACTATGCGACAATCATATGCCTGATTGGCTACCGGTTAATCTAGGACACGCTGGCACAGGCAATCGCAGTGCTATTAAAGAATTATATTTAAATCCATCAATTGAATTAGCCAAAGCCAGCGAGGTTATTGTAATCTATATGCTTAGTGGCTTAGAACGTTTTGATTTTGCACTCAGAACACAAAGTGAAGAACACCATTTCTATAGTATGTGGCCAAATCCACAAGACCCAGGAAGTACTAATAAGAAGTTATGGGAATGTTATGCTGATCAGATATATTCAGAACAGTTTATTGCTACAGAATTATTAATCAATCTACTAGACATACAAAACTATTGTCGTGCTAATAACTATAAACTAATAGTAACCAGCGCATTTGATATGCGTACAACTAAAGATTGGATGACCCAGGTATATCCTCGCTATATGCCTTTTGTTAAAAGCTATCACGATCGCGTAATAGAACAGTTTGATTGGTCTCAGATGTTTTATCCGCAGGGGTATACAACTATTATAGAGTTATTAAGTGTGTTAGAAGGTCAGGGTTGCGAAATAGCCAAAGGTAGATGGTTTCCTTACTACACATCAATGTCCAGTCCGGGTACATATATCACTAACTGTGCGCATCCTACACGTCAGGGTAATAAAGTAGTAGCAGAAGAATTATATAATGCCATTGTTGAACGAGGGTATCAATGAGATTTGTATTTGAAGAAGATGAAAGCAATTTTATTAAATGCGAAGATGTTAATACATCTGGTATTAAACGTTTTCCGCCAAGCCCGTTAGTATCACGCTTGCCGTGGCACTATAAATCTAAACTACGTTTTTGGCCAAGGAAATATATCATTGCTTCAGGAGTAGCACATCATCCTAACAATTGGGCAGGTTTGGATAAAGAAAGTTTCTTTGGTCTGTTAAACTACAGATACCTAACTGATTTAAAACATAGTAGAGCTATGTTGCTACTGGATCAAAGTCACGAAGGATACCAAACACAATGGTTGTGGGAATATTTCCACAAACAATGCAGAGACTATCAAATTAACCCACAGTTAATAATCTATGTAACTGGCAATCTATTAGCAGAAGAACAATATCTATCCTGGGCTGATGCTAACAACATTATAGATAGGATTAACGTTATATCATATGCGCACTTTGAGGTTGATATAGATCAGTTGGCTACTAAATCGAGCTTACCTACAGAGTTTAGTCTAGACTACAAGACAAATCATTTAGAATCAATTAAATTATTTAATTGTCTTAACAAACGCAACCGCCCGCATAGATTTTGGTTTTATACCAGATTAATAGAGCACAACCTAGTTGATCAAGGATTAATTAGTATAAACAAATTTGATACACATCATATGTATGTTGAAGGTCAACTCCCCGCTGCTGATCTAATAGAACAAGCCAATAGACGCTTACCATCAACTATATACGGAACATCTAATACAGAACAACCTGATAGTTATTATATTAACAGAATTAGAGATGACGTTTGTGCGGATAGTTGGGTATCAGTGGTGTCAGAATCATCATTTAGTGATATGGATAATGAGATATTCGTCAGTGAAAAGACATTTAAACCTATTGCATGTATGCATCCATTTATTATCTTAGGTAATCGAGGCAGTTTAGCTAAACTGCGAGAGATGGGATATAAAACATTTGACGGATGGATAGATGAAACTTATGACCAATTGCCTACCTTTGAACGAATGGAAGCAATAGTAACAGCCCTTAAGAAAATCAGTGAGATTAAGGATAAACTAGTATGGTATAAATCCATGCAGCATATATTAGAACATAACAGAAAACAATTATCCATTAATGCCAGATTAGATAATTCTGCAATTGTTAAATTAAGGAGTATTGGATAATGAATATAGACACAGAACACCTACACCATTGGATGCAGGCCATCCGACAAAGTAAAGACCCGCAACGAGTCTTAGATGCGTTTTGGGCTGGACAGATTAAAAGCAAAGAATGGTTAATAGAAAATCTACGCCCTCACGTTACTAAAGAAGTAACTATAGACATACACGGCGGTTGGGTTGGTGTACTAGCTAGTATGTTGTTTCAGAGTGGGTTACCAATAGGCAAAATTCGTAGTGTTGATATAGATCATGATGTTCAAGACACTGCAAATACCATGAACAAAGGTGAAGAAATTGATGGCAAATTCACTGCTCTGCTGGCAAATATGTGTGATATACAGGCCAATTATGACGTAATTATCAACACCAGTTGCGAACATGTATCACAACCCCAATATGATCAATGGTTGGCTAATAGAATGCCAAATGCGCTGTTAGTCTTACAAAGCAACAACTATCAAATTGAAGAGCATGTGCGCATAGCACAGAGTTTAGATGAATTTAAGCAACAGAGTAATATCGATGTTGTATGGCAGGGCGAATTAGAATTGCCGTTGTATACTCGTTATATGTTAATTGGTAAAATTAAAGGCTAACAATGATAGGAGCCGGTGACCCTTTAATAAAGGTAACTAATTTGTTTTTATAACTAAACTCAGCTTTGGTAAAGATAGATTTATTAAAACTGTACCCAATCATTGTAATTGGGAAATAAAGTAGGTTAGATTCTATACGATATGCCTTAATGTCGTCATTCCATAGAGTGATTGCTATATCGTAGTCTTTTACATTTTCCATTTTGCTTCAGCCTGAGAATAAAGATTTGTTGTATCTAAATGTGAAAATATTCTATTTAAAACAACTTTAAAGTTGTCTAACATTAATACAATAAACTGGTCATACGTAAGTATAAATTTTAGTGGACCAAAAAAGTAAACTCTATCATTACAAACGTATCGATGATCTGGAAAAATCATCGTTTCGGGAAACATGCTATTAGAATCTTTAAGGATTTTAATAATCCATGCTACCTGATCAATATATTCAGTTACGTAAGGTTCGTCGATTGTTTCGTATTCTGAAAAATATTTTACTGCAAACGGCACACCCAAACTTGGCATAGAATAAGATATTTGTTCATAGTTTTGGCTAGTTTCTACCTCAACAGGTTTGGCAAACGAAAACGATTGCTGTTGACTTTCGGTGAATAATAAACTTAACACAGCAAAATCATTATATGGACTATCAAGGTTGTCGGACTCACTCAATGATTGTTTAGTGTCGTTGTTGAAATAATAAGCATAATTATGACTGATTACATAAAATCCCAAGTCGTCGTTAACCCAAAACGTATTGTCTTCTTCCTCGAGTTGAGGCACGACCGGCATAAAGTTATAGGCAGCATGCATTGATTTGGCTGACCAAGATTGTAATTTAGATTTTAAGATTTGGTTCATATTAATATTTATCCATACCACTGAACTAAAACTTCAATTAACCTTGTATTTGATCTATAGGGCGAGAAAACTTAGCACTAGTCTGCCCGCATGATCTTGCACAGGTGATTAGTTTGTTGTTAGTCCAATAATCTTCCCATACAGTCTGATAAGCATCTGAATTAATAATCTCTTTAATAGAACTAGTAACTGTGTTAATATTTCCTAGTTTTTCTACTAATTCGTTATTTTGCCTTAGCATTTCTGTTCGAACTTCATATGCGTGATCTGGATCTATGTAGGTATATGGTACGCCACCTAGCCAACAGCAGGGATATAGATCCCCAAATGCGTCTATGTAGACTTCTTTTGTCTTTAACGAGTGACAATCGATTACAGTGTCTTTTAGTAGCTCTTTGTAGGAATCAACAATTTTTCTATCAATGAATTTTATAGGAGTGTCAGTGGCCGGCTCAAGATTATACAGATGATTGCCTTGCTTGTCAACTACGCTAAATTTTGGATCTAACATAAATCTAGAACTGTTTTTTAACGTAAACTTTTTAAAACCTAGTTTATCCGCTAATGCTCGTGCTTCGTCAACCTGGTGCTCATTATGTTTAAATCTTATAAAAACCCATTCGGCAATACCGCCTGCATTGATAAATGTCTGCGCATTACGTAAAACAGTATCAAATTGTGTACCAACTCTATACAAGTGATGCGTATCAGCTAGTCCATCTAGGGCAAAAACTACACTATGATTAGTAGGCATCGCCTGCGCTAGCGATTGCCACCATTTAGAATTACGTGCGCCACCGTTGGTGTGTATGCTAACTCCTAGGACAGGGTTAATATCTCTTGAATACAGACACATTTTAATCAAATCATTGTTTAAAATAGGATCACCGTAGCCGCCGCAAAAATAATAATTGTCAATTTGGTTTAATACTTCTTTGGTCATGATAGATTGAAACATCTCTAATGTCCATGAATTGATCTTTAACAGCGGGTTCTCTAATCCGCCATGTACATTACGCGAACACATAGGGCAACCAGCCTGGCAGTTATTGGTTATTTCTAAATGTATCTGTTTTAATTCGTTAAACTTGAACATTATGCTTGATCCTTGGAATTATTAAATCTATTTTTAGAATCTGAACAAGTACCAGCACAGGTGCCCAATCGATGAGGAAATTTTTTATCCCAGCTGAGCTGAGTTCTCTGGAAGAATTCAGATGATATAATGTCATCCCATTCGTGCAGGTTTAAATTAATGTGAGTATCCCCATAGGTAGACCACAGATCAACCCAACCATCATCAACTTTGATGTTACGCTTTCTTGATACTACTGTGCTGGCTAAAAAACAACAGGGGAATACACGACCTAGGTGATCAATATACACTTCTTTTTCTTTTTGTGAATGGCAAGAAATTTTAGAGTCGTTGATTGATGCTAGTAAATTCTTAATATTCTTATTAACGGACCTATCAAAAAACAATATATTCTTGTTTTGATCTTCATTTGGCGGCTGTAGTAAAGTACCGTCACCGGCCATTCTGTCAACACCTAATAGGCTTTCTAATAGAAATCTGTGAGTCTTGCGCACGTTAAAATTTGCAAAACCCATAGATAAGGCCAGTTCTCGAGCTTGATCAATTTGATGTTCGTTGTGCTTAAATGGAATGAATTGCCATTCAGCTCGACCACCAGCATCAATAAATGCCTGCACATTGTCCATGACCTTTTGCCATTTAACATTGATTCTATATAAGTGATTGGTATCTTCAAGCCCGTCTATGCCAAATACTATTCCAGCGTTGGTACCTAATGCAACAGCTAGGTCTTTCCAAAAGTCTGTGCTCTTCATACCACCGTTGGACGATACCCTAATAGGAATATCTGATACTTTGCTTTTAACTGTTTGTATAACTTCTAAAAAGTTTGGTGCAGAACAAGGATCACCAAGGCCTCCGCAGAATATCACTTCTTTGAGATTATCGTATATCTTTTGTGGAATACGATCAAAGAACTCAACAGGGAGATATGTCTGTACAAAGTTTGAATAATCACCCGGAAACTCTTCTCGTAGACACTGAGGGCATTTTGCATTGCAGATGCTGCTATTCTCAAATTCTATTTTTTCAATACTAGTATAAAACATTAAATCATATGCTCCTCAAGATACTTCAATAGCATTAGTAGTCCTCGTCCACGTCCGTCGGAACCCATGCCCATGTGTATAGTGTCTGTTTCCGTCAGACCAAAATCTCTACAGATCTTTTTGTGCTTTTCACTGTGTAGGTTCCACAAATGATCTGGACTCAAATTAGATAAAAAGTAATTGCCTACAACCAACGACATCATACTAATTTGTGCGTAGTCGTTCATTATTGATATACTATCCTCAGTATGTTCTTTTGTCCATCTGAGTCCGATTCTGTTCCATCCGCTAATACCACATCCTTTACTCATACTTGATGCAAAACTCTTAATAGCTGAGTGGCTTAGATCTAAGGTTATATTCCTTGCGGCTGTGAGCCAAGCACCATCAAGATGCAGAGGAATGTTTAATTCTAAACAACGATCAAATAACTCATACATCTGAGTATGGGCTTTTCCAGTCTGCGGAAAGGGTACAGCTAACATCAGTGGTATATTTGGTAATAATGTCTCTATAGTTCTTGGCACCAGTGATGGTTTTAGTTTTGTATGATAAACATATTCGTTTTCTAATACCTGCACCTGAGGATTAGCAATATGAAAGTTATCAATGTATTGGGTAACACCTAGTATTACATCGCAACGACTAAAGCTCTCAAAACCTGTGATACAGTTAAGAGTTGACCCACTTATAAAATTTTCAAAGTTAGTTTTAAATGTTTCTATTATTGGACCTGTTAAGTGATCTTTAACATTGGCTAGTCTATGTTGATGATCAACGTAATTCCAGTCAACCGCCGCAGACCTATCAATTATGTTTTTCATTAACATTTCTTGATGGTGATCTACAAACGCTCTAAATTTTTTGTTGTCAAGATGTTCTTCGGTATACGATAGGGGCACCTTGAAAAAATGACTGGTTGGCATATTTGATTGACTGTGTTATACTAGCTATATAGTATATATCAGTCTGAACTGTCAGCAAACAGAGATCTGAAATGGATACTTATAGGAACAACAATGATTGAAATGATTAGGTGGTCTGAAGATTTAGATCTGTCGGACTTTTATGCTAAGGCAGCCAGCAAGGGATTTGGCAATAATAGTTCACGTAAAATGCTAGTTGATTGTTTTGCTAACGAACGCCAAAAGCAAACTTGGATGTTGTATCACAACTCAAAAGCAGTTGGATCTGTTGCGGCGCATAGTTTAGATGTTCCGGAGTTAGGCTCTAATTCTTATCGTATCTGTGCCCGAACCTGTGTATTCACTGACGAACTTCCTCGTATGAGCTTGCGTACCGTCACCGGAATCACAACACATCAAAATTATACTGCACAATACCTAATGCCTACATGTATTGATTGGTGCCCAACGGATAGTGACTTGTATATTACCAGCACAGAAAGCGAAGTAGGATCACAACGATTGGTTAATAAGATATTTTGCCCAGCACTTGAGTCAACAAATGTATTAAAGTTTGCAGGTAGCTTTACCTATAGAAACACTGTGCAAAACTTTTGGTTAGTGAATGTTGATAAATTTAACGAAGAATTATCTCGCTACGGTCGCTGGACCAACCAATAGTTCCTTAAGTCTGTTAAACCCTATTCTAGTATCTGCACCTCGTTCTTTAACTGCAACACTTACACACCATCTAGGTGCGTCGCTCGAGTTAACTACATCATGTGGCACACTGACATTAACCAGCGATGGTTTTCCTATACGATGAGCATGGGCTAGTACATAGTCTGACTCATGCTCTGCTCTAAGGTAAGTACTGCCAATTCCTGTAGTATCACTGATCAAAGAAGCACCGTCCTTGAGTGTAAACCAACGCATCAATGTTTGATCTTGATCATATACCCAATTAAGTTTACAACTATCGCTGGGCGTAACACAGTCAACGTGTTTAAAAATGCCAGCGTTGGGGGGACAATAAAATAGCTCTGCAAACCAAAGTTCAAGCCCAGCAGACTCTAACCAACTGATAAACTCAGCAGTAAGATGTTCGTTACGTAGTTTAAAATGATTGACTGTTAACGGATCTAGATCTACTGTGCTAAAATAGTTTTGATCAGCTAGTATCCAGTTTAGACCAATGTCAACGTCTAGGCAATATTCATTATCCATTTACTATTTTCTCTAGGATAACGTCAAACGATCTTGGATTCTTAAGCTGTAGACTAACAGAAGTTCTAATTTCTGGAGCAACAACAAGATGTGGTACTGATGTATTAATTAAACAAGGACCCTTGGTGTCCCAGATATCCACAGGATCTATACCAGATACATCAATTGGTATATAAGAAGTTAAGTTATTAGTAGTCCACTCAGCACTTGCTTCATTGCTCTGCATAACTACCTTTTTAACATTAGGTAAATCATAAAACTGCACACGTGAGTTAGTTGAAGTCAAGGTCCAATTTATTGCGGACGGTAAAACAACTCCGTACTGATTACTGTCGATGTGTGCAATATGTGGATTTTTAGTTAACCAGTGCCACACTACTATTTTTTCTATGTCTAGGTCACGTTGCTCTAGGTAGTCTAAGAATTTAGGATTTAACACACTAGGAGGCAATGATGCTTTGTGTACATAATTATCTTCAACAGGTGCTTGTGTTATAATAGTAACCTGACTAACATCTAGTAGATCATCTAGGTCAAACGGAATAACAGTTGATAGGTCTTGAGAAAATGGTATCATTATTGAAACAACTGCTGATTTAAGTATTCAGCAATGCCTGCGTGTATATTTTTGCCTATATGCTGGCCGTCCTTTGCGGGATCATCTTTAATCATAGCCCAGCGGTCTTTAAGGTCAAATATAAAGACGTCAACACCAGCAAGTTTGCTAGCCTGTTCAATGAGGCACATGTTCTTTTCTAGAGAATATTGGTTAGACTCGTCATCGATATGTTTCCAAAAATCTTTATAAGGCAAATAGCTTTCTGGTAAATGCGGAATAAGATTACGTTGTATAGTGTGACTAACAAACTCTCGTCTGACCGCAGTAGTTGCCTGTATTATGATCTTTTTTGGCCTATACTTCTTTAACCCAGAACTAATTATTCGCGCAATAGTATCCCAGCTTGCTCCGTTAGAGCCTAGGTTAATAGTTTTATTGTTGGTTAATACTTCTAATCGTCTAGTCCATGTTTCATAGTTCTCAACGCCTACACCCAAAACATCACTATGCCCAACACACCAAATGCTACGGTTTAGATCGTCATCAGACCAGTTTTTATCGCGATACCCTAGTTGATTAAAGTTATACCATATAGTATTAGAAAGATCTGGATATATTTCTTTGGTTTCTAAGTTTGGTTGTTGTTCTATAGCAATCAGATGTGCTGGAGGTATTCCACTTTCAAACCACTGCTGATTGTAGGTAAACGGAGCAAAAGACATGTAACTTCCTAGTATGTTAAAATATTTATTGCTCAATGGTTGCACAATAAATATTTTACTATACACAAGGATTATCAATGACTACTGAAGTAAAGAACATATATCGTGGAAAAGAGTTTAGATTTTGCGATGAGCTAATGGCATTACGACAAGGACTCACTGAGGACTTTCTCAGAACCTTTCCAGACTTTGATAAGATTCCGGATCCACCGGGTACTATTCCGGATAGATTCTCAGGATACAAACATGTATCTTTACAGTATGACATAGATAATATGCCAGGTGCTAATCATGACATGTTAAAATTTGATAGATCGTTGTGTACTCCAGAGAACTTTCCTACAGCATTTAATCACATCTTTCCTAACTATGATGGTGTTACTATCTGTGGTTACGGACTAATGTATCCGCATAGTGTAATTTCTCGTCACACAGGTATTGAAAATAGAACAGGAGAGTGGATTCGCGTGCATATTCCGTTGATCATTCCCGAGGGTGATCTAGGCATGGAAGTTAACGGAGAGATCGTTGATTGGTCTGACCTATTTGCCTTTAACAACCAACGTTTACATAGTGTATGGAACTTCACTGATGAATATCGATTGATCTTATTAGTTGATATGCTGCGTACATGTTGTGACCTTCCACCGGGTATACCTTTTAAGGAAGGCGACGACTGTGAAAGCATAGAATGTTTACCGTTTCCCAAAACAGAACAGGGTAATTACCGCAAGTACCTAAAGTCAATAGGTAGAAGTTAATTTATTCTTGGTAGTAGTATTGTAGATTATCAACGCCAATTTGTTTTCTAAATTCGTCAGTGAATTGGCCTTCAACTTTAACAGTTACACTGCTATAAGGATTGGCATCAAAGCTACCGTGCCAGTTATGATGATTAAAAAATGCGCTGTACCCTTCTACTGGTACTTTCTTTTTGACAATACCTTGTTTTTCATCTAGATCAAACAGATAAAATGGGCGTGTTAAATCAAAACGGAACCAAATAAGTTCTTGTCTATGAGGGAATGTTTCTGGCTTGTTGCCACTTTCTCTCGGAAAGTAATTAAAGTCTCTATGATGTCCTAGGGGTACATAATGTTCATTATAGAATACAGTAACAATACCAAGCCTACTAAAAGGTAATTCTTCAACAAATTCTTTTATCCTAGGAAAACGATCAATATAATCAACCCAATGGTAAGTAGCCCAATCTTCGTCTTTAAAGCTGTAAGAATCTGCGGCATAGAATTGCCCAGTGGTGTAGCGTAGATTTAGCACGTGATAAGGATCAAATGCCTTATATCGTAACTTTAGTAGTCTTGACAGCCCATGTCGATCACCAGTATCTTCAAAGTGCTTTAACTGTTCGTTGAGTTTAGGGTCTGTCTTACGATCCTCCTTGGCCTGTTCGTAGACGTAGTACAATAGACCACGTTCACGGAATAGTTCGGGGCTATTGTAAATATCTTCAGGAGCATGACCACCAGCGTTCCACACACCAGTTCGGATATGTTGCCAGCTCGAGCATAGCGCAAATTCCCAATCAGATCTGAGACTAAGCATCTTGTTAACATCTAAATAGTTATCTAAGGTGATAAAGGGTTTACCGTTGAGTGTGAGCATAAAAATATTTATGTACCCAATCTAGTCTAGGAACAATATCTGATGTCAGACCAAGCTGTATACGTAGGTAATTTCAAATTTTTAATAGATTGTGATGCATTAACAGCATCATTATTATCTCAACAAGGTGATCGAAGAACTGCCGACAATCCGTATGCTAATAGTTTAGAACTAGACCCAGAACTACTAGCTAAAAAACACGAAATGCGTGATAATTGGCAAAATGCTGGTTATATGGACTCTGACAGTGTTGAATGGATTAACTATTATGCTGGCGCACAGTTTGATTCAGCAATCGTGGATAAATTTGCTGAATTAGTCAATGCTGAACCTCACAATGTATGGATAAGTTCAATGATGCCAGGAAAATGTGTCCCGTGGCATTGGGATATTATTAAAGATTATCAAACCCACAAAAATAATCCTCAAGTGGTTCGCTACAGTTTCTTCATTGACAAACCAGCAGTAGGTAAAATATTCGTATTAAACGATCAACCATTCCATATGGTTCCGCAAGGTGATGTGTACAAGTGGGTCAAATGGGATGAGTGGCATTTAGGATTTAACTGCGGCTTTACACAAAAATTCTTATTCCACTTTATCGGCTTTGACCGTGGTCTTAGTAAGACTCTAAGTGACTAATACCTAGCTGTTTACGGAACTCGTCGGTAAACGGCCCGTCTACTCGGAGACTATAACTTTGTTTGTTAGTACGTCCGCCAGCATGCCAATCTTGATCATTGAACCATATAGCACGCTTGTCTGTTAAAATCTTTTCGTCAGTCTCTGAATCCCATATATAAAAGGGTTTATCTAAATTAGTACGTAGATGTATAAACTCATGTCTATGTGGAAAATAATCTTGTTCGCTGGGCAGGATTAAATCGCGATGCAATGGCATTAGGCAATCATGTTCTGTTTTAAAGAATATAATACGCCCAAGATGTTTGAATACTCGTTGCTCTACTAGATTTTCTAACCAAAGTTTAAGCTCCGGGAATAGCTCCGCATCTGGTGTCCATGTCTTTTCGTCAAAACGAGTTTCCCACCCACCTGCTTCAGTCTTTAGAAATATAAATTGATAGGGATCGTATGCGCCTAAGGCTAGTTTTAAGAATAGCATAAACTGATCACGGTTCTCGTATTCACCAATGGCACGACCTTCTACACGTATATCGTGATCCTCGGGTAAGGCATGGTATTCTTCAAGTGCTTGATATAATGGTTTGAATGTAAGTTCATATGCACCTTCACACCCACCTGGCTTAACCATGTTACCTTCTTTCTTATACTTGGCCTGTACTAGTCCTCTACATATTTTATAGTGAAGTCTACTAAATCCTTCTATGTCAATATAAGGTTCAATATCTAGGTAGGGTTGTCCGTTTATGCCTTTAATCATGATATATCTTTTTGGCCTTGTCTATAAAATCATCTGGATAGTTACTACGAAAACTCTCAAATGAAATTTGTTGTAGTGTGCTGTAGGGCAATACGCTATCCCATGTTAGGTTTGCCACTGCAAAGTATTCTTCTAATTTGTGCTGTCTGTCAATGCTAATGTGACTGCGAAAATGACTTAACGGAACTTCTTCTTCACTATCGCTATGACAGAAGAAATAGTTAATGCTTTTTAACTGTCCGTCTACTATAAAATAGCTACTTGGATGTAGACTATATTTGTAAAAGCCTAGATCTTTGTGTGCCTGCAATATAGCTAGCATCTGCTCTTGCCAGTCTGGTAGTATACCATCAAAACTACAGCCAGCATCTAAACTCTGTTGCCAAAAATCAACACCATCTATCTTTAGGTAGATCTTTTTATTAACCAGATCAATGCCTTGTATTTCAGGAACCAATTGGGGGCGATGTGTAGCCATATGAGTTAACCACATCAGCTCTTTAGCCCATTTTTCACTCATCAGACTGGGATCAATGATTTGATTTTGTCCATGGTGATAGTCAGTATCATTGTAATACCACTGAACAAAGGTCTTTTGATCATCAGACATCAGACTGGTGTAGATGAGGTTATTCCTTGTTTGCCCTAGTCCAGGTACAGTGTTGTAGTAATATTTCATATTAAGGTTAAGATAAATTCTTTAGGTACGATATCTTTTAACAAAGCCAATAGACTAGGTCTGGTAGAAAAAGTCACAGACGATCTGCTAAATTCAAAGTTTTTGAGACCATGCTGTTTATTTGTGCGATTTAACCAAACACTAATAGAGTTATCAAATATATATCTGGCGTAGTTGGGATCGAGATCGTCAAAACTAATACGCACTGCGACACCATCGTCAAAGTCTGCATCAATTAATAAATGTCTTACTACTAACTGTACTCTATTGTATCTACCAAAGTTAGTAGCACTGTGTATACGTTCAGTGTTCATTGTATACCAGATGCCATCTGCTGTCACTGGATATAATATTTTACTATCTATGTCTACCAGATAGCAACTCTCTCCAGACAAGTTTAAATGATATCTATCGTCAATATCAGCATGTTGTTGATAACAGGATCCATAGTTTAATACTATAATCCTTGCTTCACCGACGGGCACGGGCAGTGTTTTTAAAATGGTATCCCATACTGTGCCAGCATATTCTGATTTTATTGTCCAAGGATCGTAGAAAAATCTACCAGTTGGCGCATTGATAACGGTCTTGCCTAGAGATAAATCATCATGATGTACTTGGTGAATTAGTGCAGTTGGTATTGAATACGGTGTTTGTATTAGCATGTAAAATATTTATCAGGCATGGTGCTACCTATAAATATATTCATGACGAGTACAATTCAAGTTAATACTGTTAGCGTTGACAGTATTGAAATTCCAATAGAAGCCCAATGGACTAATATAGCACTAAGTCTGAGTGGCGGTGCTGATAGTACGCTGTTAGCCTACCTAGTCTGCGATCTACTTGTTAAAAATAATCTGAATGCAACTGTGCATGTAATAAATCATGTCAGGATGTGGAAAACACGTCCTTGGCAGTCAGACATTTTTCAAACAGTGTTTGATTGGCTAACACATCATTTCCCAAGCATTACTTTTAAATTACATACTAATTTTCTAGCACCGGATATAGAGTACGGAAACATTGGACCAACCATCATTGACGAATATGGTAAAAAAGTCAGTGGGGATAATATTCAAATACGTGCATTTGCAGAATATATCTGTTATAATAATAATGTTGAAGTACATTATAATGGTACTACCAGAAATCCTAAAGATCAAAATTTTGGCGGGCTGGCTAGTAGAGATATAGATTCTACAGTAGATAATGATTATTTACGCTTAATGATACACATGAATAAACTGGTTAGTCACCCATTTAGATTTGTAGACAAATCTTGGATTGTTAAACAATATAAAAGATTAGAGCTAATGGAGTTATTTGATCTAACCAGAAGTTGTGAAGGGAATTTTGAAGGGACAGATTATCTGACATATAGACCAACACAGGAAGTTCCGACTTGCGGAGAATGTTTTTGGTGCAAAGAACGAGCATGGGCGTTAACACAAAATGGAATCTAAATCAAAAACCTTCTGTCTACATCCTTTTACAGGATTAGCAACCAGAGAAGACGGTGCAATCAAAGCGTGCTGTCGCAGTCATCCTGTTGGCAACATACAATGCCAGAGTTTAGAGACTATCTGGAACAATGATACTATGAAGCGTATACGCTATCAGGTATTGCATGACGAGCGTCCAAAAGAATGTGCGCCCTGCTTTGATCTAGAGGATCAAGGAGTTGAATCGCTGCGACAACGTCATATTGAACCTAAGATTCCTGAGAGCCGTGTTACCCTTTACCCTAATGCCTTAGATGCACTAGCAGATGACTACTCTATGCCGTTTGAATTTCCTACAATGGAAATTAAATTGAATAATTTATGTAATCTCAAATGCCGTATGTGTAACCCAACGGATAGTACTAGTTGGAATGATTGGGAAGAAGTTGAAGAATTTTACGTTAAAGAAAATAACTTTATAGTTAACACTATTGGTAGTCTAAATCTTATAAACAAACCATATCTGGATAAGTTTGATGATAGCGAAAATTGGTGGGCTAGCTTTGAAAAACTGTTACCCTACTTTCGTCGTGTGGAATTTGCAGGCGGAGAGCCGTTAATGGATCCGCAACACTATCGTATATTAGATATGCTGAAACCATACGGTGATCAAATTGAATTAAAGTACGCTACCAATGGCACTACATTGGGAATTTCAAAAGGAAGAACTATACATGACTATTGGCCACATTTTAAGTCTATTGCCGTTAATGTCTCTGTTGACGGCATTGGTGATGTTTACGAGTACATTCGTGGTAACAGCGATTGGCATCAGGTTGTCAAGAATATCAAAGAAATCCAAAAGATCCCTAACGTAACCAGAGTTGTTGGTTCGGTGGCTGTGCAGGTGAGTAATGTGTTAACATTGGATCATATGATTGAATACTTCTTAAATGAGCTAGGCATTGTATTCTATACTAACATGGTACAATATCCTAATGTATTGAGTGCGCAGGTATTACCTAAGAATCTTAAAGCCCTGGCAGTAAAACGATTGCTTAACGCTAAAAATAATGTAAAGAAATACAAATTAGTGCATGCATATCCAGAACTATTAGACTTTACTATAGGTCAAATTGACAGTAATATCAATTTCTTATTATCTAAACACCGAGACATCTTGTGGCCGGATTGTGTTGAATTTAATCGTAGACTCGATCAAACACGTAATCAAAGTTTCTTAGATATAACTCCAGAGTTCAAAGATTATGTTTAAGGTAACAAGTAGATGGATGCATCAGCACTCCATCAAAGTAGAATGGAATCTTGGTCGACGTTGTAATTACAACTGTAGCTATTGTCCCAGCATCATACACGATAATTTCAGTGGTCATACAGATATAGAGTTACTTAAACACACAGCTGATCGCCTTATGCTATTAGGTAAGCCTGTGCGAGTAAGTTTTACCGGTGGAGAACCCTGTGTACACCCTAAGTTTGAAGAACTAGTGCGCTACTGTAAACACATTGGCATTAACTGGATTAACGTTACTACCAATGGTACAAGACCTAGTAAATTTTATGCTAAATTGCCCATTGAGCACTTGGTGTTTAGTCTACATTTTGAACACGATCATCTACGTGTAATGGACACTATTACCACAGTACATGATACTGTGGCATATCCTATTATAGTCAACGTTATGGCGCATCATAAGTACATGCCTAGCGTTAAACAAGCCGCCGCAGAATTAAGTAGCCATGAGGTTCCTCATGTTATACGTAGAGTACGTTGGACTGAGGATGATCATAATGTATTTGATGATATGCGATATAACGGAAATGATCTAGAATGGTTATTGAATTACAATAGCACAGCTGAAGCTAATTGTGTTGTTGACAATGATCGTAATAAAATATATCACGCTAACGATATAATCAAACTGCACATGAATAACTTTAAAGGTTGGAGTTGTAATGCAGGCCTAGAAAGTCTTATGATCAATTGGGACGGTGAAGTTCATCGTGCTACCTGTCGGGTAGGCGGTAGTTTAGGTAATATTTATACGGGTACTTTTGACATACCAACTGAACCAGTTAAGTGTACACGTGATTGGTGTACCTGCGCAGCTGATATTCCTCTTACTAAAGTTTCTTCTTAGTTATGTGTGTTTCGGGTTGACATACACAACGGCTAACCTGACAGACCACTGGTGTATTTGTTACCTTAAAATTCTTTTCAAAATTAGTATCAAATATATTGTAAAGGGCACTGTCAAAAATCCGTTGTCCACAGCTACCTGATATATCCCCAGTGTGTCCTATGTATATTGATTCAAGACCAAGATTACATTCCCATCCTTTAAACTGATTTTGTTGCGTAGCAAGATAGTAACCAGGTTGTGCCCTAGCCTTTTTTCTATTAGAAAACTCTGCTATACTTTCGTATAACTTAATATAACCTTTGCGCAGTAAATTTATATTTTTAATTATCCAAACTAAACTTGGGCGTCGTTTAAATCCTAATAGAAACTTTCTTTGACTGGGTGTGTAGACAACGATATTATTAATAGTAGATACTATTTCTTTTGCTTGAATAATCCATGGGTATTTACTGTTCTTTTTCATATAATTGATGCTATTAACACAGGTATTCCAGCATTTATCGTCCATTAATACATGAACAGTAACATTTTTACCATGTTTGTACATAGTATCTGCAACCTTGATAGTATGATCTAAATCAGCGAATTCTTGATGAAAACTTAAGATAAGGTTATCTATTAGATGCCCGTTCTCTTCCCACCAACGTAGTGTACGCGAACCGTTGCTGGTAACACTCAGATATAAATTATTTTGTTGTTTGACAGCACGAATAAATTCTGCCAGGTTTTTCCATACAGTAGGTTCACCGCCAAGTATCTGTAAATGAAATGTGTCCTTGCCTAAGACAGTTTTGTATTGATCTAATAGACTATTAAAATTTTTGATTATCAGTGATAGGTCTTCAGGTGAACGAAAAGTTCCTTCGTTGCTACCCGGAAAGCAGTAACGACATTTAAAATTGCATACGTTGTTCAAATCCCAACGAACTACTAACATATTAGACTTTTGTGTAGATTTAATATGTATAATGTTGTTGGTCATTGATTTATTCACTACTGTCAATTGATAATATATCTACCAGATCGGCGATAGTCTTGACCCACTCATCGACTTCTTCAAACGACTCTAGTCTGAAATCATACTCTTCTGCGGAGGGAACTTCAAACATGTCATTGGTATCTTCATACCTGCTGGTTTTTACAGTATCTAACCAAATGGTTAGATCAGCATCAAATATCTGTCTAGTTTCTACAGTAGGACAAACAAAGTCACAGACTGCATTCATTTCTAATTCGTTAGCACGTTCAGAGATATCACGCATACGGAATGCCTGACGGATCCGTCCAGCAGGACTAAAATCCCAATCATCGTTCTCTTTACGCAGATCGTCAGCATTAATCCATTCAACTGGACCCGTCTTGCCTAGTTCTTCGACTAATTTTTCTGCCAAGGTAGTCTTACCACTACCTGGTAATCCCATAATTAAAACTCTCATTAACGTCCTCGTCCAGCTGATTTCTTAGTAGGTTTATTAACATTAACCTGTGACTTGGCCTTTTGGCCTTTAGTGTCTATAGCAACCTTACTATTGCTAGCATGTTGCTCTGCTTGTTTCTTTTCTAATGCCGCTTTAATTGTATCTTTAAGTGACGCCATATTATTCTCCTTCAAATATATTTTTCATTGCTATAAAATGTTTGCGCTGTAGTTTGATATTCTTTTTAACAGCATCAAACTTAGCATTACCCTTCATGCCAGACATAATACCTAATAATTGATCATGCTCAGCAATATGATAATCACAGGCTTCTACGATCAACTGTTCTACTTCTTTTACATCCATATTAGTCCCAAAGGTTTTGATAGTATTTGCCAAATAGGCGTGTACCGTTACGGATACGTTCGTGATGTTTCATGTATCTTTTCTTATCAAACTTACTAGTATCTTTAGGACCCTTTTTCATCTGATAGGTCAATGGTTTACCGTTAGCATCAAGGTCTTTGCTAGGAACCCATAATGTATCATGCTCGCCTGTGTGGAATTGTGCATCATTATCTTCATCACACATTTGTTCAAATGCCCAAATCATTTCGTCCATGACCCAATCCCAACGTTTGAAGTGATTACAGTCAGTGTCCCAGTCGTTCTTTTTACTTTTAACTGCGGCTTTAGTAGTGCTGCGTAGGCGTTCTGGTACGTCTTCGTCATCAGTCCATGGAGCACCGTGCTTGGATTCTTTTAGCTGTTTGAGCATAGGTAAGATAATAGGACTAAGTGTACTATCCATGTTCCAGGTATCCCACTTGTCAATCTTAACGTAGTTAACCTTAGGGTGAACAATGTCTAAGAACTTCATCCAACCAGTAGATACAGG